>ENA-ORXC01001895-ORXC01001895.1-marine-metagenome-genome-assembly--contig:-NODE-1895-length-11814-cov-6.484366_pt1 | contig 11814 bp, 5 predicted proteins | sample MGYA00237865_ERZ511478 | MGnify/ENA metagenome assembly ERZ511478 | reverse complement strand
GCAACTGCACCTTGGTGATTGTTTTTTGTAAGTCTGTTCAATTTTTCAATAGGCACATAGACCATATTGATTTCATTACGACGCAATAAACCCTCCAGTTCTTTCATAAGGTCTCCTTTAAGACCTTTTTGAAGAAATACCTTGTCTATCTCTTCATTTGAATTAACAGCTTCTATAATGGCTCTTAAGCCATAAATTTGAGTGGTTTTTTGCATGAGGCAAAGGTAAATAAAAACCGCCCAACTATTGTTGGGCGGTTTTAAATATTAGAGATAAATGTTTTAGCTATTTAAATAGTCAAATACTTTAATTAAATCTGATTCGTCTTTAATGTTTAGTTCATTTTCCTTTAAATATGTTTTTAATTCAGACTTCTTTGGTTCATCAAAAAGTTTTATTAATTGGTTGTTTTTTAATTTAATTTCATCCATTCTATTAACTCCGTCCTTTTGGAAATAGTACTCGGTAAATTGAGTAAACCTACTTGGTACAGCTTTTACGAAAGAATTAGCAGCTGGTTTCCCTTCGGTATATTTTACATAAGTTCTTTTGTAAAGGTCATAGTGGTCACCATTTATAATAGCTGTTAAATATCCATTAAGGGTATTGTTCTTTGAAGTAGTAAAAGTTTTGAAACTCATTTTTTTACCACTATCCATGATATAGATGCTTTTATCTCTTGATAAACTTTGTATTGGTGCGTCTTCGTTGTCGAACTTTTTTATTTCAATCTCTTCATTTAATGCATTGTATCTATAGAATATGTTCCCCATATTTTCATCTTCATAGTACATTGTAGTAGGTAAGAATTTGTTAGAAATGTAAGGTGAACCTTGGAACTCAGAATATCTTTCCTCTGTTTTTTTACTTCTTTCGCTTATTGGTCCCATCAAATCATAAATTTGCCCTGTAGAACCCGCTCCTCCACCTGCGGACATATTTGATGAAGCCTGTCCTGCAAATTGGCAATATCCTGCTGTAATTGTACCACTTATAAGTAGTACCGTCAATAAATTTTTCATAATAAGTAGTTTTTCTAAACTTAATAAATTAATGTTAATAGACTTATAAATAAAAGTTAATATGATATAAATCTATAGGTTTTTAGTTCGCTATTGTTATTTGCGCAAATTAATAGTGGATTATTTTGATAATTTGTAATTAAAATATCTTTAGAATCTTGGTTTAGGTATAGACCAGATTCTTCATAATTAATAGGTATATAACCATCTTTTTGATTAGAGATGAGTACCAAACCAGATACTGCATCTAACCTGGGAGTCTCGACTTCAGTATCGTAGATACTCCCTGTTAGAATGCAATCTTGATAGCCATCATCGTTTATATCAATGAATTCACTATTTAAAATAGGAAAAGCTTGTGCTTCAATTGGTAATTCTTCTATTATGAAATTACCATATCCATTGTTAACCAGCAAAATCGATTTAAAATTAGTTACCTCTTTCATGTAGGAAGTTTTAAGCTGTTCTCCATAAATATCCTCTAAGCTTGCATTGGCAAATGACGAATAACTTTCAAATTTATTTTTAATGAATGGCATTTGTTGAGAGGAGCATTCTCTTCCACGAACAGGAACATACGTTCCATTATACTCTTTACTTAATACTACATCATTAGTTCCATTATTATCAAAATCATTAGAGTAGATTTTAAAGGGTTTTTTCTTACTTGCTTTAAACTTTAAATTTAGGCCAACATTTCCGATTAAATAATCTTTAAAACCATCATTGTTAACATCGGTTTCTTCAATAGAAAACCACCATCCTTTTTCTTTGAGTAAATTGTTGTCTTCAAGTTTAAAAGTACCTTTGTTATTTACAAATAGTCCTATGCCGGTCCATTCTCCTACAGCTATAAAATCTTGCCAACCATCGTTGTTGAAATCCGTAGAAATTATACTATTTATAATTCCGAAATTCTTTAATCCAGGTGCTTTTTCATTGGTTATATCTTTTAATTTACCATTTATATTCTCATATAAAATTGAAGTGCTGTGTTGTGGGTATTTATTTGGAATTGACCTATTCCCTACCAATATATCAAAATCACCATCTTTGTCAAAATCCAGCACATCTACAGACTTTCCATTCTGAGCAAAAGAAATTAAAGAATTATCATATGACTTAGTGAATGTTCCTTGACCATCATTGAGGTAGATTCTATCTTGGTATAGGGAAGAGTTTTGATCAAACTCATTACCGCCACTCACCACAAAAATGTCTAAATCATTATCGCCATCAATATCAAAAATTATTGATTCCATATCCTCATACATATTGTCATCAATAAATGTTTTCTGTATGCTTTTCTTGTAACCTTTGTTAGTTTGAAAATAAATACACGAAGGATGGTTTGATGCACCACTTATGAAAATATCTTCTAATCCATTTCCATTTAAATCTCCTTTTGATAAAAAAGGGCCAAAGGTAGATTGTTTATAAGGAAGCAAGATTTCAGTTTTAAAGTCATCATATTCATTTTCAAAATGTTTGTATTTTAAACCTATATTTTTTGCTTCTATTTCATTGAAAATGGTTGTTCTTTCTTTATCTACTTTATGGTTTGAAGCATTTTTAATATTTAAAGAAATGGTATTATTAGCTTCAATGTTGTAGACCGTTTGAGATTTACCATTTAGCCAAGTAATAGATAAAGTATCTACAGTGGTGTTTTTTCCTAGTCCAAAGTGTATACTATTTTCTTGTGCAGACATATATCCTCTAACCCTTTTCTGTTCTTTAAATTGACTTTTGCCAGAATATTTAATCTGGATTTTACAGAAAGGTTCAGTGTTTTCACCTATTGTTTTTATTTTTAAGTAATTTCCGGAATTATTATCTACAGTGGTATTTTTGTAAAGAAATGCATTCTCATCCATATTATTTACAATTAGATCCAAATCACCATCATTGTCTAAATCACCTTGAGCCACACCATTACTAAAAGAAAAATCATCTAATCCCCATCTTTTTGCATCCGCTTTAAAGGAGAGCTCACCTTCATTTTTAAATAAAATGTTTGGTAGCTTTTCTGAAGGCATAGACTGATATAAATCCTTCTTAACTTGAGTAGGTATATTTCCTCTGTATTTCTGTTTTGCTGCCAATACTTTATTTTGGAGATCGTTATCAAGTGCATACTTCCGATAGCCATTAGTAATATATATATCATTGTCCTCATCATTATCAAAATCGGACATTAAAACAGACCAACTCCAATCAGTATTTGCTGTTTGGGTCATTTGTGATATGTTGTTAAAGTGATTGTTGCCAATATTTAATTGTAATGAATTATACATGTATTGGTAATGAAAGTCAGCATCATTTACCAGATAATTAAAACGTTGAGTATTCATGGAAGTCATTAATGTTTTAGCTCTTATGTGATCGTTAGATGACATGTCTAAAGTGAAAATATCTTCTTTCGTGTCGTCATTAACATCTGCTATGTCGACACCCATGCCGTAATAGGAAATTTGTTGAGTATAATTTTTAATTCTTTCTTTAAATTTTCCGTTTTTTTGATTAATGTAGAGAGCGTCAGGTATATAATAATCGCTGGTAAAATATATGTCTAGCCATCCGTCTTTGTTTATATCGCTAATACAAAGTCCAAGTCCAAATATTGGTTTTTCCATACCGGCTTGTTTAGTGATGTCTACAAATTTTCCTTTGTCATTCCTGTATAAATGCGAGGTATTGTAGTAAGTTGTTTCTGGATTGTTGTTAATAATTTTGTAAAATTTTATAGGGTCTATTCCATATAGTTCATTTTCGTTCATAACTACACAATCTAAATCTCCGTCATTATCAAAATCAAAAAATGCTGATTGTGTTGAAAGACCCGTATCGGCTAAACCATATTCTTCTGCTTTATCAGTGAATGTTAGGTCTTTGTTATTAATAAGTAAAAGGTTTTTACGTAGGTCTCTAGCCTTTGGACCACCTTGTGAAACATAAATGTCTTTATACCCATCATTGTTGATGTCAACAAATGTTACCCCATTGGACCAATTTTTATTGATATTAATTCCTGATAATTGTGTTATATCAGTAAACTCTAGATTACCTTTATTAATGAATAGTTTATTTGGTACTTGATTGGCAGAAAAAAATACGTCTAAGAGCCCATCATTGTTCAGGTCTTCTACCCCAACTCCAGCTCCGTTATAAAAATAATCGAAATTAAATAGATTTTCTTTAGTCTCTATGTTTTCCTTAATTGTGTTTGAGAATTTCAATTGACTTATGCTGTCTTCTACTTTTGTAAATATAGTTTTGAATTCTATTTCCGGCTTAAACAAGTCATTCGAACTGTTAGCAGCATCAATTGTAGACTCTTTTTTAGAATTACAGGCGATAATTGTTGCAAGAAAGAAAAATATTAGTTTTCTCATGTGATGTCTTTTTCTTAAGAATTTTGATTCTAAATGCTTATTCGACAATAATTGGATTATAGACCTAGAATGGTCATTACTGGTGAATTTTTTTGATAATGATACGCTCTCCAATAAAAACCGTCTCCACTAAATTTCCATACAACTTCTTTTTCAGGAGTTACTTCCCAAATTCCAAAATCACCTTCAGTAATTAAAATATTACCGTTTTCTAAAATATCTGCACCAGATACTTTACCTGAATACAGTTCCGAGTCTGTAAAACTCCAGAGAACTTTAGGTTCGTTATTAAAATTTGGTTTTAAATCATAAATTAAAGGTAGCTGTAGTTTATATACGGTTGATTGATTTATGTGATTACCATTTGAAAAAATCAATAGTTCACCCTTGTTCTCACCAGTTAAAAGATTGGGATAGTGATTATTGTAAAATAACCTATCACCCAAAGCGTTTTCATAGGCATTAGGGTTGCCAAAACGATAGACTAAATCACCACCTTTGTTATAAGCTCCTCCTGAATTTGAAGCTGCTTCTTCAATGGTTGTACTGTGATCTATAATCCATACTTCAGAAAAACTGTTTACACTTAAAAAAATAAGATTGTTTTCTACATCATAGTTAATTGCATTTGCATGCATTATATCACCTTGTACTTCAGGGAGTAGGGAGGCCTTTTTACTATAATTAATATCGATTAATTGTGGGTTCTCAGTTATTGATCCAAAGTTATTTTGGGTTCTATCAAAATCTTGAATTAAGTGATCCATCGAATCCCATTTCCAAACTATTTGATTTGTATTTGGATTAATTTCAATTATTGATTCTGGATAGATATTCTCTTCGGTCATATAACCTGCTTGTAGAGCTAAGTTAGATTCAAGATTTTTCCAAACCATTGCTAAAATATTTCCATTTGGAAGTATTTCTACATCATGATGAATTTCCCCTTGTTCAGATGAATATATGAACTCCCAGTTTATATTATTATTAGGTTCGATGATCTGTATCTTACCTCCTTTTCCTCCTAAGGGGATCTTTGGTTCATCAGATTCTAATGAGGCTAATATGTTTCCATCTGGTAACAGGTAAACATCATTACCTATATTATTGGAAAATGACCATTCGTAAATGAGTTGAGCTTGTTTACTCATTAAATAGACTCTATTTGCGCCTGCGTCATTTACTAAGATGTAATTGGTATCTACTTTTGTTTCATTAAAATTTTCTATAGTTCCTACTGGTATAAAATATTCATCTTCATTAATTTCTTCTTGCTCCATTTCAATAATTGCATCTGGTTCCTGAAGTATATTTTTTTCTTCATCATTAGTACATGAAGAAAATACTAATACAATTATTATATAAAGGTATGCGTATAGGGTAGGTCTAATTTTTTTCAAGGTAAAATATTTTTACAATATAATATATAAATAAAAAAGCCACCTCTAATATAGAGGTAGCTTTTTTTTATAATTTAAAAATTAATAGTTTTAAAATTAGTCTTTACAGAAATCTATGGTAATAGGACCCGCGTCTACACCTTGATAACCACCAACTATATTTCCATTTGGAGTAACTATCTCAAAACCAATCTCACCATATTCATCACCTGGAAAAAACCAATCTGCGGTCTCAGTACCTACTGGTATTGTTATAGTGCCAACACCTGCAGAACCATCATTTTCTACACAATCCGTTCCTCCTAAGAAGGTACCTGCTGCACCAGAATAAGGAGAGCAAAGACCTACTTCTAGTACAGTTCCGTCATCAAGTGTAACAGTAATACCGTCACCACCATTACCAGTGTTTGTCTGCCAACCATCTCCATAAGAGTCAGTCATATTGATTGTCCATTCACCTGCCGTAGGTGCTTTTGGAGGACAAACAACGGTTGCTGAGTACAAAAATGGAGAAGAGAAGTAAGATCCGGTCAATGTTCCAGAATTTTGAGCAAAAGAGAATGTTCTTCCATCTGTTAAAACTAACTCAAAACGAACTCTAAATTGATCACTACCATCAATTTCTGATGCATCTATACCGGTAACACCTAATAATTCGCCTAATGACACTGAAAAGCTGTAGGTAGGCAAACCTCTATCTCCTGAACTAAACTCTGAGGAGGGTATAGATGTATATAAGGATTCTGCAACATCACCTGGTCCATTACTGGTATCTGCATCTACAAAACTTACATAGGCATCCAACGAACTAACTAAAGTGCCATCTTCTTCACTTTGTATTTCTAAATCTACAGCAAACTCCCCAGTATCAACACCTATCGGTAATTCATTAGAAGTAATTTCTACCGTTCTTAATATTGCGCCGCGGGTAGTATCTGCAACGATTTTGTCTACTACTGCATCACCATCATCACATGATGTAAACATCATTGTGGTTAAAGCGAGTGCTGTAAAAACTTTATAATTTATTTTCATCATTCTAAGTTTTTTAATTAATTAATTCGCCGCTGGGAATGCAGGACTAGCTGGGTTAGTATCCCAAAATACCTGTGTAGTTAGCGTAGTTTTTTGCGTTAAATTAGGGTTTGTAATAACCTCATCTTGTGGGTACAAGAACGATCTTGGAAAAGCTCCAGGATTTGGCTCCCAGTTAGGTGTTAAAGTAGTAGGGAATCCGGTTTTTCTGTAATAGTTGTAAGATTCACCACCACCACCATACAAGGCGATCCAGTATTGTTCTGCATATACATTTTCTTTATCATCTCCAGTTGCAGAGTTGTATTCTGAAACAATACCCGCAATATAATCGGCTACTTCAGTTGATGACGGTTCGTAAGATGTATCGGCTGTTCCATCTAAAGCTCCAAAAGTCTGTACTTTAGCTATAGATTTAGTCATACCAGCTTCCATATATGTTGCTTTATCTGCATCACTTGTAGACATTTCTGCTATCCAAAAGTCTACCCATGAAGCTAACAGCATTGGTTCAATACCAGCACCTCCGCCGCCTTTGCCAAGACCTACAGTTGGGTCATAATTAGGGTCTTCTTCGTCTACAGCAAAGTCGTTGTCGTCAAATTTACCACCTGCAGGATATACCCCAGAAGCTGTTCTGGTAAACCCATCTGGAGGTGTACCTTCGTCGTTACCATGAGAACGACCCCAATAACCATTATCAACACTACAATAAGTATATCCACCATCTATATAATGCTGTGGCGGGACTACTAATGAACACGCTAAAGTCTCCTCGTTTGGCTCAACTTCTACTCCATTATAATCTAGAGCACCTGGAGTTCCACCAACTTGACGGTAGAAATAATAACGAATTCTTGGGTCATCTTTCAATAACATAGTTTCCATTAACCAATTTGATCTATATGAATTCGCACCACTTGGTGTGTAATCATTAGCATAATCTGGATGACGTGTGTCTGGTTGTAATTGATTTGTACCATATTCGAATTGAAGGTCATCTTCTGTAGAGCTTATGAAGTTATCAGCTGTTACAATTGCATTGAATGCACTTGTGTCTCCCGTTTGCTTATAAGCTTTTAATCTTAATGTATTAATGGCTTTTATCCATTTTGAAGTGTCACCATCATAATAAAAATCTGATGCGCCTTGTGTCGCAGGATTAGTGTTAAATAATGCTTCTGCTTCGGTTAAAAGAGCTAACGCAGCAGTATAAACCGTTGCACCATCGTCTAAATTTGGAGCTGGGAATTGTACAGGGTCTAAAGCTTCTGAGTAAGCAGCTTCCCCTATAAGGTCAGTCAACATGATTAAACTATGTGCTTGGGCCACTTTACCAACAGCAACGTGAAAATCGTAACTGATATCAGTTACAGCATTGATTTCTTCTATGGCTTGAACATTGGCAAAAATACCACTATAAGTATTGTTCCATAAAAAATTCATCGAAGCACCAGGGAAATTATTAAAATAATCTCTACCTCCCATAAATTGAATTCTTGTTAATTGTGCACCATAAAAGCTAAAATTGGCCACATTATCTTTGTAATCTATTTGAATTGAATTCAATAATAGATTAGGATCTCCCGATATCAATATATTCGGGTTTTCCGTCAAATCTAGATCTGTGGTATCACAGGAGTTTAAAAAACTACCTGCTATAAATACCACAAGCATATATTTAATTATTTTTTTCATAATATAAGTCTTGTTTTTTAGCAATTATTAAAATGTCATCTTAACGCTCATACCATATCTTCTAGTACTAGGACCGTTCAAGAAGTCGAACCCACGACCATTACCAATACCAACTCCTGCTACGTTAGGATCAAAATTCGCTCCTTTAGGTGTGTTATAGGCATTATAATAAAGGTTGAAACCTTGTAGAGTGAATGTTAAACTTCCAAAAGGTGTTTTTTCTAAAAATTTCTTAGGTAATGAATAACCTAATGATACCTCTTGTAAACGAATTACAGATGCATCATATATTTTAGCTTCTGCAGGACCGAACAATAAGTTACTAAAGTAATACGTAGAATTGTTAATTTGTACATCATTTGCTTCTCCAGTTGTTTGGTTAACTCCTGGTAAAATATAAGTATTTAATCGATCTTCAGTTTCAGTAATAAGACCTCTACCTAATAAAGTAGCAATGGTACTAGACATAATGTCACCACCTTTTGTGTGATTGATTTGAAAACCTAAACTCCAATTTTTATAAGATAAATTGTTAATGAAGTTCATTGTGTAATCAGGTATAGCATCACCAATAATTGGAACGTTTCCATCTAAGTCTGATTCTGTGATAACATAGTTACCAGCAGCATTCGTAAGTAAATCACCATTCTCATTTCGTGCAAAAGCTGTACCAACTATGCTACCTAGTGATTCACCTTTAATGGCTGCATTACCCCCAATAAACAAGGAAGTACTACCTGCATAAATAATAATGTCTTGTTCTTGCTCTTCAACAACTTCTTTATTAGCAAAGAAATTCACACTAGATTTCCAGTTAAAACCATCAGGGTTTTTGAAAAGGTCTATTCCTAAATCTGCTTCGATACCTTTATTACTAATCTGACCAATGTTACTTTGAGTAAATAAGAAACCTGTAGAAGGTGATAATGGCTCTGTTACAATCAAGTCATCTGTTCTTCTGTCGTAGTATGTAAAGTCTAGAGAAACTCTATTTTTGAAGAACTTACTTTCAAATCCAACTTCAAATTCTTTAAGTAATTCTGGTTTTAAATCTGGATTTGCTTTGAAAGAGTCAATACTGTTTGTGGTGATAGGACCAAATGCTCCACCAGATTGTTGTGTAAATTGATTTACACCTGAAACTGTAGGATATTGCTCAGGAAAGTTCGCAGATGTACCGTAACTTGCTCTTAATTTAAGGTAATTTAAACCTCCTTCAGACTTTAAACCACTAAAAGCGGCAGTTGGAAGGAAAGATAAACTCACACCTGGGTAAGTTAAACTTCTGTTATCTGTAACTAAGTTAGATACCCAATCCGTTCGACTACTAACGTTAAGGAATAAGTAGTTGTCATAGTCAAAACTAACATCACCGAATACACCTACAATATTTCTTTTTTGAGAATATTGAATAGGAGTTTGGTTTTCATAGTTAAAGTGTCTTCTAACACCAAAAACTATTTGACCAGAACTAGATACCCCTTGAGCATCAAATTCATCAGATCTTGCATTTGCACCAACATTAAATGTCATACCAATTTTATCCGATAAATCATAATTACCATTTATAGATGCTGTATGATCCCAAATTGTATTGTTGTTATCGTAAGTATTTAAGAATCCAAAAATATCTGCGTCGAATTCTACACCACCTTTGTCAGAAAATTGAGTATTTCTTTCGTTATAAAAATCTAAACCAGTTCTCCATGTTGCAGCTAAATTTTCATTTATAGCATATGAAAGAGATGTGTTGAAATAAAAGCGGTTTGTAAGTTGATTGAATTTAACATGCTCAGCTACCCAGTTTGGATTGATGATGTCATTTCCATTTCTGTAGTAAACACTACCACCGGTAACTGGATTTTCATAAGGAAGCCCCATTAAATCTACGTTTCTTGGTGTAAATAGAACCGCACCATAAATTGAATTCGAACTAATACCGCCGTTACCTCTACTTGCTGATACAGGAGGAGTGTCATAATCAGTTCTTGAATAGTTCATACTACCGGCAACTGTAAATTTATTGGTTAATTTAGAACGACCACCTACAGAGAAGTTAACTCTTCTTAATTGGTTGCCTGGTGTAAACCCAACATCGTTTAAGTGACCTAAGTTGGCGTTGTAAGTTGTATTTCCATCGGAAGACCCACCTGCCATGTTGATAGAGGTGTTGGTTACGTGTCCCGGAGAAAAGAATTCTTCAACAGAGTCGTATGGTCTCCAGTCGTAACGTGCTCCCTGTAATTCAGGAAAAGCTTCTCTGGTTGCAGCAATTGCCGTAGTACTATAAGGATGTTCTAAAGTACCATTTGCATCAATTGAAGATTGAGCACCCCAACCAGCAGTTCCAGCTTCATCAAAACTTGGTCCCCAGTTACTGAAGAACCATCCAAAAGCTTGGTCAAAACCACCACCGTATGATGATTGGTAATCTGGTAAAGAAGCATATTCGTTAACAAAATATGAAGTGTTAACAGAGATTTCATTCTTCTTAACACCACCATTGTTTGCAGCAGCTTTAGTTGTAACTAAAATCACACCATTCTTACCTAATGTACCATAAAGTGTAGTTGCTGCCAAACCTTTAAGTACTTCAATGTTTGCAATGTTGTTAGGGTCAATATCTAAGAAACGTGATGACCCAGTGTTACCAGAAAGGAAATCATCGCCATTATTGTTTGTAGAGTTACTAAAAGGAACACCATCAACAATAAACAATGCTTGATTACTACCACTAAAGGAACTTAAACCTCTAATAGTTACACTGGTTGCAGAACCAGACATACCACCACCGGCAGTAATATTAACACCTGCAGCCTTACCAGAAAGCACACGTGCAACATCACCTTCAGCTCTAGATTCTAAAGCCTCGGACCCTACGGATGTAGTTGCGTATCCTAACGCTTTTTTCTCTCTTTTAATACCTTGCGCAGTAACAACTACTTCTTCTAAGGCTTGTGCATCTTCCTCCATTGTGACATTAACCGTTGATCCAGCACCAACTGCCGTTCTAACTGCTTTCTGTCCAATGTAGGTGAATAGCAATGTTTCCCCTTCAGAGGCTTTTATGGTGTAATTACCATCAAAATCAGTTTGAGTACCTGTAGTGGTACCTTCGACTACAATGTTAACCCCGGGCAAAGGAAGCCCTCCTTGATCAGTAACCGTACCGGAAACTGTTTTTTGTTGTGCAAAAGAAATATGCACAACTAACGCCAATAGTAGCGTTAACAATCCATTTAGTTTTGTTCTCATTTTTAAATT
>ENA-ORXC01001894-ORXC01001894.1-marine-metagenome-genome-assembly--contig:-NODE-1894-length-11825-cov-3.256214_pt1 | contig 11825 bp, 10 predicted proteins | sample MGYA00237865_ERZ511478 | MGnify/ENA metagenome assembly ERZ511478 | reverse complement strand
CGAAGTCATTGCAAAAACTCGCTTGTGTCGTAGCGCACAGGTAGACAGCGCCGCTTATGCCGCATCACGCGCTTATGCAACTTGGTCGCAAACCAGCGTCAATGAGCGCGCGCGTTATCTGCAGGCGATTGCAGATACGATGGCGCAGCAGTTTGAGAAGCTGGTTGCGTTGTCGGTATTGAATAATGGTAAGCCGATTGCAGAGGCGAAAATAGACGTGAGCGACGCCATTGATTGTTATCGCTATTATGCCAATCTTATCATCGAGCAGGTGACTTGGTCTAAGGTTGCTACCAACGAGTCAAGCATACGCTTATTAAAAACCTATGCACCCGTTGGTATTTGCGCCCTTATCGTGCCTTGGAACTTTCCAATGGTCACTACTGCTTGGAAATTAGCACCAGCATTGGCGGCAGGTTGCACCGTACTGTTAAAACCGTCAGAGGTGACACTATTACCAGAATTGATGCTGGGCAATATATTGTCTACTATTAAGCTGCCAAAAGGGGTGGTTAACATTCTACCAGGCGCAGCAGAAGTAGGTGAAGCAATGACCAGCCACCCGCTGATTGATAAAGTGTCTTTTACCGGCAGTAATATCGTCGGTGAAAAAGTAATGCGCCAAGCAGCAACAGGTATCAAGGATATCAGTCTAGAGCTTGGTGGTAAGTCCGCTATCGTAGTGCGCGCAGATGCTGATATTAATTATGCTTGTGATTTAATCATCGGTGGTATTTTTACTAATGCTGGACAAATTTGTTCTGCGACCTCAAGATTGCTCGTCCATCAAGACATTGCGCAGTCGTTATTTGCGGCATTAAGAGTAAAAACAGAAACTTTGAAAATTGGCGATGGTTTTGCTGCAGACACGCAAATGGGACCGCTGGTCAGTGCGCAGCAACTTGCGCAAGTCAAAAAGTATATCGATATCGCGGTTGATGAAAATCTTAATTGCCTAACAGGTGGCAAGATACTAGAGCGTCAAGGGTATTTTGTCACGCCGACCATTTATACAGAGGTACCAGTGAGTAGTCGGTTATGGACAGAAGAAGTATTTGGGCCGGTATTGGTCAGTACCACCTTTGCAGACGATGCGTGGGCGGTTGAACTTGCCAATGATAGTAAGTATGCCTTGGCAGCGACTATTGTGAGCGCCAATGAAAGTGCAGCGTTAGAGATGGCGCTACAAATTCAAGCTGGTCATATTTGGGTTAACGAGCAGCAAATCGTATTGCCCGAAGCAGGCTGGGGCGGGTTTAAGCAAAGTGGCATTGGTCGCGAATTGGGTGCTGATGGTTTGTCTGCTTATCAGAAGAGTAAGCACGTTTTGCTACCGTCGTAATTGCTGATTTTAGCGCTTTATCATTTTAATCATTGTCATTTTAATCATCATGCTTTTCTGCGCTTAGAGCATTTTTCTATCTCGCTAATAAAAATCCCCTGTTATAGATATTCTATATAGGGGATTTTGGTTAATGCGTAGCCATAAAATTGTAGACTACCACATCAAATCATCTGGAATAACATAAGCGGCATAAGGGTCATCTTCTGCCAGCTCGACCTCTGACTTGTCGTTCGACACCACAATAAAGCCTTCGAGCTTGGCGTTGATACGATCAGCTAGTGGACGAGGCAGCAGCGCATAATCGTCTTCTAAGCGCGCAATCACCACATGACCCGCTACGATTTGATCATAGAGCTTTTGGGAGATATAAATCTTTTTAATTTTGCCATTATCAACAAACTGATAAGTGATGTCATCCTGTGTTTCTGTGATTTGATGTTGCCTAATCATTTGTATAACGTTGGCTCTTAGCGTTTTTTCTTCTAAAAGCTGCTGTTTTTCTTGATTGAGCTTTTGGTCTTTTTCTATTTTTTTGGCTTGAGCGTCTGCCAAGGCTTTTTTGGCTTCAAGGTTTGAGGCGTCACCTGTGCGCTTGGCATGCTGCGACTGTTTGCTGATTTTTTTGGCTTTTTTGCTATCCACCAATCCAGCTTTTAAGAGTTGTTCTTGTAGGGCGTTTTTGGCCATGTCTGTATTACCTAAGTACCTAAGTGAAATTGCCTAAATCCGAAATTATAGTGTTTAAAAAGGTTATGGTAGCAAATTTTGTGCAGTACTGTCACAGTCTGGCGTAAAAATCGTTCATTACGCCTTAAAAGAATAATTTTAAAAAGTAATTGTACATAATATCTCTCACATAAGGTTTAAAGTTAAAGAGCTAAGCTTTTATTCAAATTGTCAAAAAGACGTACCCACATCGTGAGTACGCTAAAAATTATATAGGTGTAATATAAAAATACTTGAATAAAAATAGAGTTGAATCAAATTTAGGTTGCTATAGGCGTATCTAAAGTTACTGGTTGTACCTTGCTTGTTTTGCCATCCACTGCTGCGCTTAAATTCACAAGGAAAATAGCAGTGGCTGCAATTAATCCTGGTATCGCGATAAACAAAAAGTTCGTCTGGTGGCTTAGCTCTAGTGTAAGTAACGCGCCAGTTAAGATAGGACCTACGATAGCACCAATACGACCAATACCTGATGCCCAGCCCATAGCTGTTGTCCGTACACTCGTCGGATAATACTGTGCGACAAAGGTGTAGAGTAGTATCTGTGAGCCGATAGTCGTAGCGCCTGCAATCGCGATCAGAGTATATAGTACTAGCTGAGGGCTGTTATAGCCAAGCAGTATCAACGCCGCAGCGCCTAGGGCAAACATGATGGCTAAGACAGGTTTAAGATGAAATTTATCAGCCAGTATGCCGCCGCCGATAGCTCCCACCATGCCACCAATATTGAGTGCAAATAAGAACAGCATGCTTGCACCTAGTGAGTAACCCGCCTGAATCATTAGTTTTGGCAACCAACTAGCAAGGGCGTACACCATCAGTAAGCACATAAAGAAAGCGACCCAAAACATGATAGTAGTGAAACCACGGTTTTTCAGAAATAAGGCTTTAATGGGTGCATCATCGCCTTTGGTCGGCTCGTCCAATAGCAAACTGGTAGAAGTGGTAATCGTTTCTTGCGGTGCCAATTTTTTAACAATAATTTTGGCTTCTTTATCTCGCTTCTCTTTTACCAAATACATCAAAGATTCAGGCAACATTTTCCAAATGATTGGTAAAAGTAGCATTGGAATGCCAGCGATATAAAACATAATCTCCCAGCCAAAATCTACCACCAAAAACGAGCCTAATAATGCCGATGCCATGCCTCCAATGGCATAACCACTAAACATTATAGCAACTAAAGTACTGCGAATACGTTTTGGTGCATATTCGGAGGTTAAAGCCACGCAGATAGGCATAACACCACCGATACCTAGGCCTGCAATAAAGCGCAAAGTGGCGAACTGTATTGGACCACCAGCAAAAGCACCAAGAAAAGTAAAGCTACTGAACAAGCCGACGCAAATCATAATGGTTTTTTTGCGTCCAATCTTGTCTGAGAGTGTTCCAAAAATCATGGCGCCAAACATCATGCCAAAAAGTGCAGCACTGGCAAGAAAACCTGCTTGTACTGCGGTTAATGACCATTCCTCCATGAGTAGGGGCAATGCTACACCATAAATAATAAGATCATAGCCATCAAAGATAATAATCAATAAACACCAAAATAAGACTTTCCAGTGAAAAGGTGCAAATTTGGCTTCATCAATAACCCTATTGATGTTTAAAGTAGGTGAGTCCATTCTTTTTTCTCCGTGGGTAATATCCCTATAAGTCTTTATTAAGTTATTGTTTTCTATCAAGCAAGTCAAAAACCATCTGAGTATTAATTTATACCTATAAAGTATAGATTTTGACGTAACTTAATAAAGGGCGGTGACATGTGGTAAAAGAGAAAAGCACCTACATATCCTTTAGATATGCAGGTGCTTTTCTTAAACCAAATGAAAGATTTAAGCTCTTATTTGTTAGACTATTTTTTTATTACTAAAAAATCTGATGGTATCCGTAACTCTATTAGTCATGAAAATATTGTTTGATTAATTGATTGAACACGTCAGGCTGTTCAATATTTGAAATATGTGAAGCATCGATAGTCGCAAGCTTAGCATTAGGGATGTGTTCGACCATATATTGACCATCGGCAACCGTCGTCACTGGATCTTTAGAACCTGCAACCACCGTAACTGGCACGCGGATATCTTTTAGCTGTTCACGTGTATCAGCGTCAGATAATGCCTCGCAGCAGCTGGCATAACCCTCGCTACTGCCAGCTACGAGAGCGTCAGATAATGCTTTAACTACATCTGGATAATCATCGATAAAACTTGCTGTAAACCAACGCGAAGCAGCTGTCGATGCAATAGGTTCTAATCCTTTCTCACGTACCAATTTTGCCCGATCTACCCAAGCATCCTCATTGCCAATCTTCGCGGCGGTATTGCAAAGCATTAAGTGATGGAAGCGGTCAGGGTAATTGATAGCTAACCATTGACCCGTCATTCCGCCCATAGAGATGCCACAAAAAGACGCTTTATCGATGTTTAGATAATCAAGCAAATCAATAACGTCTTGCCCAAGCTGATCTAAACGATAAGGGCCTTTTGGTGCGGAAGATTTACCATGGCCACGGGTATCGTAGCAGATAATAAAGTAATCGTTTTGTAAGGCATCGATTTGCGGCTGCCACATATGATAGCTAGTGCCCAAAGAGTTAGAAAATATCAGAGCAGGATTGCTGCTATCGCCAAAAGTGGCATAGTTTAGGGCAACGTCTTTGTTGTCAAATATGGGCATCATTATTATCCTTTTTAATCATGGTAATGTCATTGCAGTAGTAATGGTGGGTGGTTTGAGCGATATTTATGAATAGCACTATCTAATCGTTGACAACCCGTTCAATAATCATCGCAATGCCTTGTCCAACCCCAATACACATCGAGCAAATAGCATAACGCTTATCAGTTTTCTCAAGTTGATTGAGTGCTGTTAAAATAAGACGTGCGCCTGAGGCACCGAGTGGATGACCAAGGGCAATGGCACCACCATTAGGGTTGACACGCGCACTGTCATCAGCTAACCCTAAGTCACGCGTACAAGCGAGAGCTTGAGCGGCAAAGGCTTCGTTTAATTCAATGACATCCATCTCATCAAGTGACAGTCCAGTTTTTACCAGTAGTTTTTTTATCGCTGGTGCTGGAGCAAAGCCCATAATACGTGGCTCAACGCCTACCGTAGTTGAGGCCACAATACGTGCACGCGGTTTTAGATTGAACTTTTTCACCGCTTGCTCTGATGCCACTAAAAAAGCCGCTGCGCCATCATTGATACCTGACGCATTGCCAGCCGTCACGGTGCCATCTGAGGTGACGATAGGGCGCAGTTTGGTCAACTTCTCAAGCGTGGTATCAGCGCGAGGGTGTTCATCGGTATCGACAGTGATAGGCTCGCCTTTGCGTTGCGGGATGCTGACTGGAGTAATCTCATCTTTGAAAAACCCTGCCTTTTGCGCCGCTGCGGTCCGTTGTTGACTACGTAGGGCAAAAGCATCTTGGTCAGCGCGATTGATATTGAATTGTTCTGCGACATTTTCAGCAGTTTGCGGCATGGTCTCCGTGCCATACAATTCGTCAAGCTTTGGATTGATAAAGCGCCAGCCCATGGTTGTATCTTCAAGCGTTTGACTACGATCAAAGGGTTTATTTGCTTTACCCATTACCAATGGCGCACGGCTCATGCTCTCAACGCCACCTGCGATAATCAAATCAGCTTCACCGGCTTTGATGGCGCGTGCCGCTATCGCTAACGCATCCATTGACGAGCCGCATAAGCGATTCACGGTAGTGGCAGGCACTTGATAAGGTAAGCCAGCTAGTAACGATGACATACGCCCGACGTTGCGATTGTCTTCACCGCTCTGATTAGCACAGCCGTAGATGACGTCATCTACTTTTACCCAATAGACATTGGTGTTACGTTCCATTAGCGCCTTGATAGGAATAGCCCCTAAATCATCTGCACGTACTGGTGCTAGACCGCCGCCGTAGCGACCAAAAGGGGTGCGAATGGCATCAATAATATAAGCGTTGTTTAAACCAGTGGTTGAATCAGTCATCATCCTTGTCCTTTTTATTATTTTGAATTTGTAGCATCAATTAGCGTCGCACCAGACAATGCTTGTAAGTCCGCAAAGGTTAAGCCATCGACCATTTCAGTGACGGCTAAACCTTTATCAGTGACATCAATGACACATAAGTCAGTATAAATACGGTCTACGCAGTTTTTGCCAGTCACAGGATAGGTAAGCTCGCTGACGATTTTAGGGTCGCCAGTTTTGGTGGTGTGATTGGTCATCACAAAGACTTTTTTGGCACCGACGGCTAAATCCATAGCGCCGCCAACAGCAGGTATTGCATCCTCTGCACCAGTACTCCAGTTGGCTAAGTCGCCATTGGCAGCCACTTGAAACGCGCCCAATACGCAAATGTCGATATGACCACCGCGCATCATCGCAAAAGAGTCACCATGATGAAAGAAGCTGCCGCCATCGAGCATTGTGACGTACTCTTTTCCGGCATTAATCAGCTCGGGATCCTCTTCACCTTTGGCAGGTGGTGGCCCAAAAGCTAATAAGCCGTTTTCTGAATGCAAAAATACATCTTTATCATCCGGTAGGTATTGGGCAATTTTGGTCGGTAGTCCGATGCCTAAATTGACATAGGCACCATCTGGGATATCTTGGGCAGCACGCTTGGCGATTTGGTCCCGTGTTAATAACGTATGGCTCATGGTGAAGCTCCTTATAAATGGCAGTGTTAAGCGATGACTAAGCGATAGCTGCGGCGTTGGCATGAGTTGGTTGGACTGGCACCACATGCTGCACAAAGATACCCGGCGTGATGATGTGTTCGGGATCAAGCTCACCCAGATCTACCGTTTCAGAGACTTGAGCGATGGTCACGTCAGCCGCCATTGCCATGATTGGACCAAAGTTACGGGCAGACTTGCGGTACACCAAGTTGCCCCAGCGATCGCCTCTAGAAGCTTTGATTAAAGCAAAATCAGCCTTAATGGGATATTCAAGAACATAGTCTTTACCATCGATTTCTCGAGTTTCCTTACCTTCTGCGAGTAAAGTACCAAAGCCTGTGGGCGTATATACCGCACCGAGTCCCATACCTGCTGCTTGAATACGGCAAGCCAAATTACCCTGTGGTACTAGCTCCAGCTCAATCTTGCCAGCATGATAAAGCTCATCAAATACCCAAGAATCCGATTGACGCGGAAAAGAGCAAATGATTTTACGCACAGCACCTGTTTTTAAGAGCTTGGCAAGGCCATGGTCGCCATTACCGGCATTATTATTAATGATGACCAAATCCTTTACGCCTAAATTAATAAGTCCATCAATGAGTTCAGCTGGTTGCCCTGCAGTACCGAAGCCACCAATCATGATGGTGGCGCCATCTTTGATTTGACTAAGTACGTCAGTGATGTTTTTATCTGCTTTGTTAATCATGTTTATATCCTATAAAAAGTCATATGAGGTAGTGTCTTTAAAATTAATAAGTGGTACATGGGTTGGACTCATTGCTCTGACACTACTTAATTTTTTTCGTAAGAGACTTGCTCTTAATTGGCTTCATTATTAGAGGTCGTTAATGAGATAGATGATGTTGGTAGTAGGCGTTTTTTGGTCAGAATATAGTGAGCAATCATGCCAATAAGAATGCCCCAAAACACAGAGCTTAATCCCAAAAAGCTCATACCCGATGCTGTCGCTAAAAATGTAATCAATGCAGAGTCTCTTTGCTCATCATTTTTCATAGCAATGGTGATATTGGCAGAAATGGCACCGATTAATGCAAGGCCGGCCAGTGCCGCGACAAGCTCTTTTGGAAGCAAGCTAAATACCATCACGATACTGCCAGCAAATAAACCGCCAAATAAATAGAAAATGCCATTGGCGACGCCTGCGATATAGCGCTTTTCCTTAAGTTCATGCGCATCTTTGCCAGTACAAAGCGCGGCAGTTATCGCTGCAAGCACAATAGTGATGCCGCCAACACAGGCGACGGCTAATGAAGCAAGGCTTGCGACACTCACAATAGGCTTGGCTGGCGTGTCATACCCACTTAGATTTAATATAGCCATACCGGGTAAGAATTGACCTGTTAAGCTCACAAGGATGAGTGGTATAGCAAGGTTAAACGTTGAGTTCCACGACCATTCAGGTGCAATAAAAGTGGGTATGGTAATGGCTAAATTGAAATGGACAGGGTTCATTTTGCCAAGTAAGACGCTTAAGATAACACCGCACAGTAGTACCCAGATCATCGTATAGCGCGGCGAAAAGCGTTTGGCTAATAAATAGCAACCGAGCATACTAAAGACGATAAATGGCATGGTATCAGTTGCGACAAATAATTCTAAGCCGAACTGAAATAGGATGCCTGCCATCATACCAGCGGCGATACCATTAGGAATCCATTTTAATATTTTGTCGAAGTAACCTGTCGCTCCAACAATAAATATGACAATCGCCGAGATGATATAACCAGCAACGGCTTCATTAATACTCATCTGTGGAAATAGGGTAACCAGTAGAGCGGTACCAGGTGCAGACCATGCTGTAATAACCGGTGTTTTATATTTAATGGATAAATATATACCAGGAATGGCAGCACCGATGGAGATACCCCAAATCCAAGACGCCATCATGGCATCTGATACTTGTGCGGCTTGTGCGGCCTGAAAAAAAATAATTAAAGGCCCCGCATAAGAAATAAGAACCGCTAAGAACCCTGCAACCGATGCGGAGAGCGACCAGTCGCTTTTTAAGGTTTGGATTACAGAGGCCATATTGCTTCCTTGCAAATTAGCATTCGTTACGGGGTTGCAAATTAAGATGCATGCTACTGATTGGCAGATTTATTATTAGCCTTCGTCGCCACCGCCCACAGGAATGGTACTTCCAGTAATATAAGAAGACTCATCGGATGCTAAAAACAAGATGGCATTGACTTGCTCATCAATCGTGCCGTAGCGTTTCATAAAGGTGCGATCAATGGTCTGATCAACCACCGCATTCATCCATGATTTTTCATCATCAGTTAATGGTTTGGTATTACGTGGAATCTTTCTGGGCGGCGCTTCAGTACCGCCAGTTGCCACAGCATTCACGCGTATACCATCGTTTGCATACTCAAAAGCGAGCGATGCGGTCATGGCGTTCACGCCGCCTTTCGCTGTCGAATAGGGTATGCGGTTAATACCGCGAGTAGCGATAGAGGACACATTAACAATAGTGCCTGATTGCTGTTTGACCATGGTTGGTAAAACAGCATGACAACACCATAATGTTGGAAATAATGAGCGGCTGATTTCCTTTTGGATTTCTGCTTCAGAGAAGCTGGTAAAAGGTTTCATCCATATTGCGCCGCCGACATTGTTGACCAATATATCGATACGCCCATAGCTATCAAGTGCCTTATCAATAGCCTCTTTAGCACCTTGATGGGTTTCAAGGTCAGCTTGAATGGTAATTGCCTCTCCACCATTAGCGATGATTTCAGCCAGCACCTCTTCTACTAATGGAGAAAAGTCTGCCATGACGATTTTTCCGCCTTCACTTGCCAAACGTAAAGCGACTCCGCGTCCGATGCCTTGGGCGGCACCAGTAACGATACATACCTTATTATCAAATCTTTTACTCATGACAGTCTCCTAAAAACTTGCTCATGCTCTGCTACTAAAGGGATGCCTTTAGGTTCTATTATTGCTCACTAGGTGTGAATTTCTCATAGTAAAAATTACTCGGTTTTAGATTGCTGCTGTCTAACCAGTTACTCACAGCATCTACCATCCCTAACGGACCACACAAGTAGACATCGACGTCACCATCGTTCAGCCACTCGTTATCAACATGACCGGTAACATAGCCTTTACGCTCATGCTGGCTGTCTTCAGTGGCGACACAGGTGCGGTAGTCAAACCAAGGGTGGTTTTGTTTGACTTCTTCTAGTTTCTGAACTTCTATAAGATCAAAGTCGTTGGTGACGCCGTAGACCATCCTGACAGGATGGTGAGCACCAGACATCTCTAAGCTTTTTAGCATCGATAGAAAAGGCGCAATACCGGTACCACCTGCTAGGAATAATGTCGGACGAACAAGAGGACGTAGATAAAAGCTACCAAATGGGCCTTCGAAATCCATATCTTGGCCAATTTCAGCGATGTCAGATAAAAAAGTACTCATCTTACCGTTAGGAATATTACGAACGACGAACTCAGCCTGCTTGGCATTGGGCACAGAGCTGAACGAGTAAGAGCGCGTTTCGTCAGAGTTAGGAATGTTAATGTTGACGTATTGTCCCGGAAGAAAGACCAAAGCCTCGGGATTATCAATATCTACACCAAAATGAATAGTGGATTCTGACAGCACATTCAGCTGTTGTAGTTTGCCTTTGAATACAGACTTGCCGACTTTACAGGCTTCAGAAGAACTTGGCACTTTGATCACGCAATCACTTTCTGGAATCATCTGACAGGTGAGTACATAACCTTCATCGGCTTCAGCTTCTGTCAGAGCATCTTCGATATACATATCAGGGTGCATGTCGTAGCTCCCAGATTCACAATGGCAACGGCAAGTACCGCAAGCACCATCAAGGCAATCCACAGGGATATTAAATTTTTGACGATACGCTGCTTCGGCGACGGTTTCGTCGGCTTCACATTTGATGAAGCCTGTGACGCCGTCTTCGAACTGTAGAGCAATATTATATTCCATGAGAAATATCCCTTTTCAACACGTATTAATTAAAAGCTAGTGGCTAAATAATGAGTGAATAATGATTAGACGTGATAGACGTCCATGATTTGATGCACATAGTCGTCTTTTAAGACCACATACTTATCCAAAATTTTTGGTTGGTCTTGAGTCATGTCTATTTTGTACTGAGAGTAGCCCCAATAGGTATTGGTCTCGTGATAGCGAAAGGACTTGTTGATCCAGTTGAAACGCACCGTCACAATACCGTCATTGTCTTCGAGCAATTCAATATTCGATAAATTGTGCGTGGTACGCGTATCAGGAATGGTCGCTGATGAGCGCTCAGTCTCGATGCGGAAGATACGATCTTCAAGACCACGGCGATCCGGATAATAAATCAGCGAGATTTCTCGTTGTGGGTCGCTGATGAGCTGACCATCATCATCCCAACTTGGCATCCAGAAAGGGCAGTCTTCATCGTAATAAGTGAGCCATTCTTCCCATTTTTTCTCATCCAATAAACGCGCTTCACGGTATAGAAACTGTCTAATGTCTTCAATGTTAACCGTTGCATTTTTCATGATTGATATCCTTATTTTTTGTCAGTTCTACAATAAATAGCAGAGTAATAATAAAAAATGTATTAGTCGCTATTAGCACCGTGTAGCTGCTGCTCTTGCTCTAGAGCTTTTTTCATCTCTTCATGCCAGTAGCGATGTTGGACGGTATATAGTCCTTCATCTTCAGTCTTAACACCACTCATTAAAGGTTTGAGGTCAATAGCGGCAGCGCCTTCATCTGCACCTTGAATCCAGTGCTCGGAGCCTCGGCACATATCATTCCATTCAAGCTTGATACCGTTATAACCTTCTTGGCATGAGCGGAACTCTTCTAAGTCATCAGGGGTTGCCATACCAGTAACGTTAAAGAAATCTTCATACTGACGGATACGGCGTGCACGTGACTCATCGCTTTCGCCTTTTGGTGCGATACACCAGATGCTAACTTCAGTTTTGTCAACCGCGATAGGGCGGAGCATACGAATTTGTGAGCCGAACTGATCCATGATGTAGACGTTTGGATATAGGCATAAGTTAC
>ENA-ORXC01001893-ORXC01001893.1-marine-metagenome-genome-assembly--contig:-NODE-1893-length-11825-cov-13.161389_pt1 | contig 11825 bp, 14 predicted proteins | sample MGYA00237865_ERZ511478 | MGnify/ENA metagenome assembly ERZ511478 | reverse complement strand
GGGTACCATAAGGGTCACCGACCATCATCCATCCGCGAATCGCAAGTGGAATCGGCGACGAGCATCACAGTCCAACACTCCTCCTTGCTTGTTGCCGCGGCGGTTCTTGTTTTCAGCAAAGCCCCATGGCCTCGACATGCTTGTCGTGCTTGATCTTGCCGAGCTCCTTGGTCATCGGGTCCGCCACCATGTCGTCTGTTGCGCAATGCTCCAGCGTCACCTTGTCCGTCGTGATGGCCTCGCGCACGAAGTGGTAGCGAATGTCGATGTGCTTAGTGCGCTTGTGCTCGACGGGGTTCTTGGAGAAGTCAATGCACCCGCTGTTGTCGACCTTGATGTTGATCGGCCCTACCGACATCGCCGTCCGCAGCCCTTGAGAAGCCACACCTTGCACGAGCTTGTTGAGCCAAACAGCTTCCTTGCTGGCCTCACATAGAGCCATGTACTCCGCCTCCATTGTCGACAGCGCCACCGTCTTCTGCAACTTAGAACCCCAGCTGACGGCTGCTCCGCCAAAGATGAAGGTGAAGCCCGTCGTAGAACGTCGCGTCTCGTGGTCACCCGCCCAGTCGGCATCACTAAAGCCTTGTAGAGTGCAGGAAGAGTTCTTGTCGAAGACGAGCCCCTTGTCCATCGAACCCTTGACATATCGTAGAACGCGCTTGATCGCCGCCCAATGCTCCTTGCCGTAGCACGAGACAAACCGACTCAGCTTCCCGATGGCAAAGGCGAGATCAGGACGCGTCCCGACCATCAAGTACATAAGGCTGCCGACAGCTTCGCGGTAGGGCAGCGCGTCGTCGCTTTCGTCGGCCTTGACCAGCTGCAGGCCCACCTCCAGCGGCGTTCCGATCGGGTTGCACTCTGCCATCCCGAACTTCTCCAGCACTTGCGCCGCGTACTTGCCCTGCGACAGCTTGAGGGTGCCCAACGTCTTGTCACGCCTGATCTCTAGCCCGAGGATGACCTTGGCCTCGCCCAGGTCCTTCATCTCAAAACGCTCGTGCAGAGCCTTCTTGATCTTGTAGATCGCCGCCAGGCTTGATGCCACCAGAAGAAGATCGTCGACGTACACCAGGACGATGATGATTTCGCCGTCGTCCATGAGGAGGTAGAGGCATGCATCCGGGTCGATGTTATCGAACCCCTGCGACTTGAGGAAGTCGTCGAGCTTGGCGTACCACATCTTGGGAGCTTGCTTCAGCCCGTACAGCGCTTGAAGAAGACGACACACCTTGTCAGGATACTTGGGATCGACATAGCCGTCTGGCTGCTCCATGTAGACCTCCTCGTCAAGGTCGCCGTTCAGGAAGGCCGTCTTGACGTCCATCTGATGCAGCTCCCACCCGTTCGCCGCCGTCATCGCCAGGATGCATCGGATGGTAGTGAACTTGGCCACCGGCGCGAACGTCTCGTTGAAGTCGAGCCCCTTGATCTGACGGTTCCCCATGAAACACAGGCGCGCCTTGTGCCGCGTCGTGTTGTTCCCGTTCTTGTCCACCTCGTTCTTGACCTTGTAAACCCACTTGCCCTTGAGCACGCGTCGACTGACGGGGCGATCCGTCAAACGCCAAGTCTTGTTCTTGCGGATAGCCTCCATCTCCTGGTCCATTGCAATCTGCCACTTCGCCGATTCTTGCCCTTGAACTGCTTGCACATACGTCATGGGCGCCTCGTTAGCAACCAGGCTCACCGGGCGCCAGTACTCGACAGGCGGTCGCCGAGCTCTGCCGCTCCGACGCAGCGTGTCTTGGGAGACGCCAGAGCCTTGATTGTCGTCCGCCGACTTGTCAGATCCATCGTCTTGCTCGTCATCCTTGTCGTCATCTTCAGCATCTACGGCTTGGCCGTCGCTGCCGGCATCCAAGCCCGTCTCGCCTTCGACGACTTCGTCCACGGGTGAGTCCTCTGGAACATCTGCAACCTTGTTTGAGTTGTTCTCGGAGAATACGACGCTTCGCGCCTTGACGACCTTGCCGTCGTCGAGGATGACCTTGTACGCCTTGCTGCCGTCGGGATAGCCTAAGAAAACGCCCTTCGCCGCCTTGTCTCCAAACTTGCCGTCGATGTGACTCTTGTGCAGCACCACCCAGCATGTCGACCCAAACACCCGCATGTGGCTTACGTCGGGCTTGTTCCCGGTCCACAGCTCATGAGGCGTCTTGCCAACGGGAAGCGCTCGGCTGGTAACGCGGTTCTTGATGTAGACCGCCGTCTTGATGGCATCCGCCCAAAGATCCTGGTCGACGTCCTTGTGTCGCATCATGGTGCGTGCCATCTCCACGAGAACTCGGTTGAGTCGCTCAGCAACCCCGTTCTGCTGCGGCGTGTCGGGCACCGTCGTCTGGTGCGTCGTTCCGTTCTCATCGTGAAGTGCCTTGAATGCGTTCGACACATACTCGCCGCCATTGTCGGAGCGCAGGATCTTGATCTTGCTTCCGGTGTGCAGCTGGGCCTTAGTCAGCCACTTCTTGTACTCCACGAGAAGATCGCTCTTCTTGTGCAAGAAGACCACGTCCGTCCAGCGGGAGAAGTCGTCGGTGAAGGTGCCGAAGTAGAGCGCTCCGCCACGCGACGGCTCTGACATTGGCCCGCCCAGGTCCGAGTGCACGAGCTGCAGGCGCTTGGTCACTCGACCTCCTCCTGCGCTAGGCATAGGCGTCATAGCCGCCTTCCCATACACGCACGGCTCGCAGACATCCTTGACCGCCATAGAAGAGCACTTGAGTCCGTCAATGTCCTTGTTCTTGATCATCCGCTTATCGCCAGCCATGATGACGTACCCAAGGCGCTCATGCCAGAGCTGCAGAGAGGCCACGGCAGTCACATCTGACAGAGGGGCCATATACAGGGGGTAGAGCCCGCTCTTCCGCGTGCCGCACGCAGCGACCTTGTTGCCAATCTTGATGATGGACTTACCGCGCTTGAACGACACTTTCGCACCGCGTTTCTCCATCATACCAACCGACATGAGGTTGAAGCCCATAGTAGGAACGTGGAGCACCTCCTCCAACTTGATCTTGCGCGTCTTGCCATGAACGATGACATTGAGGACAACGGTTCCGACGCCCGCCGTGGCCACGGACCCCTTGTCACCCACCGTGACGCTCCGTCCCGTGGTCGTCTTGTAGTCATCAAAGCACGCGGGCATCCAGCACATGTGTGCAGACGCCGCAGAGTCGATAAGCCACGACTTCGAAATGTCATTGTTGTCAGCCGCGTTGCCAACATGACAGACGGCGTCATCGCTGTCGCTACCGTCGTCAGCCGCAATCGCGGCCACCTTGTCCTTGCTCCTGTTCCTGGCGTTAAGCACGAGGCAATCGTGAGAGATGTGCCCAAGCTTGTGGCAGTAGTAGCACTCGATCTTGGAGAGGTCGCCACGGCGGCCTTGACCTCGATAGTTGGCTCCTACGAGTGCCATGTCACCAATGCGCTTGATCGCCGGTGACTTGTCAGCCTGACGCCGCCACTCGTGAAACAAGCGGCTCTTGACAAGGTCGAGGCTTAGCTCGTCCTCGCCCTTGGCGTCTATTTAGTTGCTCACCGGACGGCCCGACTGCGAACGAGGGCATGGCGAGAAAGCAAGCCAATCACACACGCCAACAGATAAAACTTACACTCAGCTTCCATGACGTTGTTACCCTCAATTTACTCGTCGCACTGGGAGACAAATTCCATGCAAAAGCCCAAGAGAGACAGAGAGGTCAGTGCCCTGACAGTTTTTGTTTTGGAGCCTTCAGAACACCACGTCCACGCTTTCGAGTCATAAAAAAATCCAGCTGAGAAGGGAAACAAAGTAGGTACCGAATTGCTGTGGTTCGTTGTGACATCGCCTGGTGGATGACGGCCAGAAGGAACGGGTGCGAGTTCGGGAACACTGCTGCACAATGAATAACACAGGAAGCCCGTGTCAGAGCACCTGCAGCGGCGACGGAAGCAGGCGGTACAGCAGCACGAGCACAGAAGCACCAGCTGCATACTCTGACCAGAATATTGCGGAGGAACACATGCGGCCAGTGCCCGAGCACGAGCACTTGCAACCGCCTATGAAGCAGCAGATACACGAGCACGAGCACGGCAGCAACAGCCGCAAAAACGACCCCAAACCAAGGCACAGAAACACCCGCAGCCGGTGCCTGAGCACAAGCACGTGCAGTCGCCCATGAAGCAGCGCATACACGAGCACGAGCACGGCAGCGACAGACGCAGAAATCACCGCCAATAAAGTCAGAGAAGCACCCGCAGCCGGTGCCCAAGAATGAGCACGGGCTGCCGCCGATGAAGCAGCAGATACACGAGCACGAGCACGGCAGCAATAGAAGCAGAAAACACCCCAAACTAAGACGGAGCAGCACCTGCAGCCGGTGCTCGAGCACGAACAGCCGGTGCCTCAGCACGAGCAGCCGGTACCCCAGCACAAGCAGCCGGTGCCCTAGCAGGAGCGCCGGCAGCCGCGCATAAAGCAGCAGATACATGTGGACGAACACGGGAGCGCCAGCCGTGGAAGACAACACGACGCACAAACCAACGAAAGGACCCCGAGCACAAAAGAAGCAGTGAGAAACAACCAGGAATAACGGCAAAGCCCATCTTCAACAGCGCCATACAAGCAACGGACACTTCCGCCGGCCACAGCCAGAATTTGACGGGAGCGGGCTGGCCGCTTCCCCTGCCCTTCGTCACATCGACCCTCCCACCCCTCACCGTTCCCATCTGGGGCCGGCTCCCTACCACCAGGCCCGCCTCCTCTCTCCCTCAGCCCCTCCTCGTCATCACCAGCCGGTGTGGTGGCAGCGCACACCATCGCACGCCGCTCAAATGCCGAGGAGGAACCCCACAAACTGCGGCAGTGGGCGCACTCAAACCAAACGCGCGCCGTGGGCGGCACTGCGATAGTACCACTCGGGACTGCACAGACAGTGCTCATGTGCACCCGCATCCGTTTGACAGAGGACGCCCCGTCTTCCTCACCGGAAACTTCATTCCGTTGACGAACGCCCGCGGCGGAGCTGCCGCCGCCATCACGACCACCGGCGCGGTCAGCAGGTGACGCGTTCGTGACAGGGGAGCCGCGGCTGCTGGCCGGCACTGCAGCTGCCAACGGCCCGCCAACTTCCTCCCGGGTGACGTCGCCACGTTCACCTTGAGTACCACGTGACGGCCCGACACCGCTCCCGCCGTAGCCATCTGCGGCCCCCACAGCGTCGTCAGAGCATCTGCCGACGCTGCCGTGGTAAGAACCACGCGACGGCCCCCCACTGCCACCGCCGTAGCCACTTGCGGGGTGGCTCCCCGCGTCTTCCCAGTTGCTGCCGACGCGTCCGTCAACAACGCGCTCAGCCGATGCGCCACCGCTTCTGCCTTAGGCGCTCGGTCGGTGCTTTTCTTCGACCCACCTGCTTCCTCCACGTAGACACGGAGCACCGCCGGACGGTCCGCTACCACCGCCGGCGGAGGCACTAGGAGAAGTCGCATCGTCCTGCCAGCTGCCTCCCGCATGGCGAGCGCCGCTGGATGGCCCGCCACCGGCGCCGCCGTAACCACTGCCGGCGTGGCGGTCGTCCTCCCCGCCGCCTCGCCCGCGACCCCCACCACCGGACGGCCCGTGTAGTACTACGAGGCCAGTATGAGCCCAGGGGGCCGCCACGTGCACGGCGGGGGCGCCGGGGGCGCGACAGACGGCGGCGGGGGGCAAAGCCGGCGGCGGGAGTCGCAAGCGGGATGGCAAGCGGGAGCGGGGACGACGGGCCCGCCCGCGAACCGGCGCGAGACGCCGGAGGGGAGTACGCGCCCGCCGCACAGCGACACGCGGGCCCCCGGGGGGCTGGGCTGCCGCGCCCGCGGGGACGCGGCAGGCGACAGCCGACCGGGCGCCACGCGGCGGGTGGCGCGTGCAGCGCTTTACGTGGTGAACGGTCACTCCCCCTCGTCTGTAATGATCGCCTCGGGGGACTTGATATGCATGGAGGGAATTATGTGCATTGGTTGGCGACGGCCCGGGTCCATTCCCATTCCAGGAATTGAGCCCGAGTAACGGTTTCCGCCCTTTTATGACGAAGGGCGACGACGGTGGGAGGCACCGTCGTCGCCGGAAAGTAATCCGTGCCTGTATGTCATGGCGTTTCGATCAGCCTGACTTCCTGGACCTCGAGTCCCATAGCGGGTGACGCACGAGCGGCTAGGACGGCCGGTACTTCTCTCCACTCCGAGGTGATCGCGACTCATTGTACTATAAAATTCATCAAAGTGCGGCGGTTTTCTTTCTTGTTTTCTGACCGTGTCCGGCTCAAGCTCGATATATGAGATAAAAGCTGGTCAACATTCGGACTCCGCATACTATCTCCAGCCTGGGGAAGTGATGATGGCATCGAAGTGGCCAAATGAGCAACGAAAGAAGTGAAGAAGCTGACCGATCAGTGCCCTGGCGACGCAAGCGACGCAACTTTTGCTGGCAGCACGCCCATTCATTACACTGATAGAGCGGACATTGGGAATTTTGGCTAACGGTCATAAAATATGAAATTCTGTGACAACCTCTGATCTGGCAGACCGAGACAACGAGAGATTCAGCGACAGATATGAGCCCAACGGAACATACATCTCGTCTGGTACGTCTCATTCAGCGCATCTGAGCACACCTTATTGTGCGCACTCACCATTGTCTTCCCCTCGCTGTTTTTGAAGCACGGGGGACAAACACGCCACATCCCACAAGCGCACACGTGCCGATGCTTTCCACCCCGGTGCACCCGCAGGTCGCAGGCACGGCACACGATCAGCGCTGTTCCGCCTCTTCCGCTCGGCGGGCAGCCTTCGCGGCCTCCTCCGCCTCCTTCTCCATGACGGCGGCCTCCCTCGCCGGAACCGCCTTGGCGTCTGGGGCCACCCGCACCTCGTGTTGGGCAATCAGGTCTTTCCCGAAGTGCGCATTGGCCTTTTTCACCATCGCCGTGCCGCAAACCACCGTCTGTTTGGCTGCAGCCGGTTATTAATGGGCCTGACGTATGCCGACGGCCTCCGCAGCGCGCGATTGGTCTCCCACGCCGTCGGAGGGCCCGCCGGCACCCAGATTCACACGAGCCAACTCAAAGTCTCTCTCTCGGTCCCACGGGTAGAGCCCTACAGACTTAGACGCCTCCTGGATGGTCTGTCGGGTGAGCGCAAGTCGCTCCGGCTCGTATGCCACCTCCAACAGGCCATCCCGGGTCTGCTTGTTCGCAAAAAGGCGCCTGGATGACCTTGTCGTCCGAGAGGACGGGCACAGTTTTTGTCAGTCGGGAAACACACCTGTCATTGAGCACTTCAAGAATATGGAAGGTGTTGGCGATCAGCCAGAAGCACAAAACGTCTCGCTCGGACTCCGTACGCACCACTTCGACCCTGTGGTGTGCCCCGAGCTGTTTCCGAATACGCATGCAGTCCTGTTTGGGATGGCGCACGCTCCACTACTCTCAGAACACCTTTGTGACAGCTGGAAAGGTGGTCGCATCCACGACGCCGGTGTCCGTTCTCCTGAAGAGGCGTAGCGAGGTGCTCCGGGTCCGCTGCTGCGCACGTGATTGGGTGCAACGCATGGCCGTCGTGTCCTCGTTCCCAAACCGAGCTCTGACGGCGTTAAGGGGGCGCCGTCCGAGGCCACAAATGTCAAAATCGAGGAGCCAGTGCGTACCCGCTTACTGGCAGCATTGGGGCACTTCCATTACGCCGCCTGGACGCACTTGACGGCGAGCCTGTCGCTACCTCCAACCAGGCGCCACTCTTAGTAGTCTAGGACTGCGGACGGGAGGAGGTGGTGGTCTTTGAGGAACTTCTAGACCTAGTCTGCCCAGTTGAGGACCTGCTCAAACACCGAAGAGGAGTTGCACTTGTCGAAGAGGGCCGTGGCGGTACGGGAGGACGATTGTTCCTGGTGATGCATGACCCATGAACGGGCCCATATCTCTCCGACCTCCTTGTTACACTGGTCCAGCGCGAGGGAGGCCAGCCTGGGTCGGGTGAGGTTGAATTTGGTGTGGCTGAAGGCCTGAGCCTCGTAAACTAGCGCCAGTTCCTCGTTTGCCATCAGGATGTTATTGCCCTGATTAACCGCCTCCCCCCTGCTAGAAGAGAAATAGGAAGACCTCAGCGCCCCCAACGTGAATCCCGTGGACTCGCTGACGGCCACCAAAGCGTTCTTGAGACGCTCACGGGTACGTACACGCTCCATGACGAGCGGGACCGCCCATGTGATCGTCTTAGGTCCCTCTATTGCGGAACTAGGGCTGGAGGTGGGGTTATAGTGGAGCCCCAACTGTGGGGTTCTGGACCACGGTGTCAACCCACTGGGACTTGCAAAGAAAATTTGGACACGGCATTGCACAACTGGGTATTGACACAACGTATTTATGATGAGGTGAGGTGGGGTTCAGGTTACGGCAGAAAGTCGCTTGCGTGTCTAGTTTTGGCGCCACCGCAAGAGTCAGGGGGTGCTGCGTGATGGGCACGCGCTTTTCGGGATGAGTGCAACGACCACCCGTGCTTTTGTGGGGCTCCTCTCCCCTCCCCGGCCGCTCCAAGAAATGATGCTGTGCCGCGTCGCTGCTCCGCGACGCGCGTGGCCGCGCGTGCAGTACATTTGGGCGCCCCCTTCCTCGTCTCCGTTCTCTACTTGCGTTTGGCCTCGCCGTGACACCCCTCGAGCGACGCAGCGGACCCACTGCGTTCCCAACGCGTGCCAAGGATCCGCACTCCGCGGCAGCGACGGAGCCGCAGATATCGTTGGACGCACCGGCGGCATCAGAGAGCGCCGACGCGCCGATATCGACGACGGCGTTTCCATCGGGGCCCAGCACGGAGGGCACCGACCATGAGCCCGTACTCTTCTGCAACAAAGAGGTTTCGGGGCAATACATGCTAAGTTTCTACCTTTTTTGACAAACGTGGTTGTGTAGGCTTCTCTGCGACCAGCGATGGCTTTCTTGTCCGCGATTTGACCTGGTGCACCCGATTGTTCGAGGATCTGAGATATAAAGTTTTTCTGTTGGGGTGTGGTCGCCTCGCCTGAATTGTTTCTGTGGTTATCCTCTGTTTAGATTACCCGGCGCAAAACAGTGGGTGAGGTGGTCATCTGTGGTGACGAGCTCTCGCCGTATCTTTGTACGAGCGAAGATCGGGTAGCGCACGTGGTCTCCATGCCGCTATCCCGCGCGACGAAGCACTTTTGGGACAGCCCCTACACATGGGGGGATCCCAAAAGGTCTTCAAACACGTCGATGTGCATGGCAGGTCGCTGGCGGCCGTACAAAATGAAGGCGCATGGCTGTGTCCCCCCTCTGGTGTGCTCCCGAATGCGCTCTGAGGTCTCTGGTATGAGGCACACAGAGGTTGACTACGACAACCCCACTTGGCTGACGGAAATGCAGCTGTGTGAGGAGAGCGAGACCTCAGAGCAGCAGGCGCGCAACACAGCCCTGATGCGTATACTTCATGTCTTGCTGTGTGCGTGGTGCATTTGCCGTATTTTCTGTTACATTGGGTGTCTCAAAGAAGAGCGGCTGATAACGTATCGATTCTGACATGTCCAGTTTCGTCCTGCCGCACATCTCTTCTTTAGGTGACCGATAAATGCGCGAACTGCTTGGTGACAGTCCTTTTACAAGTCGTTGCAGAAGGCAATGGAGGAAAGGTGCTCGTTTGAGGGCGATAAAGACTGCCAGTGCGGGGGCCACCCCATGGTGAAGACCCCCAGAGCGTCGCGTGGGGCATTCTTCGGTTGCTCCGATTGGAAGACTGGTGACCCACCAACGTATAGGGGCGGCCAAATGAGTCGGTGGGTGCCCGCAGGCGTCGATTTGGACTTTTTGGCTGCCTGGCTCGACGGGGGCGTGGATGACCTGGAGCCTGGAGGCAGCTGCACCTTCATCTCTGCCAATACCTCCCGCGAACAGGAGTGTAAGCGGCATGGCGGCGAGTTTCCTGACCTGCTGTGCGCCAGGGACAGCAGCTGCCCTGTCAGGATTGAGTTTTACACCCCTCGGGGGGCCCGGGGCCTGGCTGAGGAGGCCATCGGGGCAGTCATCGTCATGCGCGGCACGCGCAACCACGTGTATCCCTTTTGGAAGCCGAGCAGTGCCGTCGTGCGCAGGGTAGTCGGCGACAATCCATCGTTGTCTGTCCGACCTCTGCAGTTACGTCATCCTTTTGGTATGATCGCTTGTGTCTCTGGGCTGGACAGGCAGCCTTCGTACTCCCCCGTCGTTGTAAGGTGGTTTACTAAAGACCTTTCGCCGCGTAGGTCCTGTGTCTTGACTGATTGAGACAGAATGCAAGCAGCGACGCTAGCGAGGGGGGTCCAACGCACGGTTCACTTGTACGAGTGCTGCGTCAGAAGGCCCGTGTGACGGCACACTATTTCGGCCAGGACATCATCGGCATCTCGGATCTCTTCCGCCGGGCCGCGCTGCAACACGAGTACTTGAAGGGCGTCAACCAAAAGCCCGAGTACACAGCGGTGGTGCTGCACACGGAGGGACAGGCAGTCTGGTCCGGAAAACTGCGGTACATCCAGGCGGACTTCACCTTTGGCGTTGTCGCCCCCGGTTCTGCCAAGGAGGGCCTACCGACGGAGGATATTCGCAATGCAGACAAGAGGGCCTTTGATTGGGACAGCTTCATCACTGCGTACGTTCTGGGAGAGATATTCCATGAGGCAGGTGGCTTGCGGGGCTGTGCGGCGCGCACGGAAATGCGTGCCACAGCGGTGGTCAACGCATACGTAACCTGTGTGCATTTGGGAGTCAGTCAAGAGTTCATTGTCCGAGCAGAAAGGTTTATCGGTCGGTGGCAGCCTGCTCGTTGCTCACGTAATGTGTTTCCTCTCATGTTTCTCAATGCGCAGTGCATTTCTTCCTTCCTGGAACCTTACCGTCCCGCTTTTCTGGGCAATGGTGATTGGAAAGAAGGAAAAGATGTAAGAAGAGCTGTTCCAGTGCTTCTTCCGCGTGGCCGCTGCCAACGGGCTGGTCGCGCCGCGGGCGGTAGGTGGCGCCGACGGCGGGTCGCGCCCTGGAAGGTTCCCGTTCGTGTCGGCAACAATGGACTTCGAAATGGCACAACATCTGGGCCTTTTTAAGGTGATGGCCCGCGTTTCTGGCGGCCAGCCAACAGACTACCACGGCCGTGCTATTGGGTGCGGCGTGCATTTCAAACGGTTTTTGCTCAAAGCGTGCCGAAACAACAAGCGGGACCTATTTTTTACCAGGATCGTGTACCTGCGCGAGTCGGAGGTGGGGCGTGACACGGCCCACGTGCGGCAGGAGCTGTCGACCATGGCGTGAGAGTACGAGCGCCAACGGGAGACCCAGAAGGCCAACGTCATCCGCTGGCTGCTGAAGAGTGAGGTTGTCCTCATGGCCGCCTTCCCGCGCCGCGCGGGAACACTCGACAAGTTTGAGCTGCTCGCAAGCCACAACGACACGAACTCGTGCAAGTCTCTTAACCGTCAGAAGAAGCAGTTGGTGGCGGAAAAAAGCGCGTCCACGCTGTTGGAGGTCGTCTCCGCGCTCTCGGAGTTTGACCACCGCACGATGGCTGATTTGACTACCTCGGGCCTGGTGACACCAACGGGGGCCTCGCAGACGCAGCCCATGAACTGCGCCGCGATGCGGAAGCGACAAAACAACACGGTATCGGCCTCTGGGCAGCGGCCGAAGGGGGCTTGTAGGCGACGCCTGAGCGGACAACCGGCCGTTTTAGGAGCAGCTGGGGGGGTGTCAGCTCCGGCGACACGTGCAGTGGTTTCATCGGTGGGGGCAGGCGGAGGGGTACCAGCGGGAGGAGCAGGC
>ENA-ORXC01001892-ORXC01001892.1-marine-metagenome-genome-assembly--contig:-NODE-1892-length-11827-cov-3.475319_pt1 | contig 11827 bp, 13 predicted proteins | sample MGYA00237865_ERZ511478 | MGnify/ENA metagenome assembly ERZ511478 | reverse complement strand
GAGGTAATGGGTGCTGTCACAATTCCCGTTATGGCAAAAGCACGGATTGGCCATATCGTAGAAGCCCGCGTCCTCGAAGCAATGGGTGTTGACTATATTGATGAGAGTGAAGTTCTGACTCCGGCAGATGAAGAATTCCATCTGAATAAGAGAGATTATACAGTTCCTTTTGTATGCGGATGCCGTGACCTTGGCGAGGCAGCAAGAAGGATCGGCGAAGGAGCTTCGATGCTTCGTACAAAGGGAGAGCCTGGTACGGGCAATATCGTAGAAGCTGTCCGCCATATCCGTAAGGTAAATGCGCAGGTGCGCAAAGTAGTGGCAATGGATATGGATGAACTAATGACTGAAGCCAAGCTTCTAGGAGCACCATATGAGCTTCTGCTTGAAATCAAGCAGCTTGGACGCCTTCCAGTCGTGAACTTTGCTGCAGGCGGTGTTGCTACACCGGCAGACGCAGCATTAATGATGCAGCTGGGTGCTGATGGGGTGTTTGTAGGATCTGGTATCTTCAAATCTGATAATCCGGCGAAGTTTGCAAAGGCAATTGTCGAAGCGACTACTCATTATCAGGATTATGAACTGATTGCGAGTATTTCGAAAGGCCTCGGCATTCCGATGAAGGGCATGGAAATTTCATCATTGGCACCAGAAGCCCGTATGCAGGACCGCGGCTGGTAAGGGGATGCCTATGATGAAGATTGGAGTACTTGGCCTTCAGGGGGCTGTACGGGAGCATTTACGGGCAATTGAGGCATCTGGAGCTGAAGGTGTTGTCATTAAGCGCCCTGATCAGCTGGCAGAAGTCGATGGTCTGATCATTCCTGGGGGAGAAAGCACCACAATCCGCCGTCTGATCGATCAATATAGCTTTATGGAAGAGTTGAAGAAATTCGCAACTGACGGCAAACCAATGTTCGGAACATGTGCTGGCTTGATTTTACTAGCGAGTGATCTGGTTGGTTATGATGCACCACATCTCGGTGTCATGGATGTGAAAGTAGAACGCAACTCATTCGGCCGTCAGCGAGAAAGCTTTGAAGCTGACATCAATATTGCTGGAGTGGCAGATAATTTCTCAGCAGTATTCATCCGGGCACCTCATATTGTGGAAGCTGGAGAAAATGTCGAGGTGCTGGCGAAGCATAATGGCAGAATTGTCGCTGCTCGTGATGGACAGTTCCTCGGCTGTTCTTTTCATCCTGAGTTGACGGATGATTATCGACTCATGAGCTACTTTGTGAAAATGGTCGAGGAGACAAAGAGTAAAAATTTTGCATAAACAGCTTGCATGGAGAACATAATTGTAGTAAATTATGAATTAAAATTCGATAGTAAAAAAGCGATGAGAGGGAATAGTAGCTTGTGTCCATTCCAAAGAGAGCCGGTGGTTGGTGAGAACCGGTGTCTGGAGCAAAGGAATCCGCCCTCGAGCAGAGTATGGAACGCCATTAATGGCCAGTAAATACTTTCGGTAAAAACCGTTATTTTATGAGTGGAAAGCATTTTCTTGCTTTCAACTAGGGTGGCAACGCGGGTTAACTCTCGTCCCTTTTTGGGGACGGGAGTTTTTTATTTTATCAAAGGCTTTTTTACTTCAGATAAAAGGGAGGAAATCGCAGTGTTAGACGTAAAATATTTAAGAGCAAATTTTGAAGAAGTTAAACGAAAACTGCAGCACCGTGGCGAAGACATGACCGACTTCGGCAAGTTCGAGGACCTGGATGTAAGACGCAGGGAATTGATACTTGACGCTGAACAGCTAAAGAGCAGAAGGAATGAAGTGTCCCAGCAGGTTGCGCAGTTGAAGCGTGAAAAGCAGGACGCAGACCACTTGATTGCTGAGATGCGAGAGGTAGGCGACAAAATTAAGGTTCTTGATGACCAGCTTCGCGAGGTAGAAGAAGAGCTAGAAAACCTGATGCTCAGCATTCCGAATATCCCTCATGAGAGTGTTCCGATTGGAGAAACAGAAGATGATAATGTAGAAGTTCGCAAATGGGGAGAAATCCGTGATTTTGAATTCGAAGCAAAGCCGCACTGGGATGTTGCAGACCACTTGAAAATACTTGATTTTGAACGCGCTGGAAAAGTAACCGGCAGCCGTTTTGTCTTTTACAAGGGATTGGGAGCACGCCTTGAGCGCGCGTTGATCAGCTTCATGCTTGACCTTCATGTTGACGAGCATGGCTACAAAGAAGTCCTGCCTCCGTACATGGTCAATCGTGCCAGCATGACAGGAACAGGCCAGCTTCCTAAGTTTGAAGAGGATGCATTCCGAATCGAGAGCGAAGATTACTTCCTGATTCCGACTGCAGAGGTACCTGTTACGAATATGCACCGTGATGAAATCATGACTGCAGATGAGCTTCCAATCAATTATGCAGCATACAGCGCATGTTTTCGTTCTGAGGCAGGTTCTGCGGGACGCGATACGCGCGGATTGATCCGCCAGCACCAGTTTAACAAAGTTGAATTAGTGAAGTTTGTTAAACCTGAAGATTCTTATGAAGAACTTGAAAAGCTGACAGGACATGCTGAGAAAGTGCTTCAGCTATTAGGCCTTCCTTACCGTGTGCTGAGCATGTGCTCTGCAGACCTCGGATTCACGGCTGCTAAGAAATACGATATCGAAGTCTGGATCCCAAGCTACGGAACCTACAGGGAAATCTCTTCTTGCAGTAACTTCGAAGGATTCCAGGCAAGACGCGCGAATATCCGGTTCCGCCGCGAAGCAAAGGCGAAGCCAGAGCACGTGCATACATTGAACGGGTCAGGCCTTGCAATCGGCCGCACAGTTGCCGCTATCCTTGAGAACTACCAGCAGGCTGACGGCAGTGTCATCATTCCGGAAGTATTGCGTCCGTACATGGGCAACAGGGAAGTTATTGCTCCGGAATAATGGTCCCTTATAGGGGAATTTGAACTTTCAGATCTTCTTTTTCGGGCAGGATGTACTCCTGCCCGAAAAAAACTTTTAAAGAAGTGTTGACTCGTTTTTAAATACATGATATTATATTTCTTGTCTCGGAGGTATACCCAAGTCTGGCTGAAGGGATCGGTCTTGAAAACCGACAGGCGGGTAACACCGCGCGGGGGTTCGAATCCCTCTACCTCCTCCATTAATTTTTCAATTAAAGCATTAACGCATAAAAACAATTTGGAGATTGTGTAGAAAAACCCGTTACTATGTAGCGGGTTTTTTTATATTAGATTCTGGGGAATGTTGATTCATTAAGCGGATAAATTCCGCTTAAATTTGAAATTCCCTTTATTTCGTTAAAAATAAGGGGAATTTTTCCGTTTATTTAATCCAATTCGTTGAGTTTTTTCTAAATTAGACGAGTTAACCGGAATATCTTCGCTTATTTCTGCTCGAAAGGCGTCCTCTACATACAATAGGAGGAAATTCTCCGCTTATGAATTCGTACATCTCGAAAAATCTTCCTCTCCAAAAACAAAAAACCGCCAATTGGCGGTTTTATTTTTTCAATAATTGAGTTTGTTTGATATGTGTCGCAATTTTCTCAACGATTGGTTCGATTGATTCAGGATTATTGAACAAATCGTAATCATTGATGTTCAGGCGAAGGACTGGGCATGCGTTGAAGTTATTGATCCAGTTTTCATAGCGGCCGTGCATTTCTTCCCAATATGTGATTGGTGTCTGCTGTTCCATTGGACGACCTCTTAGCTTGATGCGCTCAAGAATATCGTCTAGTGACCCTTCAAGGTAGATCAGCAAATCTGGATGCGGGAAGTACGGTGTCATGACCATTGCTTCGAACAGGCTCTTGTATGTTTCGTAGTCCACAGGGGACATTGTGCCTTTTTCATAATGCATTTTTGCGAAAATGCCTGTATCTTCATAGATGGAACGATCCTGGATAAAGCCGCCGCCATATTCGAAAATCCTTTTTTGCTCCTTGAAGCGCTCAGCAAGAAAGTAGATTTGCAGATGGAAACTCCAGCGTTCGAAATCGGCATAGAACTTATCAAGGTATGGGTTGGTATCTACTTTTTCAAAGGAGGTACGGAACCGAAGGGCATTCGCCAGGGCATTCGTCATAGTTGATTTGCCGACTCCAACTGTTCCGGCAATCGTGATGACCGCATTAGCCGGGATGTCATATTTTGTTCTTAGATTCATGGTTGTACGCTCCTTTTTCTTAATGATGCGGTTAGCTGGTCGATGATCAGCTGGAGATCTTCTTCATTTTTAACAAAATCCAGATCGTCGCCGCTGAAACGGAGGACTGGGATTTCAGGGTGGTCTTTCTCGAACTGAAGCATTGCTTGTTCATAATCAATAGATAATTGCTCTAAATATAATGGACTGATGTTTTTTTCGACTTCGCGGCCGCGCATTTTGATCCGCTTCAGCAATGTATCGAGACTTGCATTCAAGTAAATGATGACATTTGGCTTAGGCATATCTTTCGTCAGGATTTGATAAATATCTAGGTATTTTTTATATTCCTGTTCATTTAATGTGCGCTGAGCGAAAATGAGGTTTTTCATGATATGATAATCAGCTACGACAGACTTGTCTTTGCTGAGGTAATGTTCATTAATATCTCCAAGCTGCTTATATCGATTGCAGAGGAAAAACATTTCTGTCTGGAAACTCCATTCTTCTATGTTATCGTAGAACTTCCCCAAAAATGGATTTTCGTCAACAATTTCCTTTAAAAGTGCAAATTGAAACCGTTCGGAAATGGCGCGGGCAAGTGACGTTTTCCCGATCCCGATTGGTCCTTCAACCGTTATAAAAGGTGTTCCTTCCACAACATGTCCTCCCTCTCTGTTGTATCTATCTCTTTTTTACATTTCTGTCAGTTAAATCACGCAAAGTCCATTTTATCACACCATAGTATGGTATGGGTATGGAATATTAGGAGGCAATTTTAGCAAAAAAGAAGACAGCCGCAGAAATACTGCGCCCGTCATATATTATCGGAATTTGTAAAATTATTTTAACAGAAAATTTTATCTTTTTACGACATTGAAATTATCCTGGATAAGCAGCCAGTTTTGCGGGAAGGAAAGTCCGAGCTTCCAGTAGCTCATTCCTCTCAAGTTCAATTCTTTGATCAGGTCGAATTTTGCCTGGATGGATCGGGCGTCCTCAAACCAGACTTCATGCTGTTTTCCATCTGACGCTGTATATCGGAAGGTCGGCGCCTGAGACCTTGTATTGTACTGGATTGGTACATTATTATCGGCAGCAATCTGGATCGCCTGCTGCGGACTGACAGCCCTTGCGATCGTCCCCTGGACAAATGGAAGAGTCCAGTCATAACCATAAAGATTCTGGCCCATCATGACTTTTTGCGATGGCATTTCACTAATGGCATATTCCAACACCTGGCGAACTGGGCCGATAGGAGAGACTGCCTGTGCAGGTCCGCCGCTGTACCCCCATTCATAGGTCATGATGACAACGAAATCGACAATTTCTCCATGTGCTTTGTAGTCATGAGCCGTATACCAGGGACCTGTCTGTTCTGCACTCGTTTTTGGGGCGAGAGCAGTCGAGATGAACCAGCCTTCCTGTTTAAAACGGTCCCTTGCTTTGCGCAGGAAGGTGTTATAGGCTTCACGGTCTTCTGGACGCAGGAATTCAAAATCAAAATGGATATCGCGGAATCCGTACTTTTTTGCCGTCGTTACGATATTATTCAGGAATCTGTCCTGGACTGCCATGTCATTCAAGAGGATACGTCCAAGCTCATCGCTGAACTGGTCGTTTTCCTGGTTGGTGATCACCATCATTAATATATTATTGTTCGCCTCGGCAATTGCCGGAAAATTGTTCAGCAGCGGTTCCTTCAACGACCCATCGCGCAAAGCCTGGAAGCTGAATGGCGCAAGATAGGTCAAATAGGGGGCAGCTTCCCGGGCAGCTGTTTCCAGTGCAGGCGCTACTGTGTTACCGCGTGGTTCTACGTATGCATTGAATTCCGCATTTGTTTTAGGCCGCTGTGGGATATATAAGCGGAACCCGACTGACAATGGCTGGTTGACCGAGATGCCGTTGATCCTTGCGAGTTCCTGAGCTGTGATACCAAACCTTCTTGAAATCGCCCATAGACTGTCACCTGGCTGGACAAAGTAAAAACTGCCGACGATTGGGATGACCATCGCCTGGCCTACGACTAGATTATTCGGGTTGGGCAGTTCGTTCGCCTCGGTTATATCCGTAACAGAAGACCCGTAAAGTTGAGCGATCTGTGTCAATGTCTGTCCTTGCTGTACCACATGAATTTGCATCTTCTTCCCTCCCTGGCATTTTTAGCGCTACAACCATTGTATGAAGGAAAAAAATGCAGTATGTTATAAATCAAGTTCGATTGATGGCCTTGTTTCGGCGGACAGGACGTTTTTCATCATTGTCAGTGCGTATTTATTATCCTCATCATAATTGGAGGCAATGAAGTCCTCTGGTATGATCAGGTTGTATTCGCGCATGTACGCATCATTCGCGGTGAAAAGAACGCAAATGTTGCCTGCAATCCCTGACAGAATCAAGGTATCTACCTTCAATTGCTGAAGCAGGGTGTGAAGCGCCGTTCCATAAAAAGCGGAGTGCTTTGGCTTGATCAAGAAATAGTCCTGATTCTTCTCAGGAGCGATCTTTTTTATGATTTCACCGCTTGTTTCATTTGAGCAGTGATCCATGATTTTTTCGAAATCAGCCTGCCATAGATTATAATGGTCATTAATATAGATAACGGGCATGTCTTTTTCATTGAAAGATTTCTTTAACTTTAAAATAGGATCGATGATTTTTTCAGTGTTTTTTGCGAGGTCTTTTCCTGCATCAAAGTTAAAATCATTGATCATATCGATGATCAATAGAGCAGTCTTTGCCATGAATAATCCTCTCCTTATCCTTTATATTTTTACCGGCGGGGGATTATTAAACCAATTGGAAATATAAAACACTTTAATGGAGGAAAAGATGGAATATACTCCAGATGAACGATATATGTTAGAAGCAATTGAAGAGGCGAAAAAAGCAGGACAGATAAATGAAGTGCCAATCGGTGCGGTTATCGTCCTGGATGGGGAAGTCATTGCCCGGGCCCATAATCTCCGTGAAACGAAGCAAAGTTCCATTGCCCATGCAGAGGTGCTGGCGATTGATCAGGCGTGCCAGAAGCTTGGAACATGGAGGCTTGAGGATGCCATTCTCTATGTAACATTGGAGCCATGCCCTATGTGTGCCGGAGCCATCATGCTTTCCCGTGTGAAAAAAGTGGTCTATGGGGCAAAGGACCCTAAGGGCGGCTGTGCCGGCACCTTCATGAATATCCTCCAGGATGAACGCTTCAACCATCAAAGTGAAGTGGTGACAGGTGTACTGGAAGCAGAATGCGGAGCACTGTTATCCGATTTTTTCAGGAACCTGCGGGAAGAAAAAAAGCTGAAAAAGAAACAGGCGAAAGACGAACTGGAACAACAGACAGGAATTGACAGGGGATAAGCATTGCATTTTGGTTCGTGAGTTAGTATACTATGTATGTGTCCTTGAGACACACCTAAATAAGGTTTCAATTTTGCCGTGCTAGTCGGGGAGGTAGCGGTGCCCTGTACCCGCAATCCGCTCTAGCGGGGATGAATCCCTTCCTGAGGCTGATTTACTGTAGGGTCTGCCTTAAGCAAGTGGTGTTGACGCCCGGGTCCTGCGCAATGGGAATCCATGAACCATGTCAGGTCCGGAAGGAAGCAGCATTAAGTGGACGCTCCCATGTGCCGCAGGGTTGCCTGGGCCGAGCTAACTGCTTAAGTAACGCTTATGGTATTCAGTCGACGGAAGGTGCGCGGCAGTTAAATATGATACATTCAACTCATCTCTTAACGGAGATGAGTTTTTTGTCGTTTTAAAAGGCTCTTTTCTCAAACTTTGTTGCTATTGACTACAAAAATAGGATTGAATGACCTATGTTTCTTCACAAAATAAAAGCATATTATGAGAAAAGAGCTTGCACACTTATTACCGACCTACAAAATGGCTTTTTGTCACGTTAAAATCGGCTTTAGGATTTTAACAATAACCTTTACGAAAACAGCCTATTAAAAAGCTTAAAAACTTCCTTTGGTAAAAGTGAAATTGAAAGTTATTTGCGTTATAATAGATAAGATAATAAAAGGAAGGGAGCGGTGTCATTGGCCTACCAAGCTTTATATCGTGTCTGGCGTCCACAGCAATTCATTGATGTGGTCGGACAGGAACATGTCACAACGACACTGCAAAACGCTCTGCTTCAACAAAAAATATCACATGCCTATCTATTTTCCGGCCCCAGGGGGACTGGGAAAACGAGTGCTGCGAAAATTTTGGCAAAAGCGGTTAACTGTGAAAAAGCTCCAACGGCCGAGCCTTGCAATGAATGCGACGCCTGCCGTGGAATAACGGATGGATCGATTCCTGATGTAATCGAAATCGACGCCGCTTCCAATAATGGTGTCGAAGAAATCCGGGATATCCGAGATAAGGTTAAGTATGCGCCGAACGTCGTGAAGTATAAAGTATACATCATTGATGAAGTGCATATGCTTTCCATCGGAGCATTCAACGCCTTGCTGAAAACCCTTGAAGAGCCTCCAAAGCATGTCATCTTTATCCTCGCAACGACTGAGCCCCATAAGATTCCACTCACAATCATTTCACGATGCCAGCGATTTGATTTTAAGAGGATCACTGCTCAGGCAATCGTTGGCAGGATGAAGCAAATTGTTGAGGAATCTGGAGTGGATTGCGATGAAAAAGCCTTGCAGATCATTTCCAGGGCTGCAGAAGGCGGAATGCGTGATGCCTTAAGTCTGCTTGATCAGGCGATTTCATTCAGCCAGGATCGAGTTACGATTGAAGATGCCCTCACGGTAACAGGTACCGTATCACAGAACTTCCTGAACCAGCTGGCCAGGGCGATTCACGAACGCAATGCGGCCGCGGGGCTGGAAGCTTTAGAAGAATTGCTTTTACAAGGGAAAGATCCAGCAAGGTTCATAGAGGATCTGATTTTCTTTTACCGTGATATGCTCCTGTACAAGGCGGCACCGGCATTGGAGGAATCTATGGAACGAGTGATGCTCGATGATGATTTCCAGGAACTGGCCAATCAGGTCGAGCCAGCACAAATCTATGAATTGATTGAAGTCTTGAATAAAGCACAGCAAGAGATGCGCTGGACAAACCATCCCCGTATCTTCCTTGAGGTGGCAATCGTCAAACTCTGTCAGCTGGAAAATCAAAATCCCTCAAGCAATGTCCAGGTTGAACCTTTGATGAGAAGGATTGAGCAGCTCGAGGAAAAACTGGCACAGTTCCAGCAGAATCCTGGAATGGCAGCAAGTGAACCGGCTGCTGCTGCTAAAAAAGCGCCTCGTCCAAACCGTAAAGGCTTCCAGGCACCGACCGGAAAAATTAACGAGGTACTGAAAAGCGCTACCAAGACAAATCTTCATACCATCAAGGGGCGTTGGGGAGATCTGCTCGAAATGCTTGCTGCGAACCAAATGCGTTCCCAGGCTGCTTTGTTGAATGAAGCAGAACCAGTGGCTGCATCAGATGAAGCAGTAGTGATAAAATTCAAATATGAAATCCACTGTCAGATGGCAATGGAAAACACCAGATTCACTGAAATTGTCAGCGGTGCGATGAATGACTACACCGGCAAAAGGATGCAGGTAATTGGTGTGCCGGAAGACCAGTGGCTTAAAATAAGGGAAAACTTTATCAGCCAGAGAGGCGACGGAGCATCTGAGGGGCAAGCTGCTGCAGCAGAAGACCCGCTGATCGCTGAAGCTAAAAAACTATTTGGCGATGAATTAATACAAATACAAGACTAAATTTTGGAGGTACGTTAACATGAATCGTGGAATGGGTAATATGCAAAATATGATGAAGCAAATGCAGAAGATGCAAAAGAAAATGGAAGAAGCTCAAGTTCAATTAGGAGAAGAAAAAATTGAAGGTTCAGCTGGCGGCGGCATGGTAACTGTTATCGTTACAGGTCATAAAGAAATCGTCGATGTGCAAATCAAGCAGGAAGTTGTCGATCCTGATGATGTTGAAATGCTTCAGGACCTTGTTCTGGCAGCAACGAATGATGCGTTGAAAAAAGCCGAAGAGTTGACAAATAAGACAATGGGCCAATTTACAAAGGGCATGAACCTTCCTGGGGGAATGTTCTAGGAGGAATATAACAGAATGCATTATCCTGAACCAATATCAAAGCTGATCGACAGCTTTATGAAATTGCCAGGTATCGGCCCGAAAACGGCCGCTCGTCTGGCTTTTTTCGTATTAAGCATGAAGGAAGAAACCGTTTTGGACTTCGCTAAGGCATTGGTCAACGCTAAGCGTAACCTGACTTACTGCTCTGTCTGCGGCCATATAACCGACCAGGATCCTTGCTATATTTGTGAAGACCAGCGTCGCGACCGCAGTGTGATTTGTGTTGTACAGGATCCTAAGGACGTTATTGCGATGGAAAAAATGAAGGAATTCAATGGACTCTATCATGTGCTTCATGGGGCGATATCTCCTATGGATGGAATCGGACCCGAAGATATCAACATACCAGACCTATTGAAGAGACTCCAGGATGAAACTGTCCAGGAAGTCATACTGGCCACGAACCCGAATATTGAAGGGGAAGCAACGGCCATGTACATCTCAAGGCTGCTTAAGCCGTCAGGGATCAAGATTACCAGGATTGCGCACGGACTGCCGGTCGGGGGAGATCTTGAATATGCGGATGAAGTGACGCTCTCTAAAGCGCTGGAAGGCCGCAGGGAAGTTTAACTCCATATATAAAGAAGAAACTCTACTGGAGGAAAGTCATGTTATTTCGTAAAAAGAAATGGCTTAGAAAAGAATTCGACCATAAACTATTGGCACAGCTGGACAGCATGAAGAGGAACTGGAATAATCAAAAGCTATTGGTTGAAAGAAGCTTCGATCCGTCAGAAGAGTTTATCACTGAAGCAAAAATTGCCGAAGCCAAGTACTTCTTTCTTTTTAAAGAAGCGAAGCACAGGAAAATCACCATCAAGAAGAAGTGATGTTTTTTCCATACAATAAGGTCTTATTTTGATAACTTGTACATAAAAATGTACAAGACATTGAAGTAAGGGGGAAGAGTATGGATCCTATAGTTGTTATATCGGTCCTTGGCGGATTGATTTTCTTGCTGCTCATAATCGGTGCGCCGACAAAACCGCTCCGTCTCGTCGGCCAGAGTGCTGTGAAGGTCTTGATCGGAGCCATCTTTTTATTTTTTCTTAACGCCTTCGGAACCAGCTTCGGAATTTATGTTCCAATCAATATTGCAACCGCAGCAGTGTCAGGACTGTTAGGAATACCCGGTGTGTTTGCGCTGGTTGCCATTCAGACGTGGATTATATAAAGAAGGAACGCCGCTTTTGAAGCGGCGTTTTATATTTTTTGCACGCTCTTTCCGTAAGCTTTGCTGCTTTTACACCCTTTTTGCCAAAGTTCGATTCAGATCTTTGAAAAGAGCTCGAAACCCCTCGGAATTCGGATAACTGCATATGTTCGCAAAGCAACAATTAATGCTAAACCAGTTTTTTTATAAAAAGCTATTGACCAAGCAAGCAGAAGTTGATATTATATTAAACGTTGCTGTTGAACAGCAGTTAATAACTTTTAAAAAAAGTGTTGACGAAACAACGACAGCATGATATATTATTTAAGTCGCCTAAGGGTGACACGGAAAAATTGCTCTTTGAAAACTAAACAAACAAGCGTCAACAAACAATAAATGATCATGTTTCTTCTATAAGAACATGAGCC
>ENA-ORXC01001891-ORXC01001891.1-marine-metagenome-genome-assembly--contig:-NODE-1891-length-11830-cov-6.344423_pt1 | contig 11830 bp, 14 predicted proteins | sample MGYA00237865_ERZ511478 | MGnify/ENA metagenome assembly ERZ511478 | reverse complement strand
CTCTACGACCCCGCAGAGGCCGATTTGGAACTCTTTTGCAACAGTTGGAGTGCGGGATTTTTGGGAGAACGGCTGTACAGCTGTAGGTCTCATGTTGTGTTTCTTTGTTTACGACAACGGAGATGCAGCTGCGCCGGCGAACAAACGCTGTTGGCGCCATTTCTGGAAGACATCAGCTTTGACAAAGCCTATGGGCGGTTTGCACCTTTTCTGTTCGATCGGCAGCACCAACAAACAGACGAGCTCTTGACGACAAATATTGCAGCCGTTCTCCCAAAAATCCCGCACTCAAACTGTTGCAAAAAGGTTCCAAATCGGCCTCTACGACCCCCGCAGAGGCCGATTTGGAATACGTTTGGAACTGTTGCAGTGCGGGTGTTTTGGGAGAACGGCTGTCTGTGTCCGCCGCGAGGAACTGAACAGCGATTCAGAGAAGCACTGCCATAATAGAGAATCAGAGAAGCATCATCGGACCGCGGACCGTAGCGCGTGAAGCGCGTGCTCGATCACGCACTCCGCCTGCGCACGTCACGCGCGCTGGGGCTGTCTGCCCCAGCAACACCACCACGGGAGCGACTGTCGAGTAAGCAGCACAGCGACCCATGCCGAATACACCCGGCAGGCACAATGAATGAACATGACACCGGTTCAGAGAAGCACCATCGTCCCAAGGTCTGTATTGTGTGGAGTGCACGCTCGGTCACGCAGTCTGCCTGCGCGCCTCACGGGCGCTGGCCTGGTCTGCCCCAGCAACACCACCACAGGAGCGATTTTCGGGCAAGCGACGCAGCGACCCATGCCGAATACACCCCGCATGTACAATGAATGAACATGCCACCAATTCAGAGAAGCACCATTGTCCCAAGGTCTGTATTGTGTGGAGTGCACGGTCGATCACGCAGGCCGCCTGTGCACCTCACGTGTGCTGGTATTGTCTGCGCCAGCAATATCACCGGAGAGCGACTATCGGGCTAGCGACGCAGCGACCCATGTCAAACACACCCAGCAGAAAAAATGAACCATACAATCATTCGGAACAGCACCATCGTACTGCGGACTGGAGCGTGTGTCGCGTGTGCCCGACTACGCATGCTGCCTGCGCGCGTCACACGCGCTGGAATGGTCTGCCCCAGCAACACCACCACGGGGGCGACTGTCTGGCAAGCGATTCATTGACCCGTGCCACACACGCGCAGCAGACACAAAGAACAACACACCGAATCAGAGCACCATAGTACCTCGGACCGCAGCGTGTGTAGCGTGCGCTCGACCACACACACCACTTGTGCGCGTCACGCGCTTCAGGCGCGTCGTTGCTGTGCGCCCTGCCCGAGATGGGCAGCGCTACGGGTTGCGAGACGCAGCTCCGCTGTCCGCGCATTCCTCTGGATCCGTCAACGCACGGTGAGCATGTCTATCCCCGCAACAGCGGCAACTCGAGGGGGCTCTCGTTGCAAACGCAGCCATCGGCTCTGCCTGTGGGCGCCATTGGTGCTCCGTCGGAACCCGACGGAGCGGCTATAAAGGCGAGGTGCCGGCGCCGCGTCGAGACTGCTGCAGGACGAAAACTCCGTCCTTCACAAGCAGCCCACCGCCATCTGGTCCAGCTCGCTGTCCACCCTTCTGCCTCCTGCGCACCCATCCCCAGCATCACCGACGCCCAAGACACCCACTACCGTATAGTGACCCTCTCGGTGGAGAACATGGCAGACGAGCAGCGCTCGGAGAGGATCGTCAAGGATGCGACGGAGATCGTAGAGAAAGCCCTGGACTTGGAGTCTGACGGCCTTCCCTTTCCCAACGATCTAATCTTGATGCTCATCCAGGCGGCAAAGGACTTGTATTCGGAGCGCGTAACTGAGAGCGGGACCGCCAACCCGGGCGTCGTAGGGCTCCTCGACAAGATCAAGTCCCTCTTCGAACGCGGCGTCTCCCATGACTGTGAGAAAAGCGAGGGAGTCCACTGCGCCATATGCACAGGCATCGACGAGGTGAAGGCAATGTAGTTTTCGTACCTCGCAGACAAGTACGCGTCGATTGGGCCCTCCTGGCGGCTGCCCCGACGCCACGCCGGGGACCACCAAGGTCGGTAGCCCGAGGCGGCGACCGGCGGTGCGGGTGCGGGGCGGCCGACGCGGGGGGATCCGGCCCACCCCACGGGCGGCCGGCAGTAGGTGGGTGGCACCTGGCCGTGCCGGCGGTGGGTGAGGGTGGGTCACCAACCGGACGGACCCGCGTGGCTCGTGCCTGCGTGTACGCACGGAAAGGGTAGCGCGGTTTTTCGCGGCCCGCGGCTGTGGGATGGTAAGCACCGCGGGCGGCGTGGATGAACATGCATCGTAGAAAATGATAGACAGAGAAAATGAAAAAAACAAAAAACAAAAAATAGGATGAAAGAAGTACCCCAATCGAGGCGACGAAAGTCCGGGCTGCGGCAGATGCGTCGCGCCCCTCCCGGCCGCGCATGCCTGCTTGGGCGACAAGCCACGCAGTGTCTCCCTCTTGTATCGAGCTGCTGTGCAATGCTCCTGAAGGGCTTTTCGAGCTTTCATGCGCATCCACAAAGAGAGGCTCCACGCTTCCCACGTGGCGTGTCCGTTCAATGAAAAGACCAAAGCCCAGCGCATCACCAACAATGCGAAGGGGCCCGATGTGTCCAGATATTGTCGTTGCGCGAAACAGTGGCGAGTCCAGGATTAACAAAGAGGCGCTTTTCTGCGTTGTTGGCCCAGACATCGATCAGATTGACTTGTCTCCAGCTGTTGACGGAACGACCGTACATGCTTGCTCGTTGCCGGCTGCATCGACGACCTACAGCCGTTCTCCCTAAAATACAGCACTGCAACTGTGGCGGGTGACGATAGAGTCCCCATCGTAAGCGACTCTGAAAATTCTGGAGTTCGGCCGCTGCTGCAGAGGTCACGCAGAGAGCTGTCGATTGTGACCTTCTCTGTTGGCTGGAGTTAGATACTTCATGATGAGAATTGAGAAGACAAAAAATTATGGGTCCGGTGCACTTTGGACGGGGAGGAAAAACATGGGCACACAATGGAATCTGCACAGTGGGCTACTTGCAATGCAGTGCTGACAGTGCGCGGGGGGCATGTATAAATGTCGCCTTTGGCATGTGTGATCGCAACTCCGCATTGATTTCATTGACGCTTGGCACCCAGAAATTGCTCTCGAAATGCCATTGCTCTAGATTCGCCCGCCCGTCTGCTATGAAACCGCCACCCACAGCGTCCGGGGTCCGAGGCAATCTTCTCACTCATTTCACATGGTATTGGTGATCCCCCAATTTTGTCCTGGTGGCCAGAGACTGAGACACAGTGATAAATGAAACATTAAGCTTTCAAACAGAAAGTTAAGGCTTGTTTCAGCATTTTCAACGCGCAGTCGTACAGAGAGTACCCACGCGTTCTTCAAGTGGATTGGGACTTGTGATTTGACAAGCTATCCTGTGCTCGTCCCCCGCAGACGTCGTCGTGGGGGGTCAGTCGACGCCCACCGCACTACTGATCCTGTGCACGACGCCCATCGCTGTCGCTATCGATGTCGTTGTCCCCGTACACCTCAGCGTGCACACGCGTCCGTTTTATGCACGGTTCCTGCCAACCATTGAGCAACTCATGGAGGGCCGTCCGTTGAGTGCGCAAGCCTCTGCATCCCCCCGCAGTCGTAGACACCTCACGTCAGAGTGGTACATGATAGTAGTTTTCGTGTGGAAACTCGATGGCGCAGCGCTTTGGAAGTGTACAGTAATGGCTGGATCGTGACGCGCTGACTTGTTGCTCTATCGCCGCTTTCCTGTACGTTTCCAGTTGTTGTGCTCTGGTTGTCGTGGCGTGCCTTTCTTCGTCCTGTGTCACAGAATCGCGAGAACGGCATTGCAGCGCGTGCGGCATTGACGGCCACGACACACGCAGCTGCCCGCTCGTCCAGAGCCCTAGCTACCCGTGTGCTGACGCCTGCGGCATGGCCACATGTGTTCTATGCGCTGTGGATTGCAGTTTCTGCAAGACTCCTGGCCACACACATGACATGCAGTCGTGTTCTATCCCTAAGCGATCAGGGAAGGCCGCCAAACTCGTTTACGAGAAGTATTACATGGTCGCTATGCATGGGCGGCTACGCGAAATCATGGCCAATTGGGCCTAAACACCGTGCCAACTCAAAGAGCAGCGGGTAGGGGCCAAGAGCAGTTTGGTGGCAACCGCAGATAGATCAGGTGCCGAAGGACACATGGCGGCTCACGTCACTAGAGGCACGATCGTTGACGATCAATAATTAGGTGACGCGGACGCTCAGCCGCGCGCTCGAGCGGCCGACGCGGCAATCGCGGCCGCCCGCGACGCTGGCGCGACACAGGGCGGAGCACGTCTCGCTGGTGCCTTGGTGGCGGACCGCGTGCGCCACGAAGATCGTCCTGTTCCGGCGCCCCCGGTGGCTTTCGCCCCAGTTGCTCGTGTCGGCGGCAACGTGGAGGAGGCCAGGGCGTCTGCTCTGGACAGCATGGACAATGTCTTTGAGTCCATGCAGCAGCCGAAGTACACCCCGGCTAAGCGCAAGAGCATGAACGACGTCTTGCGGACAGTCGGCGTAGATGACCGGCGCGCTGGTGCAATTGCAAAGACATACGGGTCCGAAAACTCGATCTCTATTCGCTCTGGTGCTCGGCTTTGTGCTGCTGGTCTGACATTTGCCAATATCTCTGACCCTGTCATCGCGACGCAGGTGAGAGCCACCTTGAGCTCTTTCTTTAGTGCACCAAACCACTATTCCGGGCAAACACTGACCGCCGAGTCTCTAACCCGAAGTACCCTGGCTGGTATAAAGGGTCGCACTGTCCGTGGCGGGCCGGGGCGCTTCACGAAAGCCCCGGGCTGTCGACCCGTGCAACCAACGCTCATTGGACCACCCCCTGTATCATACAGGGTAATTCAGGTGCGCTGAGGCGTCTTCAGTCGTCAAAAATGCATTTTGACAACTTCCCAGACATGGGCATGGCCTCACACGCTCAAAAACGGTCCGGCCGGGCCACCCCGCTTTCAATATCGTGCGCGGTCAAAACGATGCGCTCGCGTATACCATCAAAAGCCCAGCTCGTGCCACACACTTTGAGCTCATGAACACCGCGAGTGCGTGCGTATTTCCAGAGTTATTCACGTTTTCATTGTGATGGTGGCCGGCCGAGTCGCTTCCCTGCATCAGTCTACAGTCTATCCGGACGGAGAGCCGTATGATGACCATCCTCTGTTCTTTTCGAAGACATTTGTGGCTTTCGTTGCGGATTTGTCGCATACACGCGTTGGGGGGTGTGTGCGAGCTTTGTTGCTCATGAAGTAAGCTGGCCTGCAGGAGCGTGTGCTTTGACCATTGACCATGAAGAAAACGAAGTGACTGAAGGCCACAAAAAGGACACGAAATAAAGAAAGCAACAAAACAGAGATGGTTTCGGGCGCGCCTCGGGAGAAACCAAGCATGTCCCAAAGAACAATGCCCCAGCCTTGACCCGACATCGGCACGGCACAAAGCACACCAGCGCTACAAAAGACACAGAAGCAAGATGCCTGAAGTACAACTCCTCAAAAATGGACGCAACAGGAACAGAGACGGAGGGGAAAGAACAGCGAGCACCACATCTCTTACCGAGCCTCCAACGCTCACACCGGGGTCGACGCGGAAATACGCCGCTCAGACCACGGCAGCGCAGGCAGCCATGCGACTCGAGTGGGTTCGTCTGTTGGCCCTCCAACCGTATCCTTTCCCTCGGTGTTTCTTCCTTTGCAGAGTTCAGTGCCACCAACAAAAAGACAAAAAAGAGAAGGCAAGCTACGGAAAAGCAGGAATTTCCATGTCAATGAGTGAGTGTGCGACTGTGGACGTCTCAGCCATCCCCCGTGCCTGCGGCGGCCTCCTGCTCTAGCACGTGTGCGACACCAACTTCCCATTCGACTGTGACGTGTGCTCTCCTCTCACAGAAGGCGTCCCCAACACAACCGGCGTACCCCTCACAGCCGGAGACAACCTTCAACTCCAGGTACCAATCTACATCGTGTACGTACCTCCAAACAAAATGCATAAAGCCACACCACCGCGGCTCACATTGGCTACTCACCGTGGCGGCAAGCACAGCCCACCACCCAAACACTTGTCGGTGTCGTTGGGACACCGCAGGTCCACGCACGGGCCACACTCCGCCGGCACACGTCCAACATCTGGCTGAACGCAGACCGGCGGCGAGCACCCGCCACGAGTCTTATTACTTCCACCCCTGCCAAATTCAACAAGCCCGAAATGATGACAACAAGCAGACGAGAAGCGACAGAAAGACAGGGAGTCCCACATAAATGAGTCAGTGTCCGACGCTGGACGTCACGGCGATTGTGCGTCCCCAGGACGGCTTCCAGCGTCCTCAAGGTGCAATGGGAGCGCGACATATGACCGTTACCAGTGCTTGGTTCGGCCATGACGCGCACTTGACCAGCACCATCGTTTCACAAGGGACACGCCGCATCGTACAAGTCGGCACCGTGCCCACACCATGAACGTACCGCTGCATGGACAGTCACCGTCCCTGTCGCATGAGCACAACAGGGTCGCACTCGCACGTATACCGACGGCAGGTACGCAAGATGTTGTTCCTATTGGACACTCGCAGAGCTCACTTGTGGCCATGTCCTGTCTGTTCTCTCGTGCAGTGTTTTTCAAATGGTCAAGAGCACATTGAATCGAGTTTGCCACGGAAGAGCAGGTACAGTCCTTGCGCTGCGTGACTGAGTAAATCACTTGAACATTTGCTGCGGCCACCAATGAAAAACTTAATAGAAAGAGAACGTACTCTTGCATTAAAGGTACAGAGCGTAGTTACGAACTTCGGCACATACGAAGCCGCAGCACGTGGCGGGTGTGATAGATGCTAGTATCACAGCGACAGAGAAGAATGGCCACGCGTTGAACTGCTCGGGTGCCACGTGAAGAAGAAGCCAGCTGCTCCCAACAGAGAAGAAGTCCTCAATGGGATTAAAGTATGGGATGTACAGCGGCAAAAGGCGTACGAGCACACCGCGTTACGCAATCAATGCCAGTGCGGCCTGATCATATACTCGCGCGTTGTCCAGCACCAAATCGCCATGCTCTTCCTGCTCCGACCAAGGCAATGTTGGATCATAATCGTTCATGTGCGGAAGCAAATTCCCAAGCGTAAAAAGCAGAAAGTCAACCGAAGACTGTCCTGGTGGTGGTTGAGTGATCTTCCAATCCAACACCCTGTCGTAGCTCATGGCCACCACAAAGCTCGTACTCACCCCCTGGGAGTTGGACAGGTCGCACTCTGCCTGCGTCCCACAGAGTGACCAAGCCAACTTCCGCTCCGCGGACCGACCGCAGCGGTGGGCCTCGTCTACGTACACACGCGCTCGCAAAGGGATATCCCACTTGTCGTGGACCCATCGCGCGCGTGCCAGCTCGCTGCGTGAAGTGAACGCTGACTTAGGCCCGTTCCGGGACACAGGCAGGCGTTTGTGATAGCGTTTGTGACGAACATTATCGAACGCTGGTTGGTTGAAATCAGACACGCGTCTGGGTTCGCCAGGTCGATCCTGAGCATGCCTGGACTGCGCCACTCGACCAAAGCCGTGTGACGAGGCAGGCCTGCCTGGCTGCCTGGAGGATTTCGTGAGGCGCGTAAAGGAATGAAGCCAGAGCTCTCGGTCGCAATTGATTATGAGCACAGGTAAACTGCATACCGGTCGCGGCCGGCCGCCGGCGCGCCGCCGCGGCATTCAAAGGAGCGGTCTGTAGCGGTGCACCCGCGCAGGGCACGCACAGATGCCACACGCGGCCTGCTGCATTGGCTGGATTTGTATCAATCGCATCCATGACGAGTTTGTCCAGCAACCATCCGCACGTTTGTTTTGTTTGCGCTCCGTGAGGGGACCGGCGGCGGGGGGGACAGGCCGAGTGGGACCGACAGTAGAGGATGCGGGCGCCGGAGCACGGACCAACTGGTCACGACCGTTATTCACATGATCAGACACCTCGAGCCGCCTCCCTTGCTTTTTGTTTGACTGTTTGTCTGCTTGGATCCAGACTCTCCGTCTGTTCAAGCGTTCAAGTGTTCAAGCGCATAGTGCCTCCTCAGGGTCAGACCCAACCAAAGCAGCAGCGATATGCATGTTTAGCGTAAATGCCTTATCCGCGGACTCTGCCGACGACTCCATACTCTCTCGCAGTGCTCGCGACGCACCTCGGAGGTGAATCAACCGTGCCTGCTCTCGGGGCCCACACCCACCCCGGTCGACGGAAGCCCACCTCGAAGTTGCGTCCGGCCACAGCACCGGCGCACACCGGTGAACCTTCGCTTCTCTGGGGCGAGTACGCATAGTGGTCAGTCGTACGGCTTGGTCCACCCCCCACTGCAGAGCGTGTCGACACGGCGTGGGACAATGCGGTGGGAGTTGATCAATCACCTCTCAAGCCGACGAACCAAGGCACGGTCAGCAGTCAATGGTGCGAACTCAATTATGAATGGAACATTTCATTCCTGGCCATCACAAACCTACCTCTCAGCCGGTGTCCCAGAATGCCCCCATCAGTGTAGTGCGTGGAACCTGCGTAACAAACACCCATCACAAACCTGTATCTGTGTCCCGGACCGGGCCTGAGCGAGATCGACCGAAGCGTTGGGGCGAATGACTGTCAAAATCGTGACCGGATATACGTTTCAACCGAGGGGATCGATATCAAGCGGCCTTTTCCGCGCACCTGCGAGGGAAAGGTGGCTGCCATTTGATCCGGACTAGATCGCAGATCGACCTGCACCTTTGTACCCTGGCAACGTGCGTGCTTTGAGGGTCAGTGAGGGGTGCGCGATCGCGTCGTTTCCCCATCACAATGTTGTGTTTCCTGCGAACGATAACCGTGGCTGGAAACTGTTACTTGCCAGAAGAAACACCAATAACGCTTCAGGAAACACGAAGTTGAGGTGTGCACCAGACATCAGAGCACTTTCAACAGTCATCCGCATGCACAAAATATGGCTCCACGTATCCCATGTGGCCTTTTATGTGGAAAATCTGAGTCCTGCGCATAACCAGCAACGTCATTCCGACCGATCTTTCCACATAGAGGCCTAAAACCATTCAGAAAAGTTAGATGAGTTCAACCGGATAATCTGCGCGGGGTTCGGACGCGTTCGCTAACGGCGCCCGAGTTGCCGCAAAACCGGCCTACATGGGGCGTCCGTCGGCCCGTTTGCGACTTTGTCGAGCATTTCACGTCAATCCGAGCGTTGTCACGTCGCTGACAAAGCCATTTGACGGCCGCGATCGTCGAAATCTTGGCAGTGTTTGATCGAACAGCGGAACCGCACAGCCGAGTTTGATCCGCCGGTCGGTGGGTGCCGCGTGGGGCACGAGGACCTGGTCATGCACAGACTGCGAGGCGCAGGTGAGCCATCATTGCGCGCGATTGGAAACACCTGTGGCAATCCAGTCTCCGTGTCCGGCCATGTTGCCGGTTTTTCCCGCTGCCGAGTATCATCAGGCATGGGCGCTATCCCGCAGAATCAGGCCTCATAAGAGGAGTCATCTCAAAGGCTACGCTTAACACCACGTCCGAGCTCATCATCCAGGCGAGGCAGAACCAATCGGCGAGCATAGGCTGTGCACCAGTCAGGGTGGCGCTGGGCCCCAATGGGACTGATTCGTCGTTGACTGCGTGACAGCCACGTGGCGGCCTGCGCTGCTCTGCAGGCCGGCGCATGGCTGGATGGTGCCGTCCTGACGGAATTCGGAAGAGGCCTCGAGAGACCTCTACCACGCATCATGTACGCCTGACAGGCACAGTGCTGTTTCACGCACAGCCATCAGCCGAATGGTTTTCTGTATGAGAGAAAAGCGGCAGAAGGCGTGCTGACAGCACCCCGTTCTTTGCAGCAGCCCAATAAGTGTACGAAAATGACGGGCCCCGGTGGCGCTGCCACGGCGACCTGCGGCAGCGTCGGGCAACCATGTATAAGCCTCTCGCGCGGCCTGGCCGCGTGACGCACGCCGCCGCGCACCACCGACCAGCGACCGACGTGGCGCCCACCGACGTGGCGCCCACCGCTGTGTTCGACCGTCGCGGGGCCCATCGTATTTCCGGCTTCTTCTTCTGGCCGGCCGCGCGTCGCACGCCGCAGCGCACCACCGCCAAGCGACCGACGTGGCACCCAACGAGGAGTGCCGCCGTCGACTGACCCATCTTCATCGCGGCCGGCTGTGATCGGCCATTGCGCGGCCGGCAAGCAATGGAGGACGAGGAGAGTGGTGAAGAGCTCGAGCTGGCCGCCGCTTTGGGCGACCGAGCACGCTTTGGAGTACGACGTTCGCTCCTTGTCAACCTTGAGGGTCGTGTTCGCAAGCGTTAAGGAGGCTCTCGGCGCGGGCGCCGACCCAATCAGCGGCGTGACTTTGACCTGCGCGCGTACTCCATTCTACGTGACTTTTTTGGCGTCGACGGGAAGCCGCCTGTTTACGGTGAGGATGCTTTCGAGGAGAGCTTCGTGATGTTGAGACCTGTATTCAAGCAACTGTTCCGCACCATCTATGACCAGCCCTACTGGAGGCGCCCCGTCAACGCTACCGATCGCCCACATTCCCACGCGATCCAGAGGGTGGCAGCTGCCAAGCGGATTCTTGCCTACGGCGAGCCATTTGATCGCTCAGATGAGTACTGCCGCCTGTCGCGCTCGACCATTGGAGAGGCCTCGCAGCGCCTGACGGAGTTCATCATCCACAAGTGGGAGCCGTACCTGCGACATTCAACGGACGAAGCGCTCGAGAACATGCTGACGCTTAACGCGGCCCAGGGAATGCCGGGGTGCATCGGTTCCATCGCGTGCACACATTGGCAGAGGGCCAAGTGGCTCCAGGCCCTTGGCAGGTAGTACCTGGACCGCAAAGGTAAGCGCCCCGCTGATATGCAGACCATCTGCGATGAGGACCGTTACATCTGGCATTGGTTTGTTGGGTGTCGTGCTGGCCCTTTTTGTCCGGTGAACACATTGTTCTCTTCATCTTGCTGCGGCTTGGACGCTCCACCACCATTGGTTTTGCTGATGCTGCGTCTTGCGCGGCAGCATCGATCCCACCGCGGTGGCGAAGAGCGGACCGTGATCAGTCGAGCGCCGTTACGGCGCCAGGGTGCCCTGCTTCGTGCTGTGGCCGGCGCCGCGGCCGGCGGGCGCCGCGGCCGGCGAGGCCGCCACGCGTCGGAACACGGCCGCGAGTTACGCACCACAAAATCACGCGGCGGTCACACAGCGTGAGCCGCTACGGTAAAGCCATGCATGCAAGCGAGTTTGGGCGAGAGGGCAGAGCGTGTGTGTGACGGCGTGCAGAGAGGAGACATCACTTCGTTAGTCCCCCCTGCCCCTCTGCGGCGGCACAAAAACCCGTCTCGACGCCTCTCTACGCACATATTGTGCAAAATACTGACCGCCTTGTACCTTGTGATCAACTTCTTAACGGAGAGGTACCGTCCTTGTAGTACTACGGGAGCCCGCCAACGGCGGTGGCGCGGCCGGCGGAGCACCTGAGGTGCTGCCAAAGCGAAGGGGGGTCGGCGGCGCGGACCAGATCGGGCTCGGACGGAACGGGGACAGCGGGCCCGCCTATGAGCGCAGGCGCGAGCCCGCGAAGGGGCGCGCCTGGCCTAGACGCCGCCGCGGGGTCCGAGTGGCCGCGGCCGGAGGGCGCGGCAGGCGACAGCCGACCGGGCGCCACGCGGCGGTTGCAGCGCGTTGCGCGCGGAACGGTCACTCCCCCTCGTCTGTAATGATCGCTTC
>ENA-ORXC01001890-ORXC01001890.1-marine-metagenome-genome-assembly--contig:-NODE-1890-length-11832-cov-6.125564_pt1 | contig 11832 bp, 17 predicted proteins | sample MGYA00237865_ERZ511478 | MGnify/ENA metagenome assembly ERZ511478 | reverse complement strand
TTCGACTTCTGACTGGCTGTAAGGCTCGTCATGTACAAACTTACAACTTTCCCTGGTCGAGCACGCCTCACATGCCCGTGGAAGCATGGCGTCAACAAGGGCGCAAAAAGTACCGCATAGACTGAAAGCTTGCGAGTTGGTGGTTCTTTCTATAGCGGGACATTCGGCATTGGGTGCGTTGGTTTCCGTCTCTGGTTGGCCTGAACATGCGTCGCCGCCAGAGGTTTTAATGCGTGAGATCCACCTTTAGTTTCTGTTTAGGCAATTTCTGCCGCCGCTGAGAACGCCACGGCTCTCTCTTGGCAACCACGGCGAGTGCCGCCGGCAGCGGCACGGAAAGAGCCGCGACTTGCGCAGCGACTGGTGCCATGCGCGCCCCTCCCCCTCCCCGCGGCAGCTGACGTCGACGGAGCTGGTAGTGCTGCCGCAGACGGAAACGGGGCCGTACGACCCTTCTGTCAAGGATGGGAGAGGCGGCCGTACCGTGGAGCACAGGGCCGGCAGCGGCGCAGTGAGGGGTGGTGGTCCTGCCAAGAGCTGTGTCGGCTGTAATGGTGCGAGAGCCACGGTGGACCGGAACACAGCTGGTTCGGTCGGTGGAAGTGCTGTGGAACGCAAGGCCTGCGAGGGTCTCGCGGTCGGGTCAAGGGCGGTGTGGTGGCGCTGGAAGAGACAAGTCACACTCTGCCCACAACGTAAACGGGTCTAGTCGCGTGTTTGACGGGTTTCTTCCGGGCCGGGCAGGATCGCCGCTTTTCGCTGCAATACGTTTGCACTGAATTCGCCGATTGTCGGCACGCGAAATGGGAGGTCGACAGCGCTAAAGTATATTTTTAAAGGCGCGAGCAAGTTCATGATCTTAGATATTCCTGTATCCTGACTCTCATATCCGGGATACGGATCAGATATCATCTCACAATTTCTATCAGACAGGATAGAAATAACCGCTCCTTTCTTTCTCTTAATGAATTTAGGATATGCGTCCTGGGCACGTATCCAGAGTGAATACGGATATAATGCACGGATACCTTCCTCGGAAATCTTTCCATGACAGCCCCTGCTCACATGACGGAGCGAGAGCTGCGCGCGCTCGCGGACGAGGCGCGAGAGTTTATCGTCGACCACGTCGACCTCCCTCATGGGCCCAGCACACACCTCCAGGGCCCACCGGCTTGTCAATCACCTTTTCGGCGCATTGCTCGCGAACGGCATCTTCTGGGCATGAGAAACCAGCGAGAGCGAGGCGCTGCGCGTTCCGTAAAAGTGGGTGTACTCACGAACAAACAAGAGCGGGCCTACCATCATCGTCCTGCAGATGATGAGGGCCGCGGAGACACAGAGAGAGTTGCTCCGAGAGCTGAATGAGATGGGCAATAATGACGACGACGACGTACATGGACTGTTTGTCCTTGTGGAGGAAGTTGCCGACGAAGGTGACGCGCTGACAGCGCCCATTGATGAACTGGTTCGGTCTCATGGGGGGCAGCGCCTGACGATTGCGGACTTGGAGCGGACCCCAGGCATGGGCATGCTTGGTACGCATCTTGACAAGAGTGCCAGCTGCACCACCTTGGCGTCTTCATCTTTCGATTTCCAGAGTATGTTCGAGCGGGGCGCTATGTCCGTTTTGCTGACGGCATGTGCGAGCGCAAGCTTCCTCGGGCAGCCACTTCATGACTGCACTTGGTGCACCGATGGCTTCGGGAGACGGCAGCTGGGTTGGACTCCGCTGGTGGTGAGGATGCTCTGTGGGGTAATCGACGACTTTGCCGTCGTGCGGCGCCTACGAGAGGTCCCATTCGTTCTTAATTGCTGTGTTTCACGTTCGGGTTGCAAGCGGGTGGCTTGGGACTTCGCCATTCCTACCTCTGAGTGGCCGGTGCTTGTTCTTGTACCTCTTGTCGACGTATTACGCATTGAGAACGTCGTTCCTGACTTTCTGGACTTGGGAGACCGACATGGTCTTCATGCGATTCTGTCCAACGTTTCGGACACTGCGGCCGATCGCCATGCCCAGCGCTTCTTCACCAACCGCTTCTTCCCCTTCACGTCTCGCGCGCTCAACCCGAGCAACTAGGCCGGTGCAGTCTGTGTGGGTCGCTTGGTCATTTATCAGATAGGTGGGACCTTGGATGTGTCATCTGGCGGATGGGGACTCAGTGTAGGTGGGGCTAGAGTTGGGTTAATGAAATATTGGCGGGATGGTGAAGTGTACGGCGCGCGAGGAGGGTTGGGCGCGAGCGACAGATCCGGTGTCCTGAAGCCCGGGGTACGGTCACCGCTTCGCTCAGGCTGAAAGGCATCCTATGTGTCCTGGTCATCACATGGGTCATTGTACATAAAGCCATCCAATGACGGTCCGGTTTTCGAGAAATGGTAGGGCAAATCATGGTTACGCCCCGAGCGTCAATCTGGTGATCTACGTCTGTGCTCTTCATTTTACCGTAGATGAGAGGGGCCCAACAGGACGCTTTCATCATTTACAAAGATGCAGAAGATGTTAAGCGAGAGCGAACTGTTGTGATGCTAAGGGCGTGTCCAGCAACGGAGCCAACCGCCCAAATATCCAAATGTGGCTACACGTCGCACCGTTTGACCAACCGGGAACTGGTGGCTAGGTCGAGCTCCAAAACTAGGGTGTGCCGATCCAAAAATAGCCCTTCCTCACACATTGTAGTCTTCTATTCGGTCTCGTGTGGGGCCCGCGCGATCGCTTAGTTTTGGAGACTCAACGGCAGCGAAACGGCACCGAGGTCCGAACAGGCCCGTCTGGCGGTGCTCCAAAGCGCTCCGCCAAAACATGGTTCCGAAACTGGCGATCCAATGCCAATAGGATGCGTGAGCCGTGGCATGAAGACACAATGGAGTGAGATACATTCAGCAGTTTCTTCGGCGCGGAGGACCGGCCGGCCACAACACTGACGCCGAAGTCTGACATCCCGGAGATAGCCTTGCCCGAGCCCGAACTTGAGATATGGCGCCCTTAGTTTTGGGTTTGCCGTTGGAGAGCCAGTAGCAGGGACGCACGTAGCGCAAACGTGGCCGTTGGGCTGGGCGGTTGGCTCCATTGCTGGATACAAATAAAAAGGGACATCAAGGTGTCAATCAATGCAAGGCTTTTCAAGAAACGATAATCCCAAGACTCCTGTGACCAGCTCTCAGGACAGCCTCTGTCGCATCGTTCTAGAGACCACTTTAAGACTCGAATTGGACCTGAGAGGCTTGCATGGGCCGCGACCGGGAAGAATCAAGCACGTGGGCGTTCTGTATTTTCAAAATGTTTCAATATCTATGACTTCCATCTGTTCCGTTTGATGGCTTTTGTATTCCGCAACTGAGGGATTTTTTTTAAGAGTAGCTGTAAGGGGAAGGTGAATATCGAGTGAAGAAAGAGAAGACGCTTCCGCCTGGGTTGTTTTTTAGCTCAATCGAACAGCAGATCTGACTCTTCACGCCCTCCCCCCTCCACCGCGGCCGTCTATGCTGCCCGCCAGAATGCCCTAATCGGCGGCAACCAGAGCGCCCCATGTTTCCGACACACGCTTACATGGACGGAAGGCTCAGAAACAGAGGTGCGGATAACAATGACGACTCAAGCACAGTATACAGGCTGATGCCAAACCATGTTCCCTACCGAAAATGCACGGCAACGGGAGAGAAGCAATATTTACAACAAAACGACTCAGTCACAAAGAGCAAAACATTAAAGATCGCGCCTGCTGCCATACAACAAGCACCAACACGCCCCCATTCGACCCCCCTCCGCCCCCCCCCGAATACAGAAGCCGACCCTCTGGAGTGCTCCGTCGCCACATGCCTCAAAGACCCAGTCTGTGCGCGCCAAAGGAGGGCGGACGCCCACGATCGGCGAAGCGAGGGGCGCGCCAGAGAGAGTGACGTGCTTGGGAATGGGTGCGGCTGGGGGGGGTGAGGGTGCTGTGTGCGGCGCAGCGGTCGGCACGACGGCGGCCGGGTCTCCGACCGCCCGGTCTTGTACCACCTCCAGCTCCCTGTTAATTATCTAGCCGACTTGCTATGAGATATGCCTCCATGAATGCGGGAAATTTGAGGAGTTATCACGAAAGTTTGAAAACACATGAGTGCTTGCATTCCTGTTCAGATCGGCCAAAATTGGGCGGTCTGGAATACATGTGACAGCCGTACGCTTGAATGCGTGTCGTGTTCATGGTACTGCTACTCCCCCTCACAACCCCCACCGCCCCTTACCACGGCCGTCGCCCCTCTCCACCTTCCTCTCTCTGTGCGACCTCTCTCTCCCAGTTCCACCTCTCCTTCCGAGCTCGAGCTACCTCACCTCTGGCCATCCCCCCCCCTCCCCTCACTCAGTTACTGCTTCAACGGATGCTCACGACGCCGTAGGATGTCGCCTCCAGGAAATGAGCGGCCATGCAGTTATGCAGTCGACGGATCATGCAAGATATACACAAGGCCAGGAACCAACGCGGAGGAGAAGAGTGAAGCAAAGAAAACTAAGACAAAGACAAGCTGCCAAATCAGCTAAACTCGCAGTACGCAAGAAGAGGTCACCACCGCACCCCACAATACACCAAAAGCTACTCTCCATCAAACCAGGCCTTCCCACGCACCGCCGCGGCGTGCGGTCTGCATTCAACTCACGCTGAACCACAACACCTGCGCCACCAGGAAGTCACACACGCAAAGCAAAGAAAATGCTTGTGCTCGCGGCGATGCCTCAGCTCGCAGTGGCTGAGGTCTTTACTGCAAGCCGCTCTTCCTGATGGGCGAGTAGTGCCGTTGGCTGAAGGTGGCTGCGCCTCCTCGGCGAACTGACAGCGACTGACAGGGACACCGCGTCACATAAGGGCTGAGACGGGGTCCGCCGTTTGAGGGATACCTCGAAATCAGCAACCGATAACATAGCCCCGATCTGAGAAAAGCAGCACAGCTCCTTGCCAACAAAGGCATCAGATTCGGCTGATCCTGGGTCCCGCTGAGGCGCGTGCCGTACCTGTGGGGCCCTAAGTAGCTTGTCGCCGTGACAGAGCAATGTTCCTCCGACATTGGGCACAAAGAGTGTGTTGCGAGTGTGGCCACGAAATGTCTGAGACCCAGCTCCTGACACAGTTTTGTTCAGCCCGCCCCCCAAGCCCGCGCAAGTAAATCGGAGTTACCGAGGACTGCCTGACTAACTCCTGGAGTACTCATGCTGTCATCGGCTTGTTTGGCTGCGCTCTTGACCGGAATTGCTGTACGATGGTGCTGTAATTACCAGTACTTGTATTTCGCGGGCAGCTCAATTTGGAGCTGGGCTCGGAGAGCTTCTCGTGCGCTCCTTCAGGGGCTTCGCGATATATGGGGATGTGAGAGCACTTGCCCTCCAAGGGACGGAGCTCTGCCTCGAGAGGTGAGTTGTGGGCCGTGTCACTGAATTGGCGGGGGTGTGCCTGCAGGACGTTGAGAGTGGGGCAAACGGGGCGTAAGGGGCTGCTGACCTCGGGCCTGAGACCGGTCTGGAGGAAAGCAAAGCACCCACCCACTGTACTGCCCGCTGCACAGGTTATGGGCCCAGTTGCTTCTTGTAGTCGTCGTCCTTCTCTCCTACGGTCTCTAAAGGGGCAGCGTTGCTCTGGTCGCGGTGTGTTCCGGCTTTGGACGGGTGGCTTCAGCCTCTAGCGTCGACAGGGTGGTACCGGTCGCTGCCAAGGTCGTCAACCTGTTGGACCACGGCTGCTTTCGTGGTTCGCGGTTGGCACAGCTGGACGATGACTACAAAGTATAGGCGGCATATCAGCGTGCGCAGCTCAAGAAGGAAAAGCTTTAGAACGCCGTCGTGACAGACCAACTGGCTTCTGGGTCAGACGATAAGAAGGCTGACCCGGTGGTCGAAGAGTAGGACGCAATGGATGAGGCGGCTCACCCGACCATCCGGATGTCGGTCAGGCCCGTGCGCCTTATTACTGTGACGTCGGTCGAAGCGCCAAGGAGGCGTGGGACGCGCTCAAGGTCATCGTCGAGGCACGGAACAACGCCCAGCTGCTTCGGCTCACGAATGAGCTTGTGGGGGAGACCCCCGGTCAGGGGCGACACTGTTCCCGGCATCAGCCGGGGACGGGTCGCGAGCAACCACGAAACACGCTCCTCGGGGGGTAGCGTGTGACACCCCCCTTGGGCAAGTGGCCAGGGAGCCCGAGGGCCACACACGAAACGAGTCCTCTGGAGGGGGCGCGGGGTGAGGAGTACCCGGTCCGGCCCCCCTGGAGGGGCCTGACACAGCCGATGGGGACATGCGGATTCCCGAATCCGGGCCCCCAGGAGGGATCGGGATGCTTGTGGATGCTTCCGCAATCCGAGCTTAAGCCGGACCAAGATCTGATCGCGACCACAGACAAAATGTGACCGAAATTCTCTCCCGGAAGATTGAAAAATCTTGGGATAAGTCCCGAGGTACTGATCTTGGGCAACTTCTGAGATCTGGGAAGTCTTGGAGACTTTCCTGCTTCCGCCCCGATACGGGCGGGCGTCCTCTTCCAGTGGAAAAGTACTCGAAGATGCTGGGCAGGGGCCACCAGGGGCCCGTGCCTGAGACAGTGGCCCGCTGGGCAACGGTCCCCCAATGGTGGCGTCCGGGGGTCGGGATTGTGCACGTCGTACTTCTTGTTTCTGAGGGTACATGAGTGTATGCTTGCGTTTTCAAACAAATCAGCTTCTTGTTTGCGTTACTTCTGTCGTTCTGGTGCGCTCCGCGTCTTTTGAGCCAGCTCGACGTGACATACAATATTGCAGTCTGCTCAATTTTGCCTGTCTGGGTCGGAACAGAACGCAAGCAGGACGGACTCTCAGCCATCCATTTGGCCGGATAGGTGCTGCTGGCCAATAGTATTCCGTCCTGATTGCGTTCTGTTGGGACTCAGACCGGCAAAAATGAGCAGACTGCAATACAAGAAACGAACGGTGGTTTCTTGCAAACAAAACCCTGGAAAAGACCGGCCCGTCGCCCTCTACACGAAAAGAACGATTTTGGACACCCCTCTTTGAAGCCTCAGCACATAGGTCAATGAGTTGCAATTCTGTATTCCGAAGAATCTGAAAAAGACTGGCTCCAAGATTTTGAATTACAAGGACGTCCACACAACATGGCCCACAGGCAAGTACTAACGAGCTGCCAGCCAAGAACGCCTCGGAACAGGCTGTCTCCATGGGGGCTAGTAGAGAATTTTCCTGTTCCCTACCCCACATGGCCCCGCGCAGTGCCTGCAGAACTGTCTGACATGAAATCGGCATTATCCGGCTCACGCGGCGCCTTACAGAGTCGTCTACACTGGCAAAATCGCGTGCTTTTCTCGTTTATTCTGTTTTTCATAGCTGTGTGTATCGGTGCCAAGGCCGAGCACCACTGCGCTTCATCCGTAGGGCCTGCACGGAGTCTGTGGTGCCGAGAAAGTGCTGGTTTTCCGTGCACACGAACGATTTTTCCTCCTAAAAGATGTTTCCTGGCACTGCAAAAGCAGCCAGCCGAGAGCCTCTTTCGGTTAAAATGGCAGGGAATAGCAGCCATCTGGCGCTTGAGTCCAGGGGACTGGGACCGAGAGTAGCCCTCATCTGGGGATGCTGTTCTCGCCTCTCTGCCATAAAATAGCACTTGTTCCAGTCGCCCGAAAGCTGATCACTGCGCCTCTGCCGCCCCTTTGGATCCCGGAAAACCGGCCACAACAGACCTGATAGGCCGCGGCCGAGAGGGCCGTCAAGGATGCGTTATCCTCGAGCGCGACCGCTGCTAAAGCCTACTCGAGCCTTGATTTGCGCCCCACATGATGTCTGACTCGTATCTCCGGAGGTCTGACCGAGCCCTATTCAGCGGGTCCGCAGGAGTAATTTTGGTCCCGCGAGCCCCTCATTGCAGGTCCAGATGAGCCTCGCAACGGCCCAGAGCAACGCTGCTGTGGAGGGCCGCATCGCCCACAAAACAGCGCCCGAGGAAGGAGAGGCGATGTCGCCCGCTGCGGCCTTTGAGGGCGCATCGCGCCGGCCACAAATTAGCGGGTTCGTGGCCTGAGGCGGCGCCTGCGGACATTGCGAGAGTCAGATTCTAGCACCGCTGGCAGCAAATGCGAAGGCCGACAGGCCCGAATTGGATCCTCTTCTGGTTCTGGAAACCACCGCGAGTTCTCTCGTGGTGACGCGCGGGGGGTGCGCGTGGTCGGTTGGGAGTGGGGCGGCGGCTCGTGCTGCGGTCGTGGGGGGTTGACGACCACCGCGGCGACCGCGGGCGGGCGGCGGCGGCGGCGACCCCGCGTCGGCGGGGGTCGGGGGGTTCCGCGTGGTGGGTTCCGGGTGGGGCCGCGGCGGGGGTGAACAGAGCCTGTCAGATAAACGAGACAATTTACTTCGTGCGAACAACAGCCACATGCTTGGCGTATTCGGGGTGCGGCCTGTTCGCCCGCAAACTACAGATTCATGCTGTATAGTTCTGATGAGCATGGGGCTTTCGCTCATGGTTACTAATAGATCTGGTTCACCGTACTGCTTCCACTGGTGTTCGCTTTCTTGGCCATTTCCCTATACCCCATCGATTTCTAATTCTGTGACTCGGCTCTACCAGAGGATCTTACCGCGGCGGTCGCCGCAGCCGCGAGACTTGCGACGGTGTCGGCCCCCGCGTCGCCCCCTCCGCCGCCCACCCCCCCTCGACGTTCTTCAGCAAGGTCTCTGCGGACCAGACAGGCGGCCCATCCGCCGGCAGCAGAAAACTTGGCCAGCGGCCGTTTGCCTCCGACGCCCCGTCCACAGGCGCCGCCCCCGCGTTCGAGGCGGTGCCTGCCTGCACCGCCCGATCCACCCGCGTCCGCCTCCGCTTCAGGCGCGCGGCGCCTGCCTCCCGCCTCCAAGGCGCGAAAGGTGGGACGTGCCAATGGGCGGATGGGGTTTTTGCTCATCAACGACCAGAACGCCGCTCGGCGCGTTGTCGCAATGCCGGAGGACGCCACCGCCGTCAACCGCATGACTGTGTTGGGCGCGCCCGCCCTAGGCATCCCTGACGACTCGGAGACGAAGCTGCGCCTGCGCCAGCTGACGCACCTGGCCGCCACCCACTTTGACGGTACCAAGTCCTTCTGTCGGCAAGAGTGGGACACGATTGCTGGCGGCATCGTCTACCTCGAGCTGCACGAACCGCGATTGGCTGTATGTGAGCGGTCGTGGGGCGCTTGCTCGCTGCTGTCGAAGCTGTCCAACAACCGGGCCGAACACCACACCAAGATGATGGCGAAGCGCGCCGCGGCCGCGCAGTCGCAGGTGTCGGAGCCGGTCGCGCACCTGCCGCCCTCTGTGGCTCTCCCGCCGCCGCCGCCGCCGCCGACGATGCAGTCGGCGCCGGCTCTACCGGCTGGACACCGTGGCATCGCGGGCGGGCGCCCGACCGGTGTGGGCCCGTCGACCGGCCCGCAGTCCGCTGCCCAGTTCTTTTCTCAGAATCTTTAGTAGTAATAAGCCATGGCGTGCCCCATCATTGAAATCGTGTGATTCGCTGGCATCCTCTTAGTTAAAGTTCGAAAGCCACAGCTCTGATAAGCATCCCATCACAGGTACGCAATGACAGTAATCATCCGATTCGGAGATACGACGATTCGTCATAGGTATCTTCCCCATACTCCGCACGTTGTTGGTTATCAGATATATCGATATGAGAGTATCGTGGTGTCAGGAGATGGAACAGATGGCCCTCAGCCAATCATGCTTCCAACGTGGGGACGTGTGAGCGAATCGTAGTCCGGAAATGTACCGGGTGGCATGGCCCCAATATACCTGGTGACCCGGGATTCCGAGCACCGTTAGAGAGCCCTCTGGGCATGTTTCGGGGGACCTCGGACCCGGGATTTTCGCTCTAAGAACCCGGGATACTGTGGAGAATTTTCTTGTAGGGCCGTAGGAGCTGCTCCCCTACCGGGACGGTTTCCCTGTCGGTCTGTACGGCTGGGGCACCGGGACGAGGCAAGTGCACTACACGGCATGAGCAGGGGAGAGGAGGGCGCGGAGGGCCGCGGGGGAGACGTAGGTGCGGGCAGTTGGGCGAGAGGGCGGAGAGGTCCGACCGAGGGGGCTGCGGGCACCGCCTTGAGCGGTTATAGCTGGCTGCGGCGGGGACTAGCCCCGGCGCAGAGGGAAGAGGGGGATTCTCTATCAACTATCGAGCACAGCTGGGGGCGCAACGCGCGGGTGGCGCACATGAGCGTTGACACACGCCACGCGGGCGGCGTGGTCGTGTGGGAGGTCTCACAACATTTCTTCTTCGGAGGAGCGGCGGGAAGCGACCTGCCCGTCCGTGTTGTGCGTCATTGGCTGCGAGTACGCCGCCGCCGTTCCCACAACCGGCTAAGAAGGCGAGGCGAAAGGGATTGAGCTGTGCTTGTGGAGCGACGCCACCCGCTTTGGAAGTCAGCGATTGGGGGAGGGGCGGGGAGTGAGACTCTGGAATTGAGGAATACGGAGAGAGCGAGTCGGACGATGAAGCTGACCACGAGGAGGAGGATTGGCCGCTGGGGACTGTGATAAAGACATCGGCATGGCGGGGGCGTGCGGTGTGGGTTCTGTGGGGCCCGTTTGATGAAGACATCCGTACTCTATCGCAGGGGCGGGGTGTGCGTGCAGTGTGTCCCGCGCACCGAGCGCGGAGGTGAAGACTGTGCCCAGAGATTGCAGTGCTCTTAGGTTGGTTTAATTGAACTCGCCGGTGTGGATAGTCCAGGATGTTTTTTCGAACGAGCCTTCAGTCAGATGTTTACAGATGTGTACAGATATTTCAGTGCGACTTCCAAGACCAGTCTGCTTCCGCGAAGGCTCAGCAGTAAGTACTTCAATTCCGATGCGGCACGTCACGCGAGGCCCGCCCACTCCTCTCGCACGAGCTCCGCCGCGCGTGCGCCAATGGTCATTGCGGTTGCATTGGTGTTGCCACTCACCATGGCCGGCGCCACAGACAGGTCGACGACGCGCAGGCGGCCGACGCCATTGACCCTGCACCGCCCGTCGGTCACCGCGTCGGCGGCGGCGTCGGCGCCGCACCCCGCCCCCATCCGGCACGTGCCGAGCGGGTGCCACGCGGTCGTGGCAAACGCGCGCACGTACGCGTCCACGGCGGCGCGCGCCGCGGGCGGACCGCCCAGCGGCAGCAGCGGGGCGGTCGCGGGCGGCAGCGCGCCCCCCCCCGGCCGACCGCCCCCGCGCGGCAGCAACGACAAGACGGTCGCCGGCGACAGCGGCGGCAGCAGCGGCAGCAGGGGCCCACCGGCGGCGGCCGCCACCTCGGGCGACCCGTGCAGCAGCCGCACGGCGGCAACGACGCCCGCCACCGCCGCCTCCCAGTCGGCGGCCGTCGACAGGGCGGCCGGGTCGACGGCCACCCCCCCCTCTGGGGTGAGGGTGACGCGCCCCCGCGCCGTCGGGCGGAGCGTGTAGGACGCAACGGCGACGATGCGGGTGGCCACCGCCGCACGCAGGGGCGCCAGCGCCGGCGCGCCCACGGCGGCGGCGGTGACCGCCCGCGCGCCCCGCGCGGCGGCGGCGGGGGAGAGGCGCGGCACCCACCGGGGGAGCCCCGCCGACGCGGCGGCGGCGAGCGCGGCGACCGCCCACCACGTTTGCGCCCACAGCGGGTCGGGGTGGAGGAAGAAGCTCTGCGTGTCAGCGCGCGGCGACGGGCCGTCGGCGGCCGGCGCGGGGGGGGTGAGGAGGCGGGAAAAGAGCGTGCCGTCGAGCCCCGACGTGCGCCGCGGGGGGGGGGGCACCGCGCCGAGGCCCGCAACGGGCACGACGATGTGGTCTTGGAGGTGCCGCCCGACGTGGGGGGACGCCACG
>ENA-ORXC01001885-ORXC01001885.1-marine-metagenome-genome-assembly--contig:-NODE-1885-length-11851-cov-3.324698_pt1 | contig 11851 bp, 14 predicted proteins | sample MGYA00237865_ERZ511478 | MGnify/ENA metagenome assembly ERZ511478 | reverse complement strand
GTCTTTCCACCGGTGCTATACTTATATTTCTCTGTCAGAAGGCGGTTCTTATTTTTCCATACCCTGTCCCATGTTTCTGTTGGATTAGGAGCCCTGTGAATCTTTGTACCGGAAATCTCCTTATAAACCTCATTTTCCATTGCATAGCGTGTAAGAAGAGCCATGTCATATGCTGTGGAAACGTGGTCCTCATGGTCATCCAACCCGTGGGGATTGGAGAAATGAGTATTTTCCATGCCGAGTTGCTGTGCTTTTTCGTTCATCAAGTAAGCAAATCCATCCAGACTGCCGCCAACATATTCCGCGATCGCGACAGCAGCATCATTTCCAGATCTAAGCATAAGACCATACACCAGATCCTTGAGCAAGATCTTTTCTCCCGGCTTCAAGTAAATGGAAGATCCTTCAGCACGAACAGCATTCTCGCTCACTTTCACCTTTTCATCCAATTTACCAGATTCTATCGCAAGAATGGCAGTCATGATTTTAGTGATACTGGCAATTCTGCTTACTCTGTGCGCATCTTTCTCAAATAACACCCTGCCAGATTCCTGTTCTATCAAAATAGCGCTTCGGGCACTTACCGACACAGAAGCCTGCGCTGTTTGAGGAATGCTGTAGATCAACAGAGTGACAATTAACAATAACTTCATCCAAATCCTTTTCATTGACAGACCCTCGTCTCCTTTGGCAGTTTGTACAAGTTTATGCAGGACAAGGAGTGTTATGACACAAATTGGTGGACGAGAACAGCGGCGAGTTGAATATTTCACCCGAATTTGAGCAAGCCAGACAGCCAATTTCCAAATAAAAAGGGAACAGCCAGTTAAATAGCTGTTCCCGGGGTAATCATTATCTTGATTGAAGCATTTTTGTCCGATAATCTGTTTCGTAATATTCAAGTTCTTCGCGGGCTCTCTGAAAACCACTTTCAAGGCTGACCATAAGTTCGTTTAATTCAGCCGGCACTTGCTGCCTGAACTTGATTGCATTTTTTCCAGTATAAGCGGCTCTGCTGTCCTCATACCATGCATCGTTTTTAGGAGAGAAGAATTCTTCAATGCACTGATAGTAGATTCGGTAGAGCGTCTTCTCAGCTGCCGCCTTTGAAAAGACTTCTGCCTGCAGAATCACCCTGCACGCATCCAGGCCTTCATCACAGTATACAGCCAGCTTTCGAAGGCTTGAAAGAATCGTTTTATAGTACTCTTCGTCTGATGGCTGCCCTTGCTTTAGTTTTTCAAGGGTTGTTTCATTCAGGTAGTTCTCCAGCTTCATTACGGTATCCGCCAGAAATCCCTTAACTTCCTCGATTTGTGTTTTTACGATTGTATTTCCCAAATTGACACCCCCACTGGATTTTAACCATTTCACCTTCGACGTTGCTTCTTTGCGACGGACTCTCATGTTCGATTCAATTCTGGAATTTGGTTTCTTTAAAGTAAATACCCGCGACCAAGAATCTTAAAAGTCTGAGAGTAAAGACAACAAAGTTCACTAAACTATACCGGCTGGATAATATAATCCAAGGGAGAGCGCACTTCAAAGCTGCCTTTTTGCTCGATGCCTTCGTATATCCCAGGTACCTTGCTGTAATCCAGTCCTTTGAAAATATCCGCGAACTCTCTCTGTTCATTTATATATACCCTTTTACGATGACGATATCCCGGATTTTTCAATAAGGCAGCTAATGCCACCAAATCCCTCATATATACTTCCTTTTTTCCGGTGTTGAAGATTGGATCCTGTTCAAATGGAGTGACACTTCCAGCCAACTCATCAAAATACCTCACATAAAGGACATGCAGGGTTTTCTCCTTGCCATCTTCCACAAATGTCACTTCGCTTCGGTTGAAAAAATCCTCCGAGGTGTTTGATTTTTCTTTTTCAAGTTCATAACCAATACATTGCTTTATAAGCATGGTATTCCTCCCGTTGGACATTCATTCTTAAAAAACCTTATGTAGAAAGAAATGCTTTGCAGAAGAAGCCAGAAGCCCGGCATTCGTCTATTAAGCATTTTCAGAATAATTATTTAGATTTTATCATAAATTCTAAACTTTGTGCACAAAAGCTATTAATCTGCTTCCATTGTTTCCTGGAATTTCTCAAAGAATAAATCCGCGTCATCCTGCAATTCGTCATCCTCAATATGATCAGGAAGCGGAGGCAGTTCACTTATATTTTTCAATCCGAAATAATCGAGAAATTCTTTAGTTGTTCCATATAAAATGGCCCGTCCCGTTCCTTCTGCTCTTCCAACTTCTTTAATCAAAGCCCTTGAAGACAGAGTATGAAGAGGTCTTTCCGTTTTTACCCCGCGGATTTCCTCGATTTCAGCCCTTGTAATTGGCTGCTTATAAGCTACAATCGCCAAAGTTTCCAATGCTGCTTGTGACAAGTGCGCGGTTCCAGGAGATTCCACAAGCTTTTTTAAGTAATCCGCATGTTCTTTCTTCGTGGCCAGCTGGTATACTCCAGCCAGCTGGACGATTGTTATTCCGCGGTTTTCGTCATCTTCATAATCCTGCTGAAGTTCGGTAACAATTTCATTGGCCTTTATTTCATCTACTTCAAGCACAGCTGTAATTTGCTTCAGGCTCAATCCTTCATCACCTGCGGCAAACATGAGACTCTCCAATATTCCTTTCCATTTCACTATTCCCACGCCCTTACTCCTTTCTGGCTGTCATGTATATCTCAGCAAAGTTCTGCTCTTGTTCTATATCGATTTCTTTCCGTTTAATCAACTCAAGAATCGCAAGGAATGTAACGACAATATGCTCCCGGTTAGATTCGGGAAACAAGTCGTAGAACTTTTTCCTTTCGCCGCTTTCTTTCAGGAAGCTTAGGACCTCGTCCATCCTTTTTTCAATGGAAATTTCCTGGCGGGCGATTTTGGTTGAAATTGGCCTTTGCAGCTTCTTCCTTCTTAAAAGCTTTTGAAATGCACCAAGCATGTCATACAAAGAGATATTCAAGTCGGTATTTTCACCCTTAATTTCATGGGCATATTCCGTTAGGTCACTAGGAGGTTTAGTGTACATAAGACCCCGTTCCTCCTCAAGGGATTTAAGATCACTTGCCGCTTCTTTGAATTTTTTATATTCAATCAATCTCTCCACGAGTTCATTTCGCGGATCCCCATCATCATCAAATTCAAAATCATCTTCCAGTTCTTCCTCATGCTTTGGGAGAAGCATCTTGCTTTTAATTGCTAACAGCGTCGCTGCCATCACGAGATATTCACTTGCGACATCAAGCTGCAATTCCTTCATCGCATGGATGTACATTAAATATTGTTCCGTTATTTCCGCTACTGGTATATCGTAAATATCAATCTCCAAACGATTGATCAAGTGCAGAAGTAAATCCAAAGGACCCTCAAAGGCCTCGATTTTCACGTTATATTGCATCATTTCCCACCAAAATTCCTATATTGAACTGCATCATTATATAAGTATAGTAGATAAACTTGATGTTATCCATTACTAATTTACATCGTTAAAACTGAAGTCTTTATTATAAATAGCACAACCGCCCAAACCTTTCCTCCAGCTGCTGCATATGCTGAAAATGAATACTAGGCTATTTCACTATTAGGAGGTTATGTTAAATGTCTGATGGAAAAGGTTATGGATACGGAGCAGGCTTTGCTTTAATTGTCGTGCTTTTCATTTTGCTCATCATCGTTGGTGCTGCCTGGTTATAAGCCAGTACCAAAGACGAAGATGCCCGGCACCAGCCGGGCATTTTTATATTTGGCTGTTTGCACCCGCTTCTTTTTATCATTTAATTGAATATATGCTAAGCTAGTAGTACTTGATAGGGGGTAATTTCATGACAAAATATCCAATATCCTATATACAATATCTCGCTCATTTTCACGGAGACAGGGATTATTTTGAATGTCACGAAATCCTGGAAGAATATTGGAAAGCGACGGATGCCGGCAATAAAAAATCCATCTGGGTTGCATTGATCCTGTTGGCAGTATCAAATTACCACCATCGCCGTAAAAATTTTTCCGGTGCAACAAGGACTTTAATTAAAGCGATGGAGATCTTTGCAGATGACAAGGAAGCGACTAGCCGTTTGGGGATCGATCCTGAACTTTTGTCAGGCACACTTAGTAAAAGAAAGGAAGACTTGCTAAACAGACTTCCATACACCAGCTTTAACCTGCCTGTATGTGATTCCGAGCTTAAAAAGCTTTGCCATGAAGAGTGCAGGAAAAATGGTTTTACATGGGGAGCAAGCAGCGATCTGCAAAATCCCGATTTAATCCATCGACACTCAACACGTGACCGAACTGATGTGATCTCAGACCGGCGGATGGCGCTAGAAGAAAGAAGGAACAAGGAAAAATAAAAGGCAGCTGGATTAACATCCACTGCCTTCTACACTATTGTCTTCCTCGATGCATTTTTCAAAAAAGGATGCTGTTTCAGCATTTGCCACTGCTGTCCATTCTGGAAACATCTGCTGCAGGGAATTGACCATGCGCCTCCCAATCCCCTGATGGCGGTGTGATGGATTCACGGAGATGTGCATAAGCTGCATCATTTTATCTTCAGTGAAGTTAACACCCAATAGTCCGATGATATCTTCACCATCTTTCCATAAAAACAGCTGCCACGAATCATCCGCTTCATAATTCCTCATCGTCTGCTGAAGTTTTTTCAGATCCTTTTCATTTGGCATGAAAGATAATAATCCCATTGCAATCTTTTCAAATGCCTTTTTATATCGAATTAACATAAATATCCCTCATTGTGGTTTGACAATAATAATGGAATGAAAACAGAACTATTTTTTCCATATCCCATTTAATTTAAACCTTAGCTTCCCTTAATATGGAACAGAAGAAAATTACATGTAAAAACACTATTTTGATACTATATGTTTTTCCTCAATTTATGGTTCTTCATTTAATTGAATTGATAATATCATACATAATCTCTAACGATACTTCAAATTTTTTCAGGAAACTATTGTCCTGGTACGATAAAAAACCAGTAATAAGCTCCCCAGCCAATAGACATTAACAGTAATAATACGAATAACAGCCAGTTGTTCTTTTTCAACAGAATCCCTCCCAATCTGTAATTTTACAATAAGACCGGGTTTTTAGCCAACGAAGTAGATTTTCACTTCTTATCCTGTAAAAAAAGCTGCGGGAGAGCAGCTTTAATTTTTCACCTTTTCTTTAAAAGGAAGATCTAATTTTACCATATCTTCAAATGTTTCACGGCGAACGACGAGGGTATCCTTTGAATCTTCCAGGAAAACCACCGCGGGTCTTGGAAGGCGATTATAATTATTTGCCATTGAATACCCATAGGCACCTGTGCAAAAAACAGCCAGAAGGTCATGGTCTCCAGCCTTTGGCAGCGGTAGGTCCCAAATCAGCATATCTCCGGATTCACAGCATTTCCCGGCAATCGATACGGTCTCTTCAGGCTTGTCCATGACTCTGTTTGCAAGCACTGCTTCATATTTAGCCTGGTACAAGGCTGGGCGAATATTATCGCTCATCCCTCCATCGACAGCTACGTACTGACGAATATTCGGTACGTCCTTTCGTGAACCAACGCGGTAAAGGGTCGTACCAGCATCCCCGACAAGAGAACGACCTGGCTCTATCCAAATTTCCGGCATATTCATCGAATAGTGAGAAGCTTGCTTTTTCACTTCCGCAATGATTTCTTCCACATATTGAGCTGCCGGTATTGGGTCATCTTCGTCTGTATAGCGAATTCCAAATCCGCCGCCAAGATTGAGGACTGTGGACTCGAAAGACAGATCCGTTTTCCACTGATTAAGCTTTTCGAAAATTTTCTGTGCCGCCAGGATGAATCCTGTTGTTTCGAAAATTTGTGAACCAATATGGCAGTGCAGTCCAAGAACTTCGAAATTTTTGTTATCAAGACAAAGTTTCAAAGCCGCTTCAGCCTGTCCATTCTGTAAATCAAATCCAAACTTCGAATCTTCCTGTCCTGTTAAAATATAGTCATGTGTATGTGCTTCAATGCCAGGTGTCACTCGTAATAAAACCTTGATCACCGCGTTCTTTTCTTTGCAAATATCCTTAAGCATGTTCAGTTCATAAAAGTTATCGACAACGATGCAGCCAATATTGTGTTCTATGGCCATGATCAGCTCATCCCGGCTTTTGTTGTTGCCATGGAAATGAATTTTTTCTGTCGGGAAGCCAGCAGCAAGTGCTGTATAAAGCTCTCCGCCAGAAACGACGTCTAGCGAAAGATTTTCCTCAGCGGTCAATTGCACCATTGCCACTGTTGAGAAAGCTTTACTCGCATACGCTACTTGAGCAATTATACCAGCATTCTCGAAAGTTTTTTTAAACGCTCTTGCCCGTTCCCTGATCAAGGCAACGTCATAAACATACAGCGGGGTTCCATACTTTTCAGCCAATTGGATTGTATCAACACCGCCAATTTCCAAGTGCCCCAGTCGATTAACTTTTGCAGTTCCATGAAATTCCATGTTGTCCCCTCATCCCTTGCCATTTAAAATCATTGTTCAAATATAATTTTTCATTGTTCAGTCAATTCAGCCTTAATTTGTCCTATGGCTGTGTGAAACCCTGAAATCCTGTCCCGAAAAATGATAAATAAATAGACAGTTCATCTGATGAACTGTCTATTTATTTTTCGCTTTAAGTCTTTAGTAAATTAAAAACACTTTACCATAATTTGAGGGAAGGTGCAATTGCAACATTGTCATGAATTTGATGGCTGCTTGTAACGGTTCCGCGCATGGACAATGCTTGGCCTGATTTTCGAACCTGGCACAGCTCTCCTGATCAATATCTGCATAAAGGCGACAGGGTGAAAAGGAATGAATGGCCACAAATATGGAGTGTTCAAGGATTTGATACTGGCAAGCAGCAGCAGCCAGGCCGTGGTTCCTGCTACAAATCCCGGTACATGGAATATAGCAGTCGAAATCAACAGGAATACCCTTCCTATTTTATTCGCTATACTAAGTTCATAACTTGGTGTCGCGTAAGTTCCGATTGCCGCCACAGCGACATAAAGAATGACTTCTGGTACGAACAACCCTACATCGATGGCGATTTGCCCGATCAGGACTGCAGCGATTAAACCCATTGCAGTGGAAAGCGGTGTCGGCGTATGAATGGCCGCCATCCTCAGGAACTCAATCCCTCCATCTGCAAGCATGATTTGCAAAAAGATCGGGATGTTGGAGTCTTCATTAGGCCCGATAAATGAAATTTTATCAGGCAGAAGATCGGGATTCTGAACAAATAAATACCATAACGGCAAAAGTAATAGTGATGCGAGCACCCCAAGGAATCGTATCCAGCGTACCATTGTCCCGACACCTGGTGATTGCCTGTACTCTTCGGCATGCTGAAGATGGTGGAAATAGGTCGTTGGTGTAATGATGACGCTTGGAGATGTATCAACATAAATAAGGACATGTCCTTCTAGCAGATGGGTAGCCGCTACATCGGCACGCTCCGTATACCTTACCAGCGGGTATGGGTTATAGCCTTGTTTCACCAAAAATTCTTCAATTGTTTTATCGGCCATCGTGATGCCATCGATTTTAATTGCCTGCAGTTCTTTTTTGATGACTTTGATCAAATCAGGATTAGCGATATCTTTTATATAGCCAATCGCAACGTCTGATTTCGACCTTTCGCCTACCTTCATCATTTCAAAGCGCAGATTCTCATCCCTGATCCGCCTTCTTGTCAACGCGGTATTAACGATGATATTTTCAACAAAGCCGTCACGGGATCCGCGCACAACCTTTTCTGTATCAGGCTCCTGTGGCTGTCTACCCGGGTAGCTTCTGACATCAACCACTAATCCAATTTGTTCACCCTCAACCAATATAACAATGAGTCCCGAGAGAACCTGATCGACTAGCTCATCCATCGTTTTGATTTTGTCTACAGACTGGTGGGTAATCCGATTCTCGACAATCTCTTGCAGATGTGTAGAAAGTTTCTCGTTATCATTGATGTCCACCAATTCTTCAACAATATGTACGATGAAGCTAGTATCGCACAAACCATTCACATAATAAAAATGGACATTCTTTTTTAGGATTTTCAGTTTCCTGACTCCAAGGTCAAAACTGGCTTCCAGGCCAACGTGTTCTTTCATATATTTTTCAGCGTCGTCCAATGATTGGGGGATGGGCAGCTTGTCATTGTTCTTTGGCATAGAATCCGCTCCTTTCAAGGATGATTTCCACTGCTTTCTTCGTTATTGGCGAACCGATTTTATAGTGGTCGCGGCGTGCCATTTTACCGATATCCCCTATTCCGATTATTAACGGGACATCAAGCGTATCCAAACAGTACACTGTATCTCCGTTAATTCTCCCCATTTCCAGTTCTGGAATTCCATGTTTGTCCACTCCATAGGGGGTGAGTTCACCTTCCCGGTCTATACAAAAATCCACGCGGCTCCATTCCGCCATATGAGTTTTTGAAGCGACAGCAATCGCTCCAAGCACCTCAATGTCCTCATGCTCAGCCACGTATTTAAGAGCTTTCTCTCCTGCTCCCTCTCCAAGGAAGCCACTATCATCAAACATAACTAAAACAGGATCCTTTGCAGCTTTTTTGATTAATTTAACAAGGTGCGGCCCCGAAAGGACAGAAGGATTGCCATGTGAAAGAGAGATGCACCGCCCGCCTACTTCTGCAGCCACATGCTCAACTGCACGCCGGGCATAATCATCACCATCTGTAATTAAGATTACCTTCCTATTTTCGGCCATTCTCTGCCGTCCTTTCTGCCATTCATTTTTTCCGGATTTATTATCGCTGCAGGCGTGGCAGGGCCACTTATTGCAGTCAACCTACCTATAGCAGCATTCAATTATCAACGACCTACGAAATAAATCCAATGGAATAATGAGCCGAATATTTTGCCCAGCACGATCGCCATCAACAATGTCTCAAGCTTGTCATCTACCCTGACTCTTTTAGCGAGGATCGGGAGTACATTCAGGACCTCTGTCAACGCAGCTGCCAGCATACCTACAAAAATGCCCCCCGCCAACCCAAGCGGGATTGTCACGTAAGGAGAGAAATTCATCACAGGATCTCTCAGGCTTCCTGCAGTTCCAAGCAGAGCTCCGAATACCACTGCCCATTCATACCAGGAAATCAGTTTCATTGTCTTCGTCAGCTGTGTAAGTCTGGGAATCACTCCAAGAACCGATAAGAAAGCAACAAAACCAGACCCAACAGCAAGCCCGCTTGCCAGCCCGATAAGAACAATGAACAAGACACTAATCGTCATTAAGATGTTTTACGCTTTCCTTGTTTTCATGCAGGATGACATATTGATCAAGAGATTGCTGATAATTGAACATTTCTACTTCAAGCGGGCTCGGCTCTTCATTTAGCCTCTTTTTGAATACATGGTTAAAGAACAGGATCATGCCCAGACCAATGCCGATTGAGTAGGGAATCTGGAATAACAGCGGCTTCGCGACTTCCTTTCCTGTCATGATAAAATAAAGCCGCTGATGCACCGACTGCATGCTGACATCTTCATGGAAGTTCATGATGGTCAACGCTGCACCGAAAAATAGCAGGAACCACACAAGGATAAAGAAGGGAATCGACATCCCTTTTTTCTTGTAAATCACCTCGATGATCGTTTGAGGAGGCCCAACAGTCTGGATTTCATGATCAGGATATATCCCAGCAATGAAACGAATGACCTTCATGACATCGATAATGTGAATATGGTCCTTCGGCATAATCTTTTTAACTTGAAGAGAGGCCAGTTCCTGAAATATATCTTCGCTGGCAATGATCTGCGCAATATCCTTCAACAAAAGTGATTGCTCAGGTTTAACCTGGACGCGATTCCGCATACGGATATAAATCGTTTTTTCCATCAGATTCACTTCCAACACAGTGTTTTCCTCGTATATTTAGTATGGATTCCTACAGTTATTTCATGAAGTCCAATAATTGGTTAAGATGGGATGTGCATTAGGGAGAAAGACGATGAATAGGTTATTGTGGAATGACTAGTTGGGTTTACTGGTGACCTATTTTCCCAGATTCTTGATTTTTAGGGCGCCAATTCGCCTCATTGGTGACCTGTTTTTCCAGATTCTTGATTTTTAGGGCGCCAATACACCTCATTGGTGACCTGTTTTTCCAGATTCTTGATTTTTAGGGCACCAATACACCTCATTGGTGACCTGTTTTTCCATATTCTTGATTTTTAGGGCACCAATACCCTCATTGGTGACCTGTTTTTCCAGATTCTTGATTTTTAGGGCTCCAATACGTCTTATTGGTGACCTTTTTTTTCAAAATCTTGACTTTTAGGGCGCCAATACACTTTTTTGATCACCTATTTTTTCCAAAATCTAAGCTTACCAGGCGCCAATATCTTAAATTAAGCAGGAAATATAAAAAAGCCATATGGATTCAAAGATCCATACGGCCTTTCATTTGCTGCAGTATTTTCTTTTCGAGACGTGAAACCTGGACTTGGGATATCCCCAGGCGGACTGCGACCTCGGACTGAGTCTGATCCTTATAATATCTCAAATACACGATCAGTCTTTCCCGTTCGTCGAGCTCGTTAATTGCCTCTTTTAATGCAATTTTATCAAACCAGCGGCCTTCTTCCCCGTTGTCGATCTGGTCGAGCAGGGTAATTGGGTCGCCGTCGTTTTCGTACACCGTTTCATGGATGGATGCCGGACTGCGGCTAGCTTCCTGTGCCATGACCACATCTTCAGGTGAGAGTTCCAGAAACTCAGCTATTTCGTTGACAGTTGGTACCCTGCCCAATGTTTTGGAAAGCTCATCCTTCGCTTTCCTTATCTTATTTCCGGTTTCTTTTAGTGACCTGCTCACCTTCACGGTGCCGTCATCCCTGATGAAACGCTGGATTTCACCAATGATCATTGGAACGGCATACGTCGAAAACTTTACGTCATACGAGAGGTCAAACTTATCAACTGATTTCAAGAGGCCGATGCTGCCAATCTGGAACAGGTCGTCAGGTTCATATCCCCTGTTGAGGAAGCGCTGGACGACAGACCATACAAGCCGCATATTTTTCTGGACGATTAAGTCCCTGGCCCCCTGGTCACCCTGCTGGCTTCTCAAAATCAGTTCTTTGACTTCATGGTCCTTAAGATACGTTTGGCTATTATCCTTTTTTACCTCCACATCCATAGGCAGAACTCCCTTAATTGCACAGCGCTTTGCTCTTTGACAGGTGCTTTTTCAAACGAATCTCTGTCCCAAAGCCGGGCTCTGATCTCACTTGTACTTCGTCCATGAAATTTTCCATAATCGTAAAGCCCATGCCGGACCTTTCAAGTTCAGGCTTGGATGTATACAGAGGCTGCATGGCTTCATCGATATCTGGAATCCCAATTCCTTCGTCCTTAATCAGCATTTCCACAGTTCCATCCTGAATCATCACAGAAATAAACACTTTCCCATCTGGATTACTTTCATATCCATGAATGATCGCGTTCGTTACCGCTTCCGATACTACCGTCTTTATTTCGGTCAGTTCATCCATCGTTGGGTCCAGCTGGGCGATGAATGCAGCAACCGTCACACGGGCAAAAGATTCATTTTGGCTTAATGCGCTAAAATGAAGATTCATTTCATTCTTCATGTATCAAGCAACCCCCAATCTCTCTAGTGCATATTCTTCTGACGGTTCAAGACGGATAATCTTGAATAAACCCGACATGTCAAATAACCTCTTGATTGGCGGAGAAATTGCGCAAACGACCATCTCTCCATGAAGCTGCTTGATTTGTTTATACCTTCCTAAAACTACCCCTA
>ENA-ORXC01001884-ORXC01001884.1-marine-metagenome-genome-assembly--contig:-NODE-1884-length-11863-cov-7.196674_pt1 | contig 11863 bp, 21 predicted proteins | sample MGYA00237865_ERZ511478 | MGnify/ENA metagenome assembly ERZ511478 | reverse complement strand
GCGTTGGCGTTGTGGATCCTTGCGGGTGGTTCCTGCTTGGACGTGATGTTCGCTTTCGTGGTTGAACGTAGCACTGTGTACATGATTTACCACCATGTATGCCGCGGAGTGTTTCGGGGCTGGAGGACAATAATTTCCTTTACACACTGATGTGTGAGTCGTGGAGTGCACCATGTGGCTTTCTAGGGGGCTGCTTGCGAGCTGTGATACTGACAGGCTCTACTACAGCAGACTATATAGGGACACAGGTGCTTGATTCTTTGGACAATGCGTCGGAGTTAAAGATGTAGAGACACACACACGACCGCGCGCGTACGAAGCACGACCGGTTGAGAAAGGTACGTCGCGGTGTTGAGCATTCGCGCAATGACTGTCTGCCACAACCCGAGGTTTCTCTTGTCCAGCTCGGCCCTGGATTTCGGCTGGTCGGAGAGATCGAGTGCGGGATGGTTGGCACCGTCCGCCAATACGTGAAAAAGGCGGGCCATGTCACTGGCGGTGATGTCCGGGTCGCATTCGCCAAGTGGGGGCTTGTAAACTGAAACCGGCGTAACTGCTTCACATGGGGAAATTGCAGGCACCGCGGTCTGGGGTGTGGTGACCGAGCCGCAGGGGTTGGAAACTGTCCTGGAGTTGTCCTCCAGCGCGCCCGTTGACACGAGGCCCACACCTTCCCCCGGTTTCCAGCTACACTCGGGCGAGGCGAGCCGCACTCCCGTTCCACCCGGTCCTCCAACTCCCGGAACACGTCCATCAAAGGCTACCACGCAATGTCGTGACCGTAGCCGTGCACGCTGTACGTACCTGGCTGGAGCAAAACCGGATGGGCGACCATGCGGATAGCATCGTCGACATCCTCGCCGTGGACACGGTCGACGACCTGGAGCTGGTCACAGAGGACGACCTCTGTTCCGGTAGATAGCGGAATGGAGCTTACAACAGCTTCGATGGCCAATGAAGAGTCGCAATTGGATGTGGGAGCCAACCACGTGCAGTAAACCTACTGAAAATTCAGAAAATCCGGAACACCGGGCCTTCACTAGACGTGCGGAGGTCGCACACAAAAATGTTCAGAGTCAAAGATATTGAGGACTCTATAGTAAGGCGCCACAAGAACGATCGGGACGCACGGGAAAGCTCCTACGAGAGACGAAAAAGCGCTTGTGTAGGACCGAAGTACGATCGAGAAAAACGTAAAAGCTCGCGTGTGAGATGAAAGCGTGCGTATGACACTGAAATGCCCCCCTGTGAGACTGGAATGTGCGCACGTGAGACCGGAATGTGCTCGCTAAATCGAAAGCTACTCTGGGTCCCCAGGCTGCGCCAGGCCGTGTTCAGCTCACAAGTGCAGACCGCACCCACCCAGAATCGAGACAGGCTGCAAGGGCACCATTTGCAATTCAGGCGCCGTGGGTCCGCTCGCAGCACACACAGCCGGGCATGCCATCCGCGCTCGCTACGGTATGCAGGGCTCCCGGTATAAGAGGCCACGGTATCTTCCCCGGTCCGGGCGGCCAACAACAATCACAGCGATAGCAGGCCTCATCAAGCAGCAACAACGTGCGGCAGCGGAGGTATGTCAGCACCGTGGCGTGTGCTAGCGTCATTGGCTTGTGTATCGTTCTTATGAGTCCATTCCGTCCCCCGACCCGTGCGGCGCGTGGCAGGGTAGACGCGCGCGACGCTGGTGGCCTTGTGCCCGGCTCTTTTCTGGCTCGATGCTGGACCGAGTCCGAGTGTTTTGAGATGGACTTTGTCAGGATGTCTGACAATGGAGCGTGCGATTTCTGAAGACCCGCATATTTGCATCCTTTTTCTGTTCCGCTGCTCGCACACAACAGATGCGACCTGGACTTCTAAGGCCGCTTGTCGCAGGGGCCGTGAACATGGAGCGCGAACCATTTACTTCCAATGGCTGTGTCGGTGACAACAATACGCAGAGACGTAAGCGAGGAAGGCCAGTGAAGTGGCCAGACAGAATGGTGTACAAGGAACACCGTTCGAGGTTACAGAAGGATCTCCGGCGCCAACAATCGATAGATGAAATGCGCCGTCGTTTCGTGGAGCGATCTGTCCGACAGGTACACGACTCCAAGACACCGACGGCGGGCAGCGGACAAAAGCTTTCTCGGATGTTCAGAAGGAACAGGCTGGCCGAGGTGCACAACGCTCTCGTCGCCAAAGCGCCTTCTCTGGGGCAAAAGCAGCCGGGGAAAGATGCTGAGACAAATTTTGTGTGCGGCACTGTAGCGAGTGATGATGGTGGCGAAGCCGGTGGCAGTTTTCCTGTCCAAGATCCTGCTGCAGGTCCAGCCGGCGGTGTTGACCGCGGCGGTCATCCTGTCCAGAAGGGCGACTCCTGCAGGGCTGCGGGCGGTGAAGGCGGTCCTGACGTCGGGTGCCCCACGGGTCCTCATAGCGGCTTCACGGCCCTTGAAGCTCCAGAACTGACACTATCTGTGCCGGAGGGCGAACCACAGCCTGAGAGCCAAGAGCTTGCGACGGCCGCAGTGGAGCATTACGAGAACTGCAACGACGACAGCTTTTTGACGGACCAACATCCAGCTTCAAGCAAAGTTCTCGGCCTCAAGCCGCAGGACGTGTCGGGCGCCCTGACCGCACTACACCCCGGTGGCTGGCTCACCGACGATAACGTCGTCGCCGAGACCAACCTCTGGAAAGATGGGGGTACCACCTCGAAGCACTCTCTGAAGCCTCGGAGAGCATCCTCAGCACACCCTCAATTCTTCACGATCGCACGTCAGTACCGTACGTCCTGCGCGGCGGGCGCTGGCAATAATCACCTCTTGCGACTAATCAATGTATTTATCGGTGATCTGCGCGTTGGCCAGGCGAGTTCCATCTTCTTCCCGCTCCACATCAACAACAAGCACTGGGCGGCCGCCTTTGTCCTCGCCACCGACCGCACCGTGCAGATCGTTGACAGCATGACCTCGTACAGCGGCCCAAGAGAAGAACAAGATTGGGCGGACGTCGTTACCCGGGTCGTAGACTACCTCGCACGTCTCCAGGGCATCGTCGCCACACTCGCTCCGAGGAAGCTGACCCTGACGACACCAGAAAGACAGCAGCAGCAGCTGGACAGGAACAACTGCAGAATCTCCATGCTATTCAACGGCCATGTCGTCGCAACCGGCAAGGCCGCTGCCGAAATACCGGGCATCGACCCCGTCACACGCAGACGAGTTCTACACGAGCGGCTTTTGAAGGCGGCAAGGCGATCTGGGGCTTTCACGCCCGAAGAGGCCCGCTTGGAGTGCCGGGCGTTCGACACCTCCGAGAAAAATATCTACAAAGAGGCAGGGTGGAAAAGACCGTCGAAGTACCAGCCACATCTCGACGACTCCTTGCTGGCTGATCAACCCACGACAACACCGCCGTCAGCAGGAAGGCATGGGAATGGATCTTCCTCTAAGCTTCCCTGCGGCACACAGCCACTCCTCAGCGACGCCGATGTACATGCGGCAAGAGTCGTCGTCCCCAATCCGTATCGGGAGCGCATGAAGCGAACTTTGCTCGCAGACGGTATGGCTACTGCCGTTGGTGCGTCGTTGGATGACGGACAAGTCCAACGCGGTATGGCCTACCGTCCATTGCTTCCACCAAAGGACCTCGGAGGAGCCGAAAAAGGTTCCATGGACGACGACGCGCCGTTGAGCAGCCCCAAAGAGGCCCAGCGCGACTAAGGCGATGTCGGCGTCGCCAACGACGCCAAGGACGGCGACGTGACGGTGAACCGCAATTCTGTGAACGGTGAAGGGGTATTCAGTGGTGCCAACGTCTGCAAAGACAACGACGGGGGGGTGAACGCTTCGGGAACTTTTCCTGGACGCACTGATTCGACGTTTAGCGTTGCAGCGTCGTCCTCATCCTGGGCTCCGCCAGCTTCTCCGTCGACCTCTACTCCCCTGATGCGAGCAGCGGCCATGGCATGGGTGAGCGGTCTCGCATCCTCCTCCGTGGCTGGCTCTGTGGCATCGCCTGCATCTTCAGAGTACGACGTCTTGTATGCATCCTCACACGCCGCTGGCGATTCTTGGTGGTCATCTCCGTCACCTGTTCCCGCTGCGGCTAAGCAGTGCTCTGGTCGCAAGGTGCGTCGTTCTGTACGTGATGAGACGCTGGAAGCTCACGGGCGTGCCATCCCTCGCGAGAGAACCATGGCCGGATATTCCTTCGGTAACTGAGAAGCTGCACTACAGCAGCAGACGGTGATACTGAACCAGGATGAGCTTTTTCTGATAGAGCTCTCCAACATCACCGCCCCTGGCGCACAACTTCGTGGCTCACTCCTTGCGGCAGCCTGGCTACGGCACCAGTCGGCTTTCGCAGCCGTTGTCGCCAAAGGACCTCCAAAAGAGTATGCACGCGGGCAGCCAGACCCGTGTGGCAAAGGTGTTCCTGTGCATGAGGGCATGCCAAACGCCCGGACCGGCACTGTGCTAGGCAGCTTCCTGTCGCGGTTTCGGACCCACATCGGACCGCCGCGCTTTCACATTCCCGACTACGACAACGAAAAAATGGGACCGAAATTTCGTGGCGTGGTCGGCGCCTTCCCCGGGAGAGCCACGGTCCTCTCCTATCGCCTGTATTACTAACTCTTCTTCGATTTTCCCTCCTTTCAAGTGATCGACCGTGATGACGAAAGTACCGAGCACAACCTCCGTTGGAACCTGGAACCTGCTACCGTGGCGGAGAACACCCTCAGAGGTTTACAACTGGTGCAGAACTATGTCGGTCAAGCGGTGAGGCGTCGCAAGTCGGAAGACGACCCTTGGACGTCCTTCGTCAATGCGGAATGGGCGGTGCTGGAGTTTCAAAGACAGTACCCTCTGTTGACCGTGTCGCATACCCGTATCGCTGCGATATACGGAGCAGAACTCTGTAGTCTACACTAGGAGCGGCGCTATGGCGATCTACCTGGCGAGCGGTGGTCTAAGTACGAGGACCAAGATCTTTGGCTATCGAACAAGGGGCGGTACAAGCCGCGACAAGGAAGCGTTGCGCTGGCGCTTATCTGCTACAATATTGTACCCAAAAGGACCAGGGCTGGGCGCAAGCTTGGATACGGGCGTCCCCGAACGGGCGGCCGTGCACCCGTCTGGTCCAGGGAGGCGACCTTCTGCCACCATTTCCATGGCGAGCCGCGCGCGGGTGAGATCGTGGGTTTCTCGTCACTTCGACAATTGCAGCTGACACCAGACACAATCCACTGGACTACCAAGACGTGCACGCAGTCCCCCCTTATGGGTCCGACCAATGGGCACTGGGTGTGGACGCGACAAGGACATGGGCCCATCGTCATCTGTAGGAGCATCTCTGAGGCTGAGAGGGTCCTGCATTTCGCACGAAAAGCGCTGGCAGCTGTTTGTTTTACCAGGGTGGAACGGTGGGACCTGACGGGAGGACTTGTAGACTGGAGATTGTAGAATGGGGAGGTTCTTGTGGAGGCTGGCCAGGATGTGTTTGTCGTTGTGCGTGATCTGTGGTTAGCATGGCAGTTACAGTGCCGGCTGCGCGTGGTGGCTCGCGCCCCCCCCACCTTGCCCGCGGCATTACCGGGCGAGTCGCGGTGCGGATGGCGCGCCTCGACTTCCGGGGAACGTCCGCTGAATGTGCCGCCACTTGGTCCGCGCGCGCAGCACGTACGTGATTGCGGCGTACGTGGAGTGCACGGGGTGCTGGGCGGTTTCTGGGCAGAGGGGCACTAACTGGGGTCATTTCGCCAACCGCCACCAAAGAATCACGCGGGCGGGGAGGAGGACGGCGACGACGCCGGCAGCACCGCGGTGGGGGCGACGGCATGCCCGGATGTCGGCTCAGCGGTCGGAGGTGCCGTAGACAAAGCAGCTGGTTGCCCCGCCGTCGGCCGTGTAGCCAGCGAAGCCGTCAATAAAGAGAATGTCGGCCCCGGGTCGCCGCTTCCCACGCGGAGATGGCCGCATAGATCGGCGCCTGCGTCTGAAGCGGCCCACACGGCCCGCGGCTACCGCAGCTTTGGGGAAAGCGGGCGACACAAGCACTCTCGCATCGCAGTGGGGGTTGTCACGCAACGTCGTCGCCATGGAACAACCCGTGACTTTGAACTGCATTAAGCGGCCATGCGATATAGCGCGGGCGGTCAAGTTGAGGAGCAGGCTCTCGTGAGTGACCATGGAACAATCAGCGGTGACGCCAGCCACGAAAAAGACCGCGAGCGTCCACGTTTTGTTACGTCTCTCTGCCGTAAGAGCTGCGCGGCCGAACCGGTGACCGGGCCAGCTCGACGCGATGGGCGCCGATTCCGGCCGTTGAGCACGAAGGAGGGTCCGCACACGTGAGATGCGCCACGGCACTGAGCAGACGTCAGCGGGCGGCCGCGCCACCTTGGCGCCCCCCCATCCATCCGCCCGCCCAGCGCGGTGGCCGCCCGACGGGTTACTCACCGTTTCCGTGTGGCCGGCCGGCAGCAACCGGCAGAGGAGGCCATCAAGCGGACCAAGGTGGTCGGCCGAAGTTGCAGCCGCACGCCCGATCGACCGGTGTGCGGTAGGTCTCCCTGCACGGGGGATGTGATTGCGAGGTCGAACTCCCCCCACCCTAATCAGTAGGGCGACGCCCCCCCCCGCCATCGTCCTCGCCACCGGCGCGGCCACCGTCGCCGAAGCTACCGCCGTGTGACTGTCCCCCCTCCGCGTCCGGATCCGAACGAAGGTGCCATCATTTCTCCATCGAATCGCGTCGCATTCAAAAATGGCGCGTTGGAGGAGGAAGGGAATATCATCTACTGCCGCCTCGTCGTCCCCACCACGTCTCGTCCAGATCTGTAGCGGTGGGAGCTCTGGGCGGGCAGGCACGGGCGGAGCCCGTCGCCGCAGCCACCGTGGCCGCTGAAACGGGGACTGCCCGTCCGCGGCGCAAGCACCGCCGGCGACGGCAGCACCGCCACAGGCGGCCTCGGAAATGGAGGAGGGATCGGGGTGGCAGTTGGCGCCGCTCTCCCAGGCGGGGGACTTTCCGTCCGGAGAGAGGGGCGCCGCCCAGGCGGAGAGCCCCGACCCGACGCCGAGGTCGGTTGCGACTGCTATGCCCAGTGACGACCGCGTGTCTCGTCGTGCGACAACTGTAGCGCCGGTGCTGCCTACGACGCTCACCAAGAGGGCTCAGAGACGCCAACAGTGGCTTCAAGCGGGGTCACGCCGCGCGACAGCGCGGCAGTGATGCACATCGAGCACGTTGGGCGGGAAAAACGTTCCAGTCGCACGCGCAGCGGCACCGCGTAGCCGCCTCGTCCAACCGAACCATAAAATCGGGGAACGCCCCCGCTATGACGGCCGACGGAGAGGAAAGGAGGGGCACTCAGTGCGAGCTGCACACGCCCCTGAGGCCCACGGTGCCCTTGCCACTCTGCGGAGCTCCGAGAGCAGCGCCACGCTAGGAACAACGGTGAGGCCAGCGGGAGACGAAGAATGGTCGCGTCGACCAGATCCTATGAGTTCATGAAGCGCAAAGTGAGTCTCACGGCGATCCACACGCGAACGTCTGTGGCGGGGCTATCGAAAATTTGCGCCGCGACGGGGGGCTGAAGAGGATGGAGGTGCCGATAAACGCCGTGGCCAGGGGGGGAGGGACCGCCGCGAAGACAAAGGGATGGGCGTGCCCGGTTGAGGGAGGTGGCCAATAATTCGCCGTCCGCACGCGGTTGCTTGCGTGTGGGGCACGACGGCGGTGACGCGTGCGGGCAAGGGAAAGTGGTGCAACGGGAGAGAGGCAAGGGGGTTGCGGGGCAAATGCTGCGACAGGAGCGAGGCGATGGAGTACAGTCATTCCCCGTTGATCGGGCACCCCTACGGTGCAAAATGGCCGAAAAACGATACTTCCACACCCAGTTGTGACGGCTATGGCAGATCCCTGTTCTTCGTACTCCCCCCCTGCAGCACGTTTTCGGGACACGAGTTTCATCCCCTGACGCCGCACCGTTTGGCCAGGCACTTTTTGAGACTCGGACTCGTTTGCTGACTGAGCTTGCAGCAAGGCGGAGTGTCGCGACACCGGAGACCCAGCACGCGACGCGGAGGGATCAATCGCGGAAACACCGGACATCTGGGGACCGATGTTCTAACCGGGTCGCTCAAGGCCGTTAATCGCGCCACGCGGGCAGCTCCGATTGGAAACGTGCTCCACTTCGTGTCGCTGCCTTCTAATCGGGCCAGCGAATCGTTAAGCGAGACTCCGAATGGAGGGCCTCAAGCGAGGTCCTCGGATTTCGTTCGATTTCCGGTCCTGAATGTGGGGCCTGCGACCCTGCAATTTTAGAAACGTGCTCCATTTCTTTTTCCTCGCGGTTGGGTGGAAACGGTATGAGGCCGTGTGCAATGCAAAGAAAGGTGGGCTACAAGGGAATGGCACTGTCGTCTGATCGCCGGTGCCTGTATCTGTGGGCCAGCGAATGGACCAGCAGTGACCGAGTGCTGTCGAAAAGCAGAGCGGGGCACATGCGTTGGCGCACAGGCCGTCCCGATCTGGGATTTTATGCGCACAGCGTTGCGGTCTGTGCATGTGAAAGCGGGAAGTCCCGCACACGTCGGAGCCTCTGTCAGAGCGCCTGTTTCGCCGCACTCTCTGTCCTTGCGTCCCCTTCCACCGCGATCCGATGTGTTTCTCGACGTCTTCCTTTGGTGAAGGCCCAGGACCTTTGTTTCCGTGCGGACGGGCAAGCTTCCCTGCGCATTGTATGCGCGCTCCGATCCCTGCTCGCGTGAGCCGCCACGTCGTACACGGGGGTGCCGTGAGAAGCGCGTCGTCTCGGACTCGCCTGTTTGTGGGAGGGGCCTCGTCGGGGTTCCGCTTGGCGAGTACGTTCGAGTGTCTCAAGAATTGACGGAGCGGTGCCCTCTATGCATCGTTTACTTTCGTATCGACGCGAGTGGGGGAAGCGCACGGGTTCACACACGCAGCACACGTGCGGCCGCAGTTCCATGAGTTTTCTTTAGGCACGTCCAGTCGGGCACCCTTTTAGAAAAGAAAGCGCCTGCTTCGAGTTAGACTGTTGCCACCACACCAAGTGCACGAAGTGTCGCGTCGCTGGGCACCGTGTCAGAACCCTCTTGCTGTCGCCGGATGGCTTCCAGATGGACAACAAGACGGGAAACGTGACGCGTGTGCGGACGGCGCCACCGCTTAGCTGCACTGAAGGCGTTTGCCCCCTCCTCACTGACGCTGTGGCTGCTGAGTGGTGCGTGTGCACAATGCGGCTTGCTGGGCGATCTGGCGGAAGTCGCAAGAAGCGGCTGCGGCACCTACCGACATTGCTTCCAACATCCACCAATCTGGGATGCGTACAGTCGCGGCGGTCGACTTAATGGCGGGGGCCGGCATCAATTCCGCGACGAACAACGCGGATAACCGGCCCGTTTTTCGGGCGATGGCGATCGCGCTGGAAGCTCCTGAGGCAAACAGCCCTCGGGCCTGCGTTGGCCCCCGCTGCTACGGCCAAGACAGCAGCTGCGAGGGGCGGGGTGGGGCTTGCGGCTTGAAGGGGGAGGTGTGCTGCGGGCAGCAGTGGTCGCGGTCGGGCCGCTCTTGGTCACGCTGATGGCCGTGGTCGCACTCCTCGTGGCGGTGGCTCAGGGGCGGCATTTGATTCCGGGTCGACCGTCGGGTCCGCTGGCCGGGACGCGCGATCAGCTGCGGGTCCTTTTGCTATGGCTGTTGCAGCCGGGTGTGGCACGAGCCATTGTCTTCATGCCGCAGAGGAAACACGCGGCAGGCGCAATAGAGAGTTTTTTCAACGCGCATGATACGGGGCCTTTGAGAAGCTCGAGAAATAGTTTTTCCGGCCGGTTGTCTGTAAGGTATCCCATGACCTCCCATCGCGTCGAATCGGCCCGTTGCTTTTGGCAGCACCCGTCGTGAGAAGAGTGTGACAGCGCGCGGCCGGCCACCGCCGCCCGTCCGCCCGGCTGGCAACCCACCTGACGTCGCCGTTCGCGTCGCTGCCGCACCCACCGGCGCACGCAAGCGGCTGTGCCCCCACCCCGCCGCCAGATTGCAGATATGGTATCTGTTTCAGCTAACCGACTTGTACGGTGGCGGGCTCGTCGCCGCATTTTGGGGCAAGCGCTGCTTGCGAGCCACGTAGCGGGTCGTTGTCTGGTCGATTTGGCTCCTTTGATGCGGAAGTATCGTCGGGCTCAGCGAGAGGTTGCTCTTTCCTTGGACCGCCGTCGTCGCATCAGCGCGACGTCCTTTAACCTCAACGTGTTCTCGTCACAGGAATGCCTTTCTCTTTTCCGTTTTTTGCCCCAACACCTTGGTCGACTGGTTGACCTTCTGGCCATAAACGTTCCTTTTCCTCGTACCCGTTTGTCTGTGCCTCCAATTGACTGCCTGGCTATCGTGTTGCGTAGGCTGGCCTCGCAGACCCGGTGAATGGACCTGGAAGAGTTGTTTGGGAGGAGTGCGCGGGCTTTGTGCCACATCTTGTTTGCCACTGTTGCGATGATGATGGAGAAATGGGGGGGCAATTTGACTTCGTGGCGTGTGGAGTTTATGAGGGAGAGGGCTGTTCTGTACGCAGAGAAGATCGAGGGGACTGGTGCATATCTCGACCGGTGTGTTGGGTTCATCGACGGCACTGCTATTTTTATCGCGCAGCCGGGTGAGGGTTTGCAGCGGGCCGGCTACAGCGGCCACAAGCGCAAGCGCGCAGTGAAGTTTCAAAGTGTACTCACCCCGGTAGGCCTCATCTTCCATCTTTTTGGCCCATGGGAGGGACGTCGCCATGATATGATATTGTAATTAGAGTCCGGTTTGGTTGCTGTCTTGCCTCATGCATTGGTGATCAGTGGTGTGCAGTACTACATTTACGGGGATGCAGCCTACATGGTGCGGCCATGGGTGCAGGCGGCGTTTAGCGGGGCCATGACAGATGAGCAAAGCGCCTGCAACACGAAGATGGCTGTTCCCAGGACGGCGGTGGAGTGGGGGTTTAAGGATGTCAAGCAGACATGCGCCGCCCTCGACTACCCGCGCAAGCTGACGCTGCGCGAGAACCCGGTGGGCTTCCTATACAGAACGGTGGCCTTTGTTTTGAACCTCCGTTTCTGTACCTATGGTTCGTCCACCTCCTCCTTTTTGTATTGCAACCCGCCTAGCGTAGAGCAGTACCTGGGGCTTGCCCCCATTGGCGAGGTGGCCGGCGCACCGGGCGGAACTGATGTTGATGGGGAGGACATTGTTGAGGCGGAAGAGGGTGATGTCGGGGGTGTTGAAGACGGAGGCGATGTCGTGGGCGCTCGTAATCCTGCCGGTTGTGGTGCAGTCGGCGGCCAGTAGCAGCTATGCTTTGTGGGAGAGCAGGGCGGGGGCTGGGGGTCGTGTGCTGGGGTGGTGCGGCAGTCAATGTGTGGCTACCACGGCGACTGTTTTTCTTTTCTTTACATTGCCCTTTCCTTCTCGTTCCGTTCTCGTTTCTTTCTCAGTCCCTTCTCGGTCCTTTCTCTTTCTTTTCCCTTTACTTTCTCTTTCCTTTCTCCTTCTTTTCTCTTTCCTTTCCGCTTCGATGCCCTTTCCTTTCTTTTTCGTTTCGTTTCCTTTCTCTTTCCTTTCCTTTTCCCTTTCTTTCTCTGTTACCTCTATACGACAAGGTTGGACTGGCTTAGTTCGCGGCAAGTACCAACTCTGAACGACCCATGCTGTCACGCAACTCCGCGCGGCGAAAGAGACGGACTACAAGTGCTCCATTGTGGCACGACTGGGACGAGCGTTGCTGGACAACGGCGACCACATGGTGTCGACCGCCGCACCCGCCAACTGGGCCCCCGCCGACTGGCCCCGCGCTGACGCCGCCCCCGCCGACCAT
>ENA-ORXC01001883-ORXC01001883.1-marine-metagenome-genome-assembly--contig:-NODE-1883-length-11869-cov-5.301221_pt1 | contig 11869 bp, 18 predicted proteins | sample MGYA00237865_ERZ511478 | MGnify/ENA metagenome assembly ERZ511478 | reverse complement strand
CAACTTTAAATTGCTGCCCTGCTATCTCTACAATTGCGTACATAGCGATTAATTAAATATTGTTATTACACTAATAATAACTCAAACCTCTCAGTTTAAGCGGGTGCAAATATACTTCTTATCTTTTATATTAACACAAGGGTGGTATGTTTTTTTTAGATACACTTTTATAAAAGTGAAATACCACCAGATGTACACTCCCTAACTACTGCCTTTTTAAAAGCACCATCAGATAATTAACAGCTATTAAAATGTAAGGCGCCAAGAAGCTTATTTGTAATATAAAATATTAAAGTTGTTTTTAAGTGGCACAATATATACTTTCGTCGAAAATTTAATAACATGATCTTAAAAACCAAGCTTTTATCACTACTCATTTTATGCGCCACAGTAACTGTATCTGCCCAATTTGGTATGGGGAAACTTGAGGACATTCAAAAGGTAAAAGACAACACCCTTCTTATTGTACTCCAAGAAGAAAACGCTAAAGCCGTTAAGAAATTTTCAAAAAAACAAGGAACAGCACTTGCAGACTATAGAGAAGCTATTGCATCGTACAATATCGCCATACAAGAAGCATTTAATGAGTCTTGGGATTACAGTACTTCTTTTAAATTTATTAAAGAATCAGAATTAGAAAATTACAATAAGAAGGAGAATCGAAATAAGTATGTAATCTTTGACCAACGTATAGACCCTGGTGCGCGACCTAACTCTTTAATGAAAAGTAAAGGTGCTATTACAACAGTATTTTACGGTATAAACCTTCCTGCAAAATCAAAGCCTATTTATGCTATGATGTACGCAACAACATTTCCAAACAAAGCTGATTTTACTTTTATAATATCTCAGTTTAAACACTATTTCAATAACCGCATCAAAAAGAAGGAGAATAAAATGAGCTATAAAGAAATTATAGCAGATATGAATAAAGATGCAACAAACACAAAAAACAAAACACTTTTGTTAGACATTGAAAACCTCACTGAAGAAATGCAATCCAAATTTGCAGGTCTATATCCTTATGATCATAAAATAACTACTAAAGAAGAAATAGACCAAGCTATATTAGAAAAGAATGAGGAGTATGTCTTTTTGAGAATGCTCCCTATTACACAAGCAGTAGGTGGAGATATGATTAAAGTTTCAAAATTACTTTATGTACAAGCAATTTACGAAGCAAAAGATGGACAGATGCTTGCCTATGTAGCACCAGGTTTTGGCTTAGGAGGAGCTATGGGAACAGCGCTCAGAGATTCTAAACACAAACTCAAAGAAAAAGACCTAAAAAAACTTAGGAAAACCATTGAAGGGAAATAAATATTTAAACCATTACCGAAATCTATAATTAACATAGACTAATCCATTACAATGAAACATTTAAAATCAATCATCACCATATTAATCCTATCTCTTACGCTATTCTCTTGTAGCACAGACGATAATGAAGATAATAACAACGCTACTTACATTAAAGCAACTATAGACGGAGAAGCCTGGGAAAGTAACACTGTAGAAAATTCTTCATTTTCATCTAGCGTTTCTCAAAATATTATGAGATACGACCTTCAAGCTAACGATGAAAACTTTAAAATTTCAATATCTGTAGCAGATGAGACACAAGCGCTAGACTGTCTTGAAAATAGATCTTATCTCGACACCCAAAACGAAATATTCTTTAACCTATTTTACGGACTTGGTGAAGATACATTTGTAAGCATACACAATACAGATAATGATAATGGAAATTTTGTGGTGCGCATTACAAATTGTGATGAAGATAAAATTTCAGGAACCTTCTCAGGTACGATGTATAAAAACGGCAATTACGAAGGACTGGAAGATACTCCAGAAGAACTTATTATTGAAAATGGAGAATTTAGAAATGTAAGTATGGCAAGGTTTATTTTTGACTAATAAAGATTCTGCCACAAAACAAAAAAACCGCCATTCGGCGGTTTTTTTGTTTCCTATTTTTACAAGATTATCCACGTACAGAATCACCTCTATCTTTTAATACTTTCTTAGTTCCTTCTGTATTCCAACTTGGCTTAAATAGTTGCATAAAACATAGTGATAAGCATACTGCGGTCGCAAATCCTGCAATGGCTACTGTAAAAACTACAGAGCCTATACTTGTATTATACGTTTGCTCCCAAGGACCTATCAATCCATCTAAGAATTCTGGATTAATATTTCCTGCATATACAGCAAAAAATACTGTAAAGATGATAGTTGCAACAAATCCAGATACAACTCCATTTACCATACCATCGGTATAGCTATATTTAGCTCCGTTTTTAATCTTTGTATACTTGATCACCTCATAAATACCAAAACCTACAATCACTCCATTAAAAAGTGAGAATAGTACATTAGTATGTAAGTTAAAAAGGGAAAGCACTAGAAAGTAAGCTATAAGACCTCCACTCATTGCAAAGGCAAATCTGATAGGCATTGTGAATTTTGACATGTTGTTTAGTTTTTATGAAATAAAGATAAACAAAATTTAAACTCGCAATCTTAATACGTTGTTAAATCAAGGCTTAACAAGTCTTTAAGAATTACCTAACTTGCTGAATAGGTCCCAGATAACTACTCCAGCGCTCACAGAAATATTAAGAGAATGCTTGGTACCCACTTGTGGTATTTCAATCACAGTATCACTTAAGGATACAATTTCTTGCTGAACGCCCTTTACTTCATTGCCAAAAACAACTGCATATCTTTGACCACTACTAGGTATAAATTTGTCAAGCATGACCGCTTCTTCTGCTTGCTCTATCGCACACAGATGAACACCGTCTGCCTGTAATGTCTTCACAAGAGCTACGCTATCCTCCACATACTCCCAGGCTACGGCATCTGTTGCTCCTAGTGCCGTCTTCTGGATATCACGATGCGGTGGCGTTGCGGTAATGCCACAGAGATAGATTTTCTCTACAAGAAAAGCGTCTGAAGTTCGGAAAACAGATCCTACATTATTGAGGCTACGTATATTATCTAAAACTACAATAAGTGGCGTCTTTACTGCTTCCTTAAAGTCAGAAACAGATTTTCGGTTGAGCTCGCTATTTTTAAGTTTTCTGTTCATGAGTCAGGTGTATTGCCCGTAATACTTTATAATCTTACGCTTTCGCGAAAGCGTACTTATACTACTTCTGGTTATACCCAAAACGTTTAAGCTGGTTAGCATTGCTTCTCCAGTTCTTATTTACCTTTACATAAAGCTCAATGTGCACTTGCTTGCCAAAGAACTTCTGCAAGTCTTTTCTAGCCTCTACACCTACTCTTTTTAAAGCAGTTCCTTTATGTCCTATAATGATCCCTTTCTGGCTATCACGCTCCACCATAATAACAGATCGCATGCGGATGATCTCCTCCTCCTCAAAGAAATCTTCTGTATCGATCTCTACGGCATAAGGAATTTCCTTCTTATAGTGCATCAAGATTTTCTCACGAATGATTTCATTTACAAAAAAGCGCTCTGGCTTGTCTGTAAGTTGATCCTTAGGGTAAAAAGCGGGCGACTCTGGCAAGAGTTCTATAATTCTATTAAACACCTGCGGTACACCAAAGCTCTCTAGTGCAGAGATGGCAAACACCTCAGCATTTGGCACTTTTTCAGACCATAATTGCAATGCCTCTGCAAGTGCCTCTTCGTTTCCTTTATCTATCTTATTAATAAGTAATAATACAGGAATCTTTGAACTGCGTATTTTATTAAAAAACGCCTCATCTTTAAGCTCTTTTTCACCCAGCTCTACGATATACAAGAGTACATCTGCATCTTCAAAAGCACTTTTTACAAAGTCCATCATAGAAGCTTGCAACTCGTATGCGGGTTTTATAATACCAGGAGTATCACTTAATAACATCTGGAAATCCTCCCCATTTACAATACCCAAAATACGGTGACGTGTAGTCTGTGCTTTTGAGGTAATGATACTAAGACGCTCGCCCACAAAGGCATTCATAAGCGTACTTTTACCCACATTAGGGTTACCGATGATGTTTACAAATCCTGCTTTATGAGACATAATAATTTATTTTGGGCAAAGATACTTTAATTTGCCGCGTTGCGCTTGCTCCTCAGTGAGAACTGAGGCGTATAGGTCAATATTTATATAATATGAGCTTGGTGTTTGTATAAGTACGCTTTTGCAAAAGCGTAACACATCAAGATCTAGGCTTCTCCCTAGTTCTATCATACATCACAATACTTCCCGCCACCGAAACATTGAGACTTAATGTAGATGGGAATTTTATAAGAAAATGCGACTTCTCTATAGCCTCATTAGTAAGGCCATGATCCTCTGCCCCTAGTAAGTAAACGCAGCGACGCGGGTGATAAAAGGTTTCTAGGGTCTCTGCACGATCATCAAGCTCTACTCCTACAATGCGCACACCCTTAGGAAGGTGTTTAAAAAAATCATCAAAGCTGTCATAATGGTAATAAGGCATTGCTTTTACGGCATTATGGGTGTCACTAGATTGCTTTGCATACCGGTTACCTATCGTAAAGATAAAACTAGCTCCTAGGTTTTGAGCAGAGCGCCATAAAACACCTAGATTTTCTGGTGTTTTACCATTCTGTATCCCGATGCCAAAAAATTCGTTTGTAAAGTTGTCTGGTTGCATAGCCACACGCTTAAAAGGGGTTCAATAAAAAAGAGACCGTCACAAGTGAGGCCTCTTTTATTTTACATACTATCAGGTCTACCCTTCAAGCGTTTTTCGATCTTCTTTTTCTTTTCGGTGAGACGCTTCATAGCATCCATTATTTCGGAGTCTTTTGTCTCTTTAAAAATCTCATTCAGTGCAAGAATGAGTCGTTTTGCTTCTCTTGAAGCAGCAACGCGATCACTGGTGGACATATTGCTCATAGAAGCATTTTCAAAAGCCACCGCTTCTTCCATTAATTTCATACAGTATTTCAAATTTTGGCGAATATAAGCGAACTCATACTAATTTACAAGGATTTACACAAATTTATAGTTGAAAAAATAAAAATTTACAGTCAAAAGAAAGGCTTTACCCTTTAATTCTTTTAAATATTTCACCTACTTTGAGGTAGTAAAAATCTCTAATCCTTCTTTATAAACAGGTAGTAACCGTTTACAAATAAGATAGCCACATTTGTAATAATCACAGGAATACTACCTAGCAAGACTCCGTAAGTCACAAATAGCGCACAACCTATAGAATTTACAAAACGCAACTTGCGTAAATCTTTATTTAAAAATGATAGCAACACAAAAAGACTTGCTAAGTAACCAACGATTTCTGTAGGATTGATTTCCATTATTTTTTATTGTTTTAGTACGTAACGCGTACTGACATGAACGCGCGAAGATACTTTACAATCTAATCCATCACAAACCGAAAATAGGTTACCCTTACTTCTACATCTATCAAACATTAAAATTGATGGATAGGCAATCTTACCGTTACAATTATAAGCCTTTATAAAGTTTACAATTTGCATGCTGTGATTTTTATTTTTTGAATTCGTTGCGTAACTTAAGTTACTGACAGTGTGAACATAGAGGGTTATCTTTAATAAAAAATAATGAAATTAATAATTCTTATTATGTCCATATTATCGTTTCTCTTTGGAAGTAAACCCCCACAAAATAACAACATCACTGTTCTTAACGCAGCCGACTTTAAAACGGCTATCACAAATAAAAAAGTACAGCTAGTAGACGTTAGAACTCAAAATGAATTCGATAGCGGTCATATCAAGAAGGCTGTAAACATTGATATTTTTGATAAAAACAATTTTATTTCTGCTTTGAATTCTTATAACAAAGAAGAGCCCGTTTACATCTACTGTAGATCTGGCAATAGGAGCAAGAAAGCCTCACAGACCTTAGATAGCTTAGGCTTCAAACACATTTTTGATTTAAAAGGAGGATTTATGGCTTGGCAGTAATCGCTTATTCATTTGTTTAAAAACCGGATTATGCTATTCCTTTTTATCAAGTACGCTTTCGCGAAAGCGTAACCTACAATTCACAAGGCCCCTACATCAAGCTGCTATCCTTGCATAAGGATTTACTCAATGCATATCTCATGGAAACATCACATTATAATAAAGCACCTAAAATACAGTTGCTGTGCAAAAACAATCACACGAAAAATATTTCAGCTTAACAATATATCAACCATACAAATTGCCACTAAAACTGCAACTATTTCCTTTACTACTCAAGTACAAAAAGCACAATGATTGTAAAAAAAAGTTCAAGTCATTAGGCCATCCATCCTTCGTAGATGAAAATGAAATGTGTTATAAGGCAAAATCTTTTGTAAGTTGCGCTACCGGTAATATGAAATGACTTATGAAAAAATTATCACTATCTCTCACCGACAAATTAGCGATAGACAGAACAAAACTTGCAAACGAGCGTACTTTTCTAGCCTACTTTAGAACCTTTATTGTGTTTTTAAGTTCTGGTCTAGCTATTATAAAACTAGATATCCTCACAGAAATAAAGTGGATAGGCTTTATGCTTAGCATCATAGCTCCCTCACTATTTTTAATAGGATTAATACGTTTCTTGTATGTAAAAAGAAGCATTAAAAAATACTACGCAGCATAAAAAGAATTTATACTAAAAAATCATGAAACCATCGCTTTGACACTTGCCCTTTGCACTCACACGAAAACTAGTTATGAAGAGAATAAAAGGATGATGCAGTATAAATGATTAATAGTTGTAAAGAACATGAGAGGCTATGGAAGCTTACAAAATACATGTTACGCCACTTATACTGGTATAAATAATGAAACAAAATAACGTACAAAACCCCAACTATCGCGTTAAAAAAGAAAAAAAATATCAATTTTCTCTCTTTTCCAATGAGTAAAGTTTTATAATTACCTACAGAGCTATAAAAATGAATTATACCGATTTAATTACATCTATCAATAAACAGAAAAAGGAAATCAAAGTTTCCATGCTGTTAAAGCTAGAATCGCAACGATTTACTCAGTTGCTATTTAATACGCTATTTGATAACGGAACAGATACAGAAAAAACTCTTGAAACTCTTGAAACACTTTTTATTACCATAAGAGACTTGGCTTGTCCAGAAATTAAAGGTTTCCCTTGTAAAAAATGGGAAGACTTTACACTAGTAATTCCATCGTTATTTTCTAGTCTAAAAAAAGATGCAGACGCCATATACAACAACGATCCTGCTGCGCAGTCTATAGAAGAGATCTACCTTGCTTATCCTGGATTTTTTGCGATTGCAATTTATAGAATGGCAAGAGAGCTTTATAAACTAGGCTTACCCCTTATCCCTCGACTAATGACAGAGTATGCGCACCAGCTCACGGGAATAGATATACATCCGGGAGCACATATAGGCGAGTCCTTCTTTATTGATCATGGTACAGGAGTGGTGATAGGTGAAACCGCAGAGATACACGACTATGTAAAACTATATCAAGGAGTAACCTTAGGAGCACTTACTGTAAATAAAAATTTAAAAAGCATAAAAAGACATCCTACCATAGAGCATCATGTAACGATTTATGCAAACGCAACGATTCTAGGTGGTGCAACAGTTATAGGTAGTAATAGCGTTATAGGTGGTAACACATGGATTACCGCTTCGGTAGCTCAAAATTCTATGATACTCCATAATCCCAAAGTAGAAATTCGCACAAGAAAAACCGCTAAATAATGAATAAAACACTCTTAGATCAGATAGGGAATACACCTATAGTAAAATCTATAGCGATAAACACAAACCCTAATGTAAGCTTATATTTTAAACTAGAAGGTGATAATCCCGGAGGTAGTGTAAAAGATAGAGCTGCTTATAATATGATAAAAAGTGCGCTAGATAGCGGTGCTATAGATAAAACCACCCAGCTTATTGAGGCCACAAGTGGTAATACCGGTATTGCACTCGCAATGATAGCTGCTATTTATGGGCTAGAAATAGAGCTTGTAATGCCAGAAAAAGCTACAAAGGAACGTGTGCAAACCATGAGAGCTTATGGAGCAAAAGTAACACTACATCCAGACGGTATAGAAGGAGCTAGAGATTATGCAATTGATAAAGTGACGAGCGAAGGTTATTTTTCTTTTAATCAATTTTCTAATGATTACAACTGGCAAGCTCATTATAAAACCACTGGTCCAGAAATATGGAGAGATACTCAAGGCGAGGTAACTCATTTTGTATCTTCTATGGGAACTACGGGAACCATCATGGGGACATCAACATTTTTGAAAGAGCAAAATAGCGATATCCAGATTGTAGGGGTACAACCCACAGATGGATCAAGCATACCAGGAATACGTAAATGGCCGCAAGAATATTTACCAAAGATATTTAATCCATCAAAAGTAGATAGAACCATAGAAGTAAGCCGTGACGAGTCTATCGCGATGGCTAGAAGACTAGCACAAGAAGAAGGAATACTAGCAGGTATGAGTAGTGGTGGTGCAACTACAGCTGCACTAAAGCTAGCTAGCGAACTAGAAAGCGGAGTTATAGTAAGTATTATCTGTGACCGCGGAGATAGATATCTCTCATCAGATTTATTTGAATAAAAAAGTACGTGATAGTGTATCATTATACTTTTACAAAAACGTGTTGATCAATAACAATCTGTATTAAACATTCTCATTTTTAATCAACATATCAAAATCTAACTATAACATTTATCAAGCACCCTCTTACATACATCTGTGTATAGTAGCTTGCATTATAATCACTTACTTTACATATAACATTTACAACCTGTATTATGAATTGGATATATGAACCTTGGTCTTGGTATGTATCAGGACCTATAATTGCTTTTATCATGTTTTTGCTCATCATGGTAGACAAGACCTTTGGGATGTCATCAAATTTAAGAACAATCTGTACTATATGTGGAGCTGGTAATAAAACAGATTTTTTCAAATTTGACTGGAAATCACAACAATGGAATTTAATTGTGGTAATAGGTGCTATTATAGGTGGTTACTTAGGCTCACATCTTTTGAGTATGGACACGGCAGTAGCTATTAATCCAGCTACAATCACAGACCTCAACACGCTAGGCTTTGAAAGTGCAGGCAAGGCATATTTACCTACTGAATTGTTTGACACAAGCGCATTACTTAGTTTTAAAACCATAGCCTTATTAGCTACAGGTGGATTTCTAGTTGGTTTTGGCGCTAGATATGCTGGCGGTTGTACTTCTGGTCATGCGATCTCTGGTTTAAGTAATTTACAACTACCATCACTCATCGCCGTTATAGGATTTTTTATAGGCGGCCTGTTTATGATTCACGTGCTATTCCCCCTTATATTCTAAAAAATGAGAACACTTATATATTTATTAATCGGTATTATTTTTGGAATAACTATGTTTAAATCTGAGGCTGCTTCTTGGTTTCGTATTTATGAAATGTTCAAGTTTGACTCCTTTCACATGTATGGAATTATAGGTTCTGCACTAGTTATAGGTATCCTCGTAGTACAGGCTATCAAACGCCTTAACATCACATCATTTTATGGAGAAAAGATTCATTTTTATCCTAAGGAAAGAGGTTTTAGCCGTTATATAATAGGCGGCATTTTATTTGGTTTAGGATGGGCACTTGCTGGCGCATGTCCAGGGCCTATGTTTACCCTAGTAGGAGCGGGATTTGCTCCTATTCTAGTAGTAATCATTGCTGCTTTATTAGGCACTTATGTTTATGGAATAATAAAGGATAAACTACCTCACTAGAGGGCGTTTATCCTTTATATGTTGAGGTATTGTTAGCACGCTTTCGCGAAAGCGTATATACATCAACTCCTTATTTAGTAAGATGCACAATAGCATCTCCTTGATTTACTATAGGGGCATGATTGATACAAATTATATATCCTGAGTTAGGCGCTTTTATATTTTTTTCAAAATCTCCAAAGGGTCCAGAAACACTAGCAATTACATCACCTTTTTCTACAAAAGTTCCAGCTTTTACGTGAGGTCTATACATCCCAGAATAACGTGCTCGAATCCAGAAAGACTTCTCAATAACCATAGACTCTGTGGCCACTCTCCAACTATAATCTGTAGATAGTTCATGCGTAAAATCTCGCACTCCTAAGCGCTGCATTACTTTTAAAGCGCCCGTGACTCCAGCATCTGTGATATCGCTATCTATAGCAAGTGATTTTCCTCCTTCAAAAAGAAGTACTTTCTTTCCTTTTTTTACACAAGAATCTCTAAAGGATTTCTCTCTATTTTGTGACTTGAGTATAAATGGTGCGCCAAAGGCTTTTGCAAGTTCTAAGGTCTCCTCATCCTCATTAATTCGCACCTGTGGGGCATTAAAACGCTCTCTACCACCTGTGTGAAAATCAATACAATAATCTACATGAGGAACAATCTCTGTCATTAAATTATAAGCATACCTACTAGCAAGTGACCCTCTTGTACTTCCTGGAAAAACCCGATTGAGATCTCTTCCATCTGGAAACTCTCGTGTCTGATTGAGAAATCCAAAAACATTTACGACCGGAATACAGATAATAGTCCCACACGTAGGTTTATTGTATTTCTTAGACACAATTTGCCTTACAATTTCTACCCCATTTACCTCATCCCCATGAATACCACCCGTGATGAGTATACATGGCCCAGGCTTTGTGGCGCGCTCTATAATTATAGGTACTTCAATCTTTGTTCTGGTATGAAGCTTTGCAATATCTAAGTTTATTTGTAACCCTTTTCCTAAAGAAACGGCATTACCAAGTATTTCTATATCACTAGGCATTTCTTTCTACGTACTTAATGATGTAGTTTGCAATGTTTTTTCCTGTGGCAGATTCTATTCCTTCAAGACCTGGAGATGAGTTTACTTCTAGTATTAATGGACCGCGAGAGGATTGCAATAGGTCTACTCCTGCGATTCCTAGTCCCATTGCTTTTGCTGCTTTGAGCGCTGCATTTTCTTCTTCGTCTGTAAGTTGTATTACGTTTGCAGTACCGCCTCGGTGTAGGTTAGACCTAAACTCGCCTTCTTTACCCTGTCTTTTCATGGCTCCTACCACTACTCCATCTACAATAAACACGCGTATATCTGCTCCTCCAGCTTCTTTTATAAATTCTTGTGCAATTACTCTCGCTTGTAATCCGTTAAAAGCCTCAAGTATAGACTCTGCAGAGTTTTTATTATCTGCTAGTACTACACCTAGTCCTTGAGTTCCCTCAAGTAATTTTATAACAAGTGGAGCTCCACCTACGGCATCTACCACCTGGCCTACATCTTTAGAGTAGTTTGTAAATACTGTTTTAGGAAGACCTAGACCCGCTCTTGATAAAATCTGTAAACTTCTTAATTTATCACGAGATCTTACTAATGCTTGAGATTCTGTTGCAGAGAAGACCTTCATCATCTCAAATTGTCTCACTACTGCTGTACCAAAAAATGTGACAGACGCACCTATTCTTGGGATTACTCCATCAATATCCTTTATTTCCTTACCCTTATAGATAATAGTAGGGTTTTTCTTTTCAATAACGAGGTTACACTTTGTATGGTCAATTATGATCATCTCATGACCTTTTTTCTCTCCCGCTTCAATAAGGCGTTTTGTTGAATATAAATTTGGATTTTGTGATAGCACTACTATTCTCATAATATGGATTTAGTTTCTTTGGGGGATAATATAATCTAATAAGTGGTTATTTAATATTTTTTCAGCCATATATTTAGGCCACACACTGCTAAATACTATAAAACTTTTATAATTAACATTTTTTTGAAGCATTTACACCAAGTAACGGATCAACACAAAAAGTTGTGGAGTAGATGAAATTGGTTGAATTTTGATTTCAAAAACTTTATGTCCTCAGACG
>ENA-ORXC01001881-ORXC01001881.1-marine-metagenome-genome-assembly--contig:-NODE-1881-length-11873-cov-13.750339_pt1 | contig 11873 bp, 11 predicted proteins | sample MGYA00237865_ERZ511478 | MGnify/ENA metagenome assembly ERZ511478 | reverse complement strand
GATGATGTAAACTATACAGCAGCTATGCCAGCACCTAGTGGAAATTTGTTTTATCATAATGTATCGTCATATGATGCAGATGGTAATTTTAAAGCGAGATTAAATAAAAGCAAGCCAGAACATTCATGTTTAGGTAAAATGGTAGATGGTACGGATACTGATTTTTCTGTTAGTTTTGATACAGGACCAAATGGTGGATGCCAAGGAAATATTATTGCTTATGATTTAAATACGGGCGATTGTCTACCTGTTATTTCGGAAGGTTTAGGATATGCATATCCTAAAACGGGAACCCATATTTCTGCAGTAGCCCATAAAAATCCGGGATGGATTGCTGCATCCATGATTGGTTTTGAAGGAGATGGTCAGGCATTATTAGATCAAGAACTGGTTATTGCTCGTGTTGAGCCGGGTAATGTTGAAGTATACAGAATAGGACATCATAGAGCAGATGAAGACGAATTTGACTATTGGGGAGAACCACATGCGGTTATTAGCCCCACAGGTACACGAGTACTTTTTGGTTCTGATTGGAGCGGTAGCGAAGACGGTACATCAGTAGAGTCATATGTAGTAGAGCTGCCTTCTTTTAATCCGTAGGTACTGAATACTTAGTGAGATGTTGTCTTGTTCTAGAATAGAAACTAAAAAAGGCGTATTCATTAGAATACGCCTTTTTTAATACCGTCTAATATATTACTTCAACAAGGCAAGAATACCCTCTAATTCCGTAAGATTAAGACTTGAATTATTATCGGTATCCAAAGTACTGAAATTTTCAGAAACTTCACCAATAGCTTCAGAGGAGCTAATAGCTTGATCGTTGTTCGTATCTAAAAGGCTAAATAAGCTAGCTACTTGTTGAACTGTAGAATTAGAACTTAAAGAACCTAATAGTTGAGCAGCATTTGAAACCTTGGTGGTATCCATATTTTTTACGCTATTACAGCTAGTTATTGTTGCTACTAGAATGAATGTTGCAATTACTTTTTTCATGGTTATGTGTTTTAATTTAAGAGCAAAAGTAATCTTAACTATGTGTTATTAAAAAGATTATATACAAATAAGCTATATAAACCTATTAACCGCCTTTATTTATAGATGAAAACATGAGGTAATTTTATAGCGTATTTTCAAGTAAAGCCAAAACCATTTGTGCAGAATTAATAGCGGCGATTTCAACAAATTTATAATAATCTGTATGCGCATTGGTATTGGCATTATCGCTACAACTACGTATTACAATATAAGGTAGTTCCAACATTGTGCAAATCTGAGCTACTGCGGCTCCTTCCATTTCAGTGGCAAGCGCATTAAAATTAGAGTATAAAGCTTTAGCCTTCATAGCATCGCTTACAAAAGTATCACCAGTAGCAATAGTACCTACATAGAATTTAGGCACTCTGCCTTTAAATGCTTTTAGTTGAATAGTATTGGAGACTATTTTACTAGTATGAAGTAATGTACTATCTACAGAAAGAAATAAAGGATTTTTAGTATTCTTAATAAGATTTCGTGTTGGCCAAGTTATAAACTCATTATCTTGTAATTGCCCAAAATCATATTGAACCAAACTATCGGCAATAACAATATCACCAGGTTGTATATCTGGGTGCAATCCGCCTGCGACACCAGTAAAAATAAGCGCTTTAAGTTTAAAGTGTGTAGTAAGTATTGCCGTACTGTATGCTGCATTTACCTTACCAATACCAGCCTTTAATAGAACAACCTCTTTATTTTTAAGCTTACCGGTATAGAATATAATTCCGTTTTTCTCAATTTCTTCTTTATTTTCTAATTGCCCCTTTAGTAGTTCTATTTCTTCGTCCATAGCACCCATAATTGCAATACGTTGGGCTTTTACGCCACATATAACAAATAACATTAGAAAGAATAGATAATGTCTTATAACCATAGGTAAAGAATTGATAATGCATTTATAATTAACAACACTGGATTTATTTCCGATTTCTTGCCAGTAAAGAGTTTGAGTAAAGTATATGTTAGAAAGCCAAAAATGATTCCTGTGGTTATGCTGTACGTTAATGGCATTAGTATCATGGTAAAGAAAACCGGAATAGCTTCATCTGCCGTATTCCAATCAATTTTAGTTAACGGTTTCATCATAAAAGAACCTACTAAAACCAATGCAATAGAACTGGCTATACTTGGAACTATGGATAACAATGGAGAGAAGAATAGAAACGGTAAGAAAAGAATACCAGCGGTAATTGCTGTAAGTCCCGTTTTACCACCTTCTCGAATGCCTACAGCAGATTCTATATATGCAGTACCTGAGCTCGTGCCTACCAAACCTGAAAATATGGTGGTAACCGCGTCTACCATTAAAGATTTTTTTAGATTTTTTGGGTTTCCGTCTTCATCTTTATAGCCAGATGCTTCTGATAAACCTACAAATGTAGAAAGACTATCGAATAAATCTGTAAAGGCAAATACAAAGATTACTGGTAAAAATGCATATTTAATAGATCCTAATAAGTCGGCTTTAAATAATAAGCTGAAGTCTGGCAAAGAGAAAACTCCTGAATAATTAACAATAGTGGGAATACCATAGTTTACAAGAGAGGCATCTCCCCACCATCTACCAATGGGCCAAGCAAGAATAGTAGTTAATAGTATACCTATAATCATTGCTCCCGTAACCCTTTTAGCTATTAATATGGCAGTAATGAGTAGTCCTACTAAAAAAGTAAGACTCATAGGGTCTTTAAGCGAACCTAGACCAACCAAGGTAGCTTTATCATCAATAATAAAACCTGCATTTTGGAAACCTATAAACGAAATAAAAAGTCCGATACCTGCGGCAATAGCAAATCTTAGCGAATGTGGTATGGCTAGTACGATTTTATCCCTGACTTTAAGAACACTTAAGATTAGAAATAAAATACCTGCCCAGAATACGGCGCCCAAGGCAGCTTGATAACTTAAGCCTAAGCCTAGTACGGCAGTATAGGTAAAGAAAGCATTTAAACCCATACCAGGTGCAATAATAAAAGGATTTTTAGCATATAATCCCATCATAATGCTACCAAAGGCACAAACAAGAACCGTTGAGGTTACCGCTGCAGAAAAAGGCATTCCGGAAGCAGAAAGAATTGCTGGGTTTACAATGATGATATAAAATGTTGCTAGAAATGAACTGATACCTGCCAGTATTTCAGTTCGTATAAATGTACTTCTATCTACCATGAAGATTAAAATACTAAGAAAAGAAGCATTTTACACCTATCATAGACGGAATCTTAGAACATTTTTTGAATCAGCATTTATAACTGTATATTTTAGGGATTAAATCTAATGTAGCACTTATAATTATTGATTTTAAAATGTGAAGCGTTCCATTTAACCCATGTCTACTTTAAACCAAATATCAAGAGATGATTCTTCTGGTCTATCATTTTGCTGTGGTGGTCCACCTTGAGATCCGCCACGACCACCGCCGCCTTGACCTCCACCAGGTCCGCCCTGACCTCCTCTACCACCACCTCCACCGCCTTGGCCACCACCGCCAAAACTGATGTTAGTATCTTTGTCTTTAGATTCTTTTTCCCTTTTAGGCGTAACGATACCAATGGATAGTTTAGAGAAGTTAACATTGCTAATTTCCTGTTTAGGAATAACTAGTTCGTATTGAAGTTCTTTGCTGTCTTCATCATAATTATATGTAATGGAAACTCCAAGCTTGTTTAAGTCCAAATGAAATTCCTGTACCAAATCTAGATTGGTAAATTCAGCCATTTTTGGCATCTCGGTAATCAACTTAACTATGTCAGGTCCTCTTCTTTCATCTTGGTCTAGCTCCTCTCTATTCCCATTTTCTCTATCGTTTCTATTTGGGCGTTCAGGAGGTGCAATATTAATTGGATATTGTACCGAGACATTCTTTTTTCGCTTGCCCTTAACATCAAAATATACGTAAAAGCCTTTATGTAGCATAGTAAGCATTGTTGCTTGATCTACTGTACTTAACTGTACGTGAACATTTTCATCATTAATAAAACTGCTGTAAGTGATGTTGTCTTCTGTATTTTGCGCTTGGCTTGTTGTTAATACTAAAAGTAATAGTAGTTGAATATATAATCTCATGATTTAAGTGCTATTTGCTTTAATGGATTTCAAACTTAATTCATATAAAGGGGGCATAATTTTAATTTAAGCGAATGGCAGCTATTTTTTAACGAAAGGATACTTGTATTCAGTAGTACATTAACCTGGAACCAAATGTTTTGATAGTTTTAAATATGAAACAACTTGATCTTAGGTATAACAAAAAGAGTCCCAATATTTCTAAAGGAACCCTTTCTTACCAATCAATCAATTAAACCAAAAAACTATTTTTATAGACCTAGAGCTGATATTGCTTCATCATCTTTAGTAAATGCATAAGCTCGCCACGGTCTGCTGTAATTTGTAAATCTCCATAAAACATCGCCACTACTATTTACTTCCCAAATTGCACCTGTACCCTCCGCAATTAGGGTATTCCCATTACTCATACGTACACCACTACCTAGTCCGTTACTATATAAATCAGAATCTGTAAACTCCCAAATAAGTTCAGGCTCATTATCTTGCCCAGCTATTAATTCAAAAGGGGGGCTCAGTTGATATTCAGCTACAGCAGACTGATTATCATATTTGTTGTTTACGAATAGCAACATTTTATTATCATCGAATAAGTTTGGATAGTGTACTCTATTTAAAGTGACCTCACCAATATTGTCATATGCCAACGGATTTCCAAAACGATAAACTAAATCACCTCCCAAACCATAGTTGCCGCCTGTACTAGAAGCTGCCTCTTCCGTTGAGGTACTATGATCAATTACCCATACCTCACTGTAAAAGTTAACGGTCATATAAAGCAAATCATTTTCTTCGTCTAATGTAATACCGTTTACATGTGTAATATCTCCATCAGTTTGGTCATTATTGTAATTGATGTCAATCAGGTTTGGAACATCTGCCACTACCCCAAAGTTCTCTTTACTTTCATCAAAATCTTGTACAATATGATCCGTAACATGCCATTCCCAAACTACCTCCTGGGTTAATGGGTTCATTTCTATAATAGCATCCGGATAAATATCAAAATTTCCAGAAAATCCCATTTCAGCAGCATCATCCTGGCTAACCTGTTCCCAAATAGGGAAAATGATATTTCCGTTAGAAAGGTAATTTACATCATGGTGCGATATATAGGTATCACTAGAGTAATCAACATTCCAAGCAATAGTTTGATCTGCGTTGATTTTTCTAAAACTACCACCATAACCACCATAGGTAATTTGTGGATTATCAACCTTAATAGTAGCTACTAAACTACCATCGCTAAGTAGCTCGGCATCATTACCCAGTTGGTCTCCATCAAAATCCCAATCGTACAAGGTATTACCATCGTGGTCAATTAAAAATACACCATCATCCGGTGCAACTGCTAGTATATAAGAATCGGAATCTACGGTACTACTAGCCTCTTCTGTTTCTTCGCTGTCGGTTGTTGTAGTATCTTCCGAAAGGGTTAAATCATCGCTATCATCGCTACAGGAGGTTAATAATAGGATTGATACGCAAATAGAGGTGAAACCTACTTTTAAAACTGATTTTCTCATACTTCTTATATTTAAGATTAGGTAATTTTTGGGTATTCTATTTGTAGCACTAGTTAAGCAACATGATAAATATAGAATTACCATGCATGCAGTATTTTGCCATTCAGCGTAAAGTGAGTATTATTAAGTAAATGGATGGTTTTACTATGTAAACGAATTATGAATAGTTTAAAAAATCATCTAAACGCCTATTTCATTAGTAAACTGCCTTAAATAGTACAGTAAAAAAACAATATCTTTGGAAGGGTAATCAGCAATTAAAACTCATTAAAAGCAATGACATCTAAAGCTAGTATAGAAGTAAACGGACACACGCATGTACTTTATAAAGAAAATGCATTGTCTAAAGAAGAACTCATTGTCAAAAGTGAGGCTTTTTATAAACATTTAGATGAAAGAAGATCCGTTAGAGAATATGCCAATACACCTGTACCAAAAGAAGTAATTGAATCTTTAATAAAAACGGCTTCTACGGCTCCGTCAGGTGCGCATAAACAACCTTGGACCTTCTGTGCTGTTTCTAATACTACATTAAAGGCAAAGATCAGAGAGGCTGCCGAAGCAGAAGAAAAGGAAAGTTATGAAAGTAGAATGAGCGACCGTTGGTTAAAAGATCTTGAGCCGATGGGTACAAACATGTATAAGCCCTTTTTAGAAGATGCACCTTGGCTCATTATCGTTTTTAAAAAAGTACATGATTTAGATAGCGATGGTAAAAAGGTAAATAATTACTACGTTAATGAATCTGTAGGTATTGCGGCAGGTATGTTGATTACTGCTATACACAATGCAGGTTTGGTAACATTAACTCATACTCCTAGCCCGATGAACTTTCTAGCAAAGCTATTGGGGAGACCAAGTAATGAACGTGCATTTTTGTTGTTACCGGTAGGCTACCCCAAGACACCAACATATGTGCCAGATATTGAAAGAAAACCATTGGAAGCTATTTCAAAGTTCTATGAGTAATACTTTAAGTAATGTTACTTTAAATATTGATTAATAAAGTCTTAAATAGAATTTATTAATTTTTATTATCTGTGTATTAAACAGCTTTAATTATAGTAGTATAAAACAACAAATCCCCATTAAACTAATGAGGATTTGTGTTGTTGTAAAAGTGTAACTATCGCCTTCTACCTACTTATGCCATAGCCAATTCTTGTAAATCTTTGGCAGCTTTAGCAGGATCTTCTGCACCATAGATAGCTGCACCAGCTACTGCAACCGTTACGCCAGAGTTTTTAACCGCGGTAATACTGCTTAAATTAACACCACCGGCAATCGAAACTGCCACTCCTGCTCTTGTTGCTTCATCAATTAAAACTTGAATAGAGTATCCGTCTTCAGCTTGCTCATCTAAACCAGCATGCAATTCTACGAACTCGGCACCTAAAGCAATAGCTTCTTGTGCACGTTTAACTCTATCTTTTACTCCAATAGTATCTACAACTACACCTTTACCATGTGCTTTTGCTGACTTTACTGCACCTGCAATTGTTGAATCGCCAGTTGCACCTAAAACTGTTATATAATCCGCACCAGCACCGAAAGCCATATTAGCCTCTAGTTCACCTGCATCTGCAGTTTTAAAATCAGCTAATACTAATTTATCAGGGAAAGCATCTTTCATCTTTCTAATACCAGTTAAACCTTCACTTTTAATAAGTGGTGTACCTAGCTCAATGATATCTATATACGGAGCAACTTTTGTTGCTAATGCAATTGCATCATTAATATCTAATAAATCAATTGCTACTTGTAATTTTGCCATAATATTCTATTTTAAATGTTATTTTTTATATCTGTTTTTCTATTTGTAATTATTCCATATTTGCATGGCGTTTCCACAATTCCGATGCAGTACTACCATCTAAATCCCAAAGCGTTTGTATTAATGCATCAAATACCAAAAGCAACGATTGTTCAAAAAGGCTACCTGCATATTGTTTAGAAACATTTTCATCACGCTCTTGTTTTTGAGCAGCAGGTATAAGTACAGTTTGTATTGACAACTCAGCCAATGGTGAACTGCTATTGGTTGTAATACAAACTACATCTGCACCAACTTTCTTCGCAGTTTTTGCAGCGTTTACAATTCCGCTAGTAGTACCAGATCCAGAACCTGCAATGAATAAATCACCTTTACCTATAGCCGGTGCCGTAGTTTCACCAACGACATGAATGTTATACCCTAAATGCATTAAACGCATAGCAGCAGCTTTCATCATCAATCCTGTTCTACCGGCACCCATTACAAAAATGTGCTTGGCATTATTTATAATTGGAATTAGCGCTGCTACATCATCATATTTTAAAGTGTGCACTAATTTTATGTGCTCATTTATAATGATGTTGATAGCACTTTCAACTAATTGGGTATCTTTATTTTTAAGTAAATTTTCCATAATTGCTACAAGATTTATTACTGCTTCATCAATTCGAGAACAAAGTTATAGTGGTAATTACCTAAAGAGTTATACTATTTGATAGATGTGTGGTACAATTTGCCTACATCACTAAAATCGCTAGTATTATTTTCTATTTTTGTGGTACAATTTGGAAACAATGGTGTTTTAGGTTGAATTTAGCCTGAATTAGAATCGATTATAGAGGTGCAAAAAAGATAAAATTATGCTGAGTGATCAAGTATTATACATTAAAGATTTAGGTAATTGCCCACCGGCTTATTTAAACGATCCTGCAAGAAAAGATTTTTATGAAATTGTATGGTTGGTTAATGAAGATGCCTTACACGAGCCAAAACATGATTATCAGACATTAAAAGGAGATTGGATCTATCTGATTCCTCCATACAGGGTGCACCAATTGAATAAAGCTGGAAAAAACGGAGTGCTTATTTCTTTTAAACAAGAATTGTTGGAAGGTGATTTAAAAGAGTTTTTGTTAGATGTATTTAGAATGTTCAACATACAAGGAGAATTTTCTTGCTTACAGTTAAATGAAGAAACCAGCAAAGGGTTGGTATCTGTTCTACAACTTTTAAAAGAAGATTACGATAAGGAAACCGTAAATTTAATTATGATAAAAGCATTGTTGAAAGTGTTTTTATTAAAGTTGATACATTTAAAGGAACAACATTTTACATTGCACGATATTAATGAAAAACGTGTTTATGAGTTTATGCTGTTGTTAGAGAACAATTACAAAGAAGAACGAAACGCCGGTTTTTATGCGGAACAATTAGGAATATCAGCAAAACGTCTGAACCAGATATTGAAAGAAAAACTAGATAAGACCGGAGTACAATTAATTCATGACCGTTTAATTCTAGAAGCCAAAAGACAGATTATACATAGTGAGAGTACAATAAAAGAAATTGCCTATAACCTAGATTTTAAAGATCATTCCTATTTTAGTCGTTTCTTTAAGCAACACGCAGAACAAACTCCGCAAGAATTTCAAAACAAGGTGAAAGAACATGTTATCTCGCATGATAATACCTTGTATAGTTAGTTATTACGTCCGTTAATAGTATTCTAAGCGTTAATAAATAGATATCTAACCCTTTATCAATATCTCTAAATCTTCTGGAGTTCTAGGCAAATCGGCGCTTAATATCTCACAGCCATCTTCAGTGATAAGAATCATATCTTCAGTAAATACTGAAATGTTTTCATCATGATTATAATACCAAGGCTCTACAGTAAAAACCATACCTGGTTTTAGAGCTGCAGAGGATAGGTTTGGATCTCCGGTCGAGAGCCCTAAATGATGACCAAAAAACAAGCCAACTTGCATATATTTTTTTGCATCATCAGGAATAATACTATTAGTTAGTGTCTGTACATCTTTAAATGTAATACCGGGTTTTAGAAACTTAATTATTTCATCTGCTATTTTGGTTTCCATGACAAGAATCTCTTTCTGTCTATCGGTAAATTTACCAGATACGGGAAAGGTTCTACCAATATCACTAACATACTGCTCATATTCACAACCGACATCAAAAATAACTAAGTCGCCTTTTTCCATAACCCTATTTCTACGGTTATAGTGGGTTGCTAATATTCTCCAAGGCCAATGAGAATTTGGTCCTGATTTAATTATGGAACCAAAAGCTAGTCGTTGAGAACCGTTAATTTTAAAGTCACCTTCTAAAATACCTTCTAGGTAACGCTCATCTACCCCGGGTTTAATCATTTTAGCAGATTGCTTAATACCTTCTACCGTTATGTTGGCAGCCTTGCGAATGATTTCAATTTCAGCTTCAGATTTAATCATACGTACATTGGCAACTGCATTGTACATATTTTCATGTTTCAATTTGGGATGTTTTTTGATCAAGGCCTGTAACAGAACTTGAACAGGAGAATGGGTAGTTATATAGGTATCAGATGCATAAGTAATGTCACCTTGCCGTCCACTATTAATTAAAATGGTGTTTTCCTTTTTATTTTCAGCATCCATTAGAAAGGTAAAGTCGTCAATAGATGCAAGAGTTACTCCGGTTTTTTCTGTAATATTCTTATCATTCAATAAAGGTCTACCTGGAAAATCATTTATACGTGAGCCATTTTCAAATCGTAAATCTCGTTCAGGGGTGTATATAGTTACTGATTTGGTGGCTACATTCATAACCAAAATGGCATTTGGTAATTCTAATCCGGTGAAGTAATAAAAATCATCTGCCTGTCTAAATGTTTCTCCGAATGAAAATCCGTCATTAGCAGGAATAATCACTATTCCTGTTTTGCCTTGTTCCGTTAAAATATTCATTAGGTTATCTCGTCGTTCTCTTAACTCTTCTTTTGCAAAAGGTAATGCTGTCCATTCAAAATAAGATTGCACGGGAGTTTGGCTAAAAAGAAAGCTTGTGTAGAAAAATAAGATAATGATAGAAGAGGTCGTTTTCATCTTGGTTTGTTATGGTTAGTCCGAATTTCGAGCTTTTTTCTTGAGGATCAACCTCTAGGGATAACTATTGTCTAAGTATTAAAGATTTGATAAAATAAGATCAAAATATCATATAATTTTAAATTTAATTAATCAATTTTTGATATACATTAAAATAATTGTAACAAATACTTAATTTCATTAGGATATTATTAAAAAATAGCTTAAATTATAACAACGATAAAAACAAAGACAATATATGAGGCAACTGAAGATCACTAAGCAAATTACAAACAGAGACACTAAATCATTAGAAAAGTACTTTCAAGAAATATCAAAAATTGATTTGATTACCGCAGATGAGGAAGTGGAGCTAACTAGAAGAATACGCGAAGGAGATCAAAATGCCCTAAATACATTAGTAAACGCCAATCTGCGATTTGTAGTTTCTACGGCTAAACAATATCAAGGTAGCGGATTACGACTTTCAGATTTAATAAACGAAGGAAATATTGGTTTAGTGAAGGCAGCAAAACGTTTTGACGAAACCAGAGGTTTCAAGTTTATATCATATGCCGTATGGTGGATCAGACAATCCATACTACAATCTATTTCTGAGCAATCTCGTATGGTACGTATTCCATTGAATAAAATTGGGGAAATAAGTAAGATTAATAAAGTATTTTCTACGCTAGAGCAATCCTTGCAAAGACCACCAAGTACTACGGAAATAGCTAGAGAACTTGATATGAGCAGTACGCAAGTAAAACTTGCTTTAAAAAATTCAGGAAGACACTTGTCTATGGATGCCCCTTTTCAAGAAGGAGAATCATCTAATTTATATGATGTGGTTAGCTCTAAAGATGCAAACAGACCAGATGCAGGTATGATGATGGATTCACTTAAAACAGATCTTAATCAAGCATTAAATACACTACCAAGTAGAGAAAGTGAAATAATTAAACTCTACTATGGCATAGGTGAAAGTCACCCTAAAAGTTTAAGTGAAATTGGTGAGCTTTTTGATTTAACTAGAGAACGTGTTAGACAGCTTAGAGAAAAGGCTGTTCGCAAGCTTCGTAATAAATCTCAAAACGAAGTACTTAAAGCATATTTGTAGAAGACAGTTTAAAATATTAAAAAAAGCCGACTTATTTAAGTCGGCTTTTTTATGCATTAAGATGTTGTAAATGAAAACTATTAGTTGTTCCCAATATGTTTTGTTTTCTTTTTCGACTCTTCAGATTTTATATGTAGACTTGTGGTTTGGGCTATATGGTTTGCCAATATTTTCTCTACCAATTCTTCTTTGGTCAAGTGATGGAAAATGGTTCTTACTTTAGTTTTAAATTCTTCAGATACTTCGCGATTAGGCTTGGTTTT
>ENA-ORXC01001879-ORXC01001879.1-marine-metagenome-genome-assembly--contig:-NODE-1879-length-11884-cov-3.600068_pt1 | contig 11884 bp, 7 predicted proteins | sample MGYA00237865_ERZ511478 | MGnify/ENA metagenome assembly ERZ511478 | reverse complement strand
ATTTAATAATCCAACACGTTCTTTCATTCCGATTAATCCAAATGATTGATCTTTACGTATGTTCACATCAAAACCGATTCCATTATCTTGAATGGTTACCACAATCTTATCACCATCAAGTTTCAGGTCAACACTTATTTCAGTTGCTTCAGCATGCTTGAGGGCATTTTGAACAGCTTCTTGAACAAGTCGAAAAATAGCCGCTTCCAGGCGAACGTGAAGTCTCTGGATTACCTCATCATAATCAAAGTAAATGGTTGCCTCTGATCGATCATCAACTTTATTTAAATACTTTAACAATGTTGGCACTAAACCAAGGTCATCGAGCGCCATTGGACGAAGGTCATAAATAAGACGCCTAACTTCTTTTAAGGCATCCTCAATCAAAGATTTCATATCTTTGATCTCTTTGAACGCTTCATCCTTCCCCTTTTTCTCATAAATCCGTTCAATTAATTGTGATCGTAATAGGACATTTGCAAGTACCTGGGCAGGTCCATCATGAATTTCTCGTGATAGACGCTTTCTTTCTTCTTCCTGTGCTTCAATAATTTTAAGTCCATATTCTTGTTTTCGCCTAGCGTCCTCGATCACCTCACCGTACTGCCTCAGTTCTCCTCCGAGATAACTAAGAACGGTTGAAATTTGGCTCATAAATGATTCCGCTTTATCCGAGGTGTTTTGAAGAGAAGAAATACGTTGTTCGAGATCCGAAATTTGATCTTTTAGCCGCGTTTCCTTTTCCATACTAACCGAAAGCTTAATTTGAGCTTCTGAGGCCTTTTCATAGGCATTTCGAATCTCTGGCTCTTTATAGTCCTGAAAGTTCTTACTGATCTTTACAAGCTCTGCACGGGCCACACGGTCCATTTGTAGTCTTTCTTGCCTTAGGCGATGAACGGTTTCCAGTTCTTCTTTTAATAATTGAAGTTGATTATTAACCTTTTGGCACTCGTCATGAGAAAGCTCTCCAATTTCGAACAGTTTTGATTTACTACTATTAATACTCTCCATTGTCCTGTCAAGAATGACATCTAATGAATTTGGATCAAGCCTTTGAAAATCCAAGCTCTTACCCCTCCATTCCTTCAAGGGACGGACGTTAAGAAAAGATAGTCCAAAAGTACTTCTTTTACAAAATTCGTATGTGACCGTCTGTTTATGACTTGAGGATATATATTTGATGGATTAATTTAAGAAACTTATAATAAGAAGGACGTATACCGTACTTCTCATTTTTTACTCTTAAATAACAATGTTTCCCTATGTACTATTCGATGATAAGATACAAATCCCTTTCATTCACAGGAATGTGCAAGGAATATCTGGAGGTTACTTCTATGCTTAATTCATATTATACCGTTAAAAATGAGGGAGAAAACGAAATTGTGATACAAAAATCTCGATTTATCGCTCACGTCAAACGAACACCAACAGAAGAAGAAGCTCAGGCATTTATTCAAGCCATCAAAAAAAAACACGCAAGTGCCACACACAATTGCTCCGCCTACTTAATTGGTGAGCAGGATTTGATTCAGAAAGCGAACGACGATGGCGAACCATCCGGCACGGCTGGTGTGCCAATGCTTGAAGTGCTAAAAAAACGCAAACTAAAAGACACGACTGTAGTCGTTACCCGTTACTTTGGTGGCATTAAACTTGGTGCAGGCGGTTTAATTCGTGCGTATGGCCAATCCGTCTCAGAAGGGCTAAACGCAACGGGAATCGTCGAGCGAAAGTTGATGACGAAAATAACGACTCAAATCGATTATACTTTATTAGGTAAAGTCGAAAACGAAATCCGTTCATCGAATTATTTATTAGATGAGATTGCTTATTTGGAGAATGTATCGTTCACCGTATTGGCAAATAGTGGGGACGAGGAATTTTTTACAGAATGGATTACGAATTTAACAAGTGGAAAATGTGAAGTCACTATTCACGACCAGTCTTATATCGAAGTAGATGTCGATAATTAGAAATAAGTACAGTTAAAATTCATAAATAATTTACAAACTTTTTCCCTCATTTGACATTATTTTTGATATCATAATGAAGTATGTGATCTTTGTCGAAGCATATAACTAAGATAATACGAAATAGCATAGTACGCGTTTTCAATTCTGCTATAAAGGGAAATGTGTCATAAATGCTGATAAAGTAGGTGAAAAAATGCCAACCTGGCTTGACCTAAGCATCGCATTCTTAATTGCACTCGTAACAACAGTCGCGATTACCCCATTAGTGATTAAATTTGCTATAAAAATTGGGGTGGTTGATCAGCCAAATAACCGAAAAGTTCATAAGAAGTTAATGCCAAGATTAGGTGGACTAGCGATAATAATTGGGTTTTTCTTCGGTTATCTTTATTTATCACAATTTTTTGATACACCACTGCGCCTCATTTTAGGTGCGGTTATTATCATCATTGTTGGTGTTCTTGATGATAAATATACCCTCTCAGCTAAGGTTAAATTTATTGCTCAAATAATGGCGGCCATTCTTGTGGTTAGTTCTGGCCTTACAATTGAGTTCGTCTCTCTTCCTTTTATAGGTAAAATTGATCTAGGTATCGCTAGCTATGTTGTAACGATTCTTTGGATTGTTGGCGTAACGAACGCCATTAACCTAATTGATGGACTCGACGGATTGGCTGCTGGAGTTTCAACCATTGCCCTGTCTTCTATCTTTGCCGTAGCGATTTTAAACAACAGCCTATATGTTGCAGCGATTTCTCTTGTCTTAATTGGCGGTTCTATCGGATTCCTGGTCTTTAATTTCCATCCTGCTAAAATATTTATGGGAGATACCGGTGCATTATTTCTTGGGTACATGATTTCCATTTTATCTGTTATCGGCTTTTTCAAGAGTGTCGCTATTTTTAGTTTTCTATTGCCCGTCTTAATTCTTGCCATTCCTATTTTCGATACATTTTTCGCCATCTTTAGACGTATTAAAAACAAACAAAATATATCTGCTCCAGACAAGTCACACCTTCATCATAATCTGTTAGCTCTAGGATTTGGACATAGAGGAACCGTATTAATGATTTATGTAATGGGGATTTCTTGTGGGGTTGCTGCTGTAGTCTTTACATCATCAACGTTATGGGGATCTTTCTTCATCATCATCTTGCTGTTATTTATGATTCAATTCACTTCTGAATTAGTTGGTCAATTAAATAATAAGCGTACTCCCCTCATTACCACGATTAAGAAATTGCTTACCCTAATCAATTGAAAAAACAGGCTTTGAATAAATTCAAAGCCTGTTTTTTTCTTTTAATCTTTTCTCAAGAATTCTGGAATAAGTAAAAGAGTAACACTAAGCGCAATACCGATTAACAAGCCGAAAATTGTCCTTTGTAGCGGATCACCAGCCGCTGTTGAAACGGTAACAGGCTTATTGATCACTGTGTCTCGCATGTTCATTAAATTCAATTCCAGCTCATAGATGAACTGTTCCTTATCAACCATTGATTCCGGGTTGTCTGGAAGCTCTTGAAGTCTTTTGATCTTCTCATTAAAGAAAGCCGTGCGCTCTTCTTTCACTTTATCGCTTTCAGTGATAAAAGCTTCTGTAAGATCAGATAATGTATCTGATACTAACTTTTCATCATTACCATCCAAGCGAAGAGTTAATAATTTACCAGGCTCTTCACCAACAACCAAATTATCGGCAATATCCTCAACTGGCATTGAAAAACCATATTCTTCATCTAGCTGTCTAAGATAAGCTACATTCGTTAAAAAGTCCTTTACAGTTACTGGCTCAGTGATTCTGTCATATTCAAAATTCCCAAGTGCGATTTCCGATTTAGCTGAATGACTCACTGGAGATGAATATTCCAATACATAAGAAATACCAGCAGTGAGTATAGGCAATAGTAAAAATAACCAGAAATACTTTTTAAACCTTTCACTAATCGTTTTTGAATATTTTTTTAACATTTCTTTGTTACCTCCTGCACCCCTAGGTGGCTCATTAATTGTTTGTTGGGTAACTTTCGTATTCCTGAAATAATAAGTGATAAACCCAATACTAAAAGCGAAAAGCATCCAGTGATAATTTAAAGTAAGTACGGAACTTGGACTAATACTCGCCATAGCAAACACGAATAGACTAATGGTCAACGTTTGAGCAATCATTTTTTCATTTTTATCCATCGTTCTCTTAGAAATTCGATAGAGTAAAATGAGTAAGGAAAGGTACATCGCAAGATATCCACCAAATATGATGGCCCCGTAGTTGACTAGAATTTCACCCCACCAATTATGTACATTGGAAAAGACTCCAATTGGAAAAACCGGCTCATTTTTCAAGAAATAATCAGCATTCCCAGCTCCTACCCCAAAGCCCATACTTTCTGCAAAATAGTATTGAACGTTCTTTAGAATGTTCGCTCGTATATCAAGTGAACCTCCTTCATTTCGCTGGAAATTAGTTGAAATGAAGTTTGTCAATAACGTCATAACTTTATTATAGAATAAGAATGATACTGCTATGGCAGATAACACACCACTGAATACAAGAATCCTTCTTGTTGTCTTCTCACTGTAAAGAATAAACCATCCTCCAAAACCGATGAGTATTGAAATATAATTGGCTCTGGAATTCGTGAGGTAAATGAGATAAATTGTTATAACAATTAAAGTAAAGCCAATTAGTTTTATCAGAAAAGGACGACGATGTTTCATGAAAAACCAGACAAAGAACATACTTATAACTAGATAGCTTGCGTAGTCATTTTCATTTCCAAAAACAGCTGTTGGTACTCCCTGCATATAGTACGGCAAGTCATTGATGCGTGATAAGCTAAGATGTTGCTCTGTAAAATGGTTCCACAGTCCAAGACCTATAAGTCCAATGTAGACAACAATCCATATATAGAAAAAAGCTAAATAATTCTTCATCTCTTTAAAATAGAAAGTAACTAGCACAATGAGTGACAATCCCGTAAAAAGATAGAAGAGGTTTCTGATGCCGTATGTTATGGACGGCGCCCATGTAAGAGAGAGACATGCATACAAAAACCAGAAAATAAGGAAAACAAATATTGGCTTCGTTCTAATTAATCCCCAATCGAAGAAAGATTTATTTCGTATGTAGATAATTGTACTTATTCCAATGATCAATAGGTAAAATACTCTAAAAGGAAAAAGACCTATTGGACCTATATTTAGGACAATAGCGGGCCCAATAAAAGAACTAGCAATTAGAAAATACATAACAGAATCTTTAAACGTTAGAGATGAGAAGACACCTTGTCTGATCAGCTTCGTAAGTGTAAGAACAAATACAATACCGACTGCTGTAATGGCAGCTAATTTCTTGTTTTGAACCAGTAATTCAGGCACTAATAGAAAACTCATTATAGCAGAAAGAAGTACTGCAATAACCACCTGACTAAACGTCTTTCGAAACAGATAAAGCATCCCATTCATTTGATTCACCTCCTCCTTATGTCTATATCGATTCGGCTAGTGCGTGAATCTTTTGACAGGAATTTGTCGAACAATCAAATTACATTATTCCACTTCACATAACCTTTTTCAATATATTTTCTCCACCATAATTAGTATAAAAAATACATTGAACCTTCACTTTTATTAACGAAGAAGCTTATTTTAAACGTACTATATTGATAAGTTACAGACTTTAAATAATTCATATGTCTTTAATGGTCGATCCTCTATATACACTCTAGACTTTTTAATAATCCAACCGTTTAATTTGAGGTTTTTAAGTATTTAATAAGTAAACCTAGAGAAATTATTCTTCCTAGATGTTCATCTCTTACTTCTGCAAGGGTTTTATTCTTTTTTATTATATTTTCCTTTATTAAAATCTCAAATGTTTCTGTAGCTATAGGTAATGCGCGAACAGATTGATAAAATGATTCATGATGGTATCTTGTAGAAAACAGTGTCCTTTTAAGGATTCTTTGAATAACTTTCTTAGCTAACCTTACACCTTTATCTGATACGTACTTTGAAGTATCTTTCATAAGTTCCAGTTTTTCTGAGGAAACAGTTAATTTCCCTTCAGTAGTTTGAGTTTTAGCTATTGTTGGGTTTAATTTAGTAATTATTTCTCTATGAAAATTATTAAAAAATCTCTTCATTCTTGGAAGATTATATCCAACCCTCACTAAGTTATATTCGAGCAAGGGAGAATAACTATTCACAATAGAAGAAGATGATGTGAGAAGCCTTCCAGCTAAAGCCTGCATTCTGTAGAAATAATATATTTGATCATAAGTTTTGGTATTAATATTTTTTTCATATTTACTAAGTTCATTAATTGCATGCTCACTATAATTCATATTAATGGGTGCATACGGTTCAGATAGTAGGTTAGTATCAAACTTGATTGGAGATATTCTTGTATGAAAGAGCTTTCCAATATCAGAAGTTGATTTTCTATATTGAGGAAAATCTTGGAGCCAGAAAAAATCTTTAAAAAGTTCTCCTCCTGCTCCGGTAATGATCAAATCCACTTCTCTATTACTTCGCTGCAATTGACTGTTCCTTCCACTATAAGCATTAAATATTTCATATAGACCATCACAAAAATAAAATAACTGTTCAATTTCCTTTTCCTCAATTGTCGACGGTCTCTCTGAAACAATTAAAGAATGGTTAAGCTTATGTGCTACTTCTTCCGCAATCGCTACATCTTTATCTTTATTACTACCTGAAACAGAACACTCAAACTTCACGTCATTAGCATCCAAAATTGTGGCCAATAGCCTAGAATCTATTCCACCTGTTAAATCTACACTTACACTTAGATTTTCAACAGATTTAGCAAAACCTGCAAAGAAATCGACAAAAAACTCCTCTTCTAATGGTTCCAAGTCTCTTTCAACTTTATAATGCAATGACCTTTGATTCTCATGAGAAACCAAGATCTCTAACCTATCAATTTTTTTTACTTCCTCAAAAAAAGTTCGTTTATTGTACAGAACTCCTGCATTCAAGAATTCAATAATTCTCCTTTTATCTAAATCTTTTGTGTTTAATTTAGATTCCTTAACAATTTCAAGAAATGAAGTAGATATATGATAGTTATCATAATATGCTTCAAATAATCCGCTATTATCAATAAAAGAGTATGTTTTATTCATCCTATGATCTATAACTGTTACGAAGAAGTTTCCGTGCAGCAATTGAATAGCCTCTTGAATACCCATTTCTTTTATTTTTTTGATGAATTTTTTTATAGAAGCCTCACCACTATGAGTAAAAGGAATATATATAAACCCCTTCCAGTAGACGGTGTAATTATCATATTTAATAAAACGTTCCCTAGCAGATAAATTGGTCATTTCATTTTTTAATAGAAGCATTAAAAAACCTCTCATCTCTAATTATTTACAATTTATAATTGGAGCAGATCACATTTGAATTTTTGCACATTATTATAAGTATCAATTGTATTTCGATGGTCTCTATGTGCAATCAAGTTCTCTTTTAAATTCACGTAGTTATCATCACTATTGAAATTTTCTTCTATAAATTTCATATAAGACTTGAAATTAGTCTTAATAAATACTTCAGCCATCCTGTTTTCATTAATAACGAGACCATTTAACCGATTCATTATTGGTAAGAAATGAAAATTTGTTTGCTGTGATCTGTAGTACTTTAGTAATTTACTTTTTAATTTAAATTCGTTTGTAATGTCGAGTACAGTGTTTGAAAATAATGGAGAAATGGGACTCTGTACTTCATACATCATCAATGTCATATTTTGTACTGTTACCTGACTTTTATTAAAGACTGCTAGTAATTTCTTACTTGTTGCATAATGATCAATATGGGTATCTAAGATGGATGGAAAGAAAATTGTATCAATTTGATAATCTTGCAGGATATTATTCAGTTCACAAGTAATATCTGTATATAACAGTTCAGAATCACGTGAGTTAAAAAAATGCAAGTTGCTCTCTGGTATACCGATACAATCAGCAACCAGAAATGCTTCTTTTTTTCTTTCCTCAACTATTTGTTTTTCGTTTAATCCAGATCTTCCATTTTTTTGTCCTGTAGTCAAATATGCAATATGAACTTCTTTTCCTTCTTTTAAATACTTTAAAATCGCCCCTCCACACCCGATCATATCATCATCTACATGTGGGGCTAGCACAAGAATTTTTTCGCCTGGAAGACTTGTTACAAGGTTATTTCTTTCTACTATACTTGCTCTATTGGAATTAATAAAATTCTTAGAGAATTTGTTATTCCGATTGTTATATGTTTTTAACAGTAACGGTTTAAGGCTTCGTTTTAACGTTGAAAGCATCCTCTTTCCTCCCTCTCTCTACGCTGTATCCGCATCTCCAGCGCTTATATACCAGTCTCCGAATTCATTCTGATCATCGTTAAGTTGATTTACAGCGAATTTGATTGCGGTTTTTCGCTTTAAAAAACCTAAACTTAAAAACGAAAAATTCACTTCAGTTTTCTCATATGACCATATTTTTACGATGTCAAAATTCTTAGAGCGCAAATAAGCTAAAAGAACTCGCATGATTTTCTTCTGATTTACCTCTTCTGTCATAACACATTCCAATATTGTCGCTACGATTCTTTGACCATGCTTGTTTTTTCGTATTATGAAAAAACCAGTGATAGCATGATCGACTTCTACTACTAATTTTTCATATTCAGATTCTGGTTTCTCGCTGTATTTCCATTCTAAAAATTCTTTACTTCGCCTTTGATGGATTCGAGTTTTTAATGAAGTCTCAATAAAATCCACAATTCTATTATCAAACTGCCTTACTTCTGAAATGGTCATGTTCGGTGGCAGTCGATTGTTTCTATACATGTTATCTTTTACAGTTAACAACTGTTTAAGAACAGGGATTGATGGAAAGAGGTGTTTGTAATTCAATATTTTCATTCGATTTGAAATTGAATAGATTTCTTCCCACCCTAATTTATTCAATGGAGGAAATGAATTTTGATTCGGGAACGTCATAATTTTTTTAACACCCATCTCTTTCAAATGCTCAATTGCCATTTGATTTAACTTCTTATAAATCCCCATTCCTCTATAAGTTCCATCTACCATAGAATCGACGGATTGTGCACCTTTAATCATTTGCTCGTCTCGACAAAGGTCGGTTAGTAAAACGACGCGAGAACCTACCATCTCATTTTCCGAATTAAAGGCACAAAAGATAACGGCTGGGTTATGAACGTTATTAAATTTCCATTGGAAATAGTTTAAGGAGATTTCCTTATTAAAAACTCGTTTATATAGGTTCACATATTTGTGGTAATCCTCTTCTTCATATAAACGATAGGAGATGTTATTTTGGGTCAACGATCCGTTCAACTGCCTTTCCTTTTCAATCTTCCTATTAGCTTGTTCTTTTCCTCCGTAATCACACCCATCATTAACAACGAAATGAGGTACAAGAATACTCCTATACTTATTTGTATCGCCAATAGAAATGGAACGTTTTCGATTGGAAGGTAATTCCCAAGGAATACGCCTACTCCCATGATCGAAGATGCAAGTATAATCTTAATATGATCACCAGAGAACTTAATTCTTAAATCAGTTAGATGATTTGTTTTATAGTATGATAGTGCGAAATAGACAAAATAAGCAATTAATGTCGCACAAGCAGCCCCCATATAACCGTACAGTGGTATAAAGATAAGGTTTAACACAATGTTCGTTCCTGCTGCTACAAGTGAGATATTTGCTATTTCCTTACTTTTCTTAACAAGCTCAAGGCTTTTATTTAAATATTGTCTTATTCCAAGAAACAAGAAACCAAATGAGACAATCGGAATAATCACAAAGCCTTCTTGGAAATCATTTTTAATAAAAAGCGAAGTGATGTGATTTGATACGACGGAAAGACCGATAACTGCTGGAAGAATGAGCATGAAAAAGTACTTAAAAATGTTATTTAAAACCTGATTCACTTCAGAAGTTGTACCCGTGCGGTGTTTTCTAAATAAAATCGGTTCAGCGGTCGACATGAAGATCGTAATAAGCGGCATCATGATTTGCTGTGCAAATGAATAATTAATAGAGTAAATCCCTACTTCACTACTATCTCTCAAAAACTCAAGCATATAGCGATCGGACAAAGTTAACAGCCAGTGTACGCCAAGAATTAAAATAAAAGGTAATCCATAAAGAAAGTACTCTTTGACATACGCCATGTCTACAGAAGTCATTTTTATAATTCGCAAATGCTTCTTTTCTTTTAGTAGTACGATCATTGTATAAATTACATCTGATACGATCGTCGCAAGAAGAATCGCACCGATGCTTAAATTGAAATAATTTAATAATAATAGAAACGTACCAAAACGAATGAGAATGGTTATTGTGGTTAAGATTGTCGCAAATCTCGCTTTTCGATTCGCTCTAAGGTACGAAAAGAAGAAAGAGTGCAAATTTGCAGAGAACAAAAGCACAATTGTTAACCAAAGATATTCGCTCGGAATAATGCGATTAACTACTCCTAACGCACTCATGATATAGAGGAGAATCGCTATGATTGAGATAATTGCCGTTAATGCTACAATTGACACGGTTATTAACTGCTTTTCTTTTGGGTCATTTTCATCATTTGTATAGTAACGAATAAAAGCAACATTTATCCAGTTAACCGATATGATTCCTAATAATCCAACTGAGGCATTAATTAAGCTATACTGTCCATACTCAGCTGTAGTGAAATTGCTGGTAAAAATCGGTACGAGCATAAAACCAACGATCATTGGTACAATGTATGTAATTGCGTAGTACACTAAATCATGCAAAAAGGATTGTTCTTTATTGCTCATGTTTGTTGCTCCTCGGTAAAAATTAATCATTGCCGTTTCATTTCTCAACAGCAACAAATGAACATTTTCCACAAAAACACATCTAGGGAATTATTCCATAGATGTGTTTTCATGATTCAAGTGCGTTTTTAAAACTTGCTTTATTTCAGCAACATTCTCTTCATTTGGTTCAAAGTAATAAACACCGTCTATTCGAGCATCTTGCCCAGTAAATTTGAGGTTTTCAATATCAGAAGAATTTAGCTTTGTAAACTTTTTCTGAAGCGAAAATAGCTCTGTTGCGGTTAAGTTTGTTTCAATATTTCCACTTAAGTGATCAGCGATTTCATCAAGTTTGAATAAATTCTTAACAGATAAAGTTTTATCAAGGGCGGCGTTAATTACCTGACGCTGACGATCACTTCTTCCAAAGTCACTATCAAATCTTCTCATACGAACATATGCCAGTGCTTCTTCACCATCAAGTTCCATTGGGCCCTTGGTAAACTGTATCTTCTTTCGATTTACTTCATCACTATACTCCCAAAAATCAAACGGTACATCCACTTCTACTCCACCGATTTCATTAATAACACCTTTAAATCCTTCAAAATTCACCTTTGCATAATAATCAATGGGAATGTCTAAGAAGTTTTCAACCGTATTAATTGTCATATCCGGGCCACCAAATGCATGCGCATGATTTATTTTATCCATAGAATCTCTACCGATAATCTCTACTCTTGTATCCCGGGGGATACTCACCATTTTGGCTGTTTCCTTCTGAGGATCAATTGTTAGAAGGATTAATGTGTCAGTACGGCCATGCTCGCCTCCAGTTGAATAATCTTCAACCCCCATTAAAAGGATGGAGAAAGGATCTTTGCTAATTTCCACTGCTTTATCTCGAAGCGCTGACTGTTTTCCTCTCTCTAGTTCATTATAAGTCTTTTTAGAGGCCTGATACCCTTCAACTGCGACGTATGCACCATAACCAACGACGATCATGACAACGAACAAAATAAGAAAAAAAAGATTCCGAAACAATGAACGCTTTCGACGTCTTCTGATCCTTGATTTAT
>ENA-ORXC01001877-ORXC01001877.1-marine-metagenome-genome-assembly--contig:-NODE-1877-length-11907-cov-3.374894_pt1 | contig 11907 bp, 14 predicted proteins | sample MGYA00237865_ERZ511478 | MGnify/ENA metagenome assembly ERZ511478 | reverse complement strand
GGTTCAATAACTCTTCGTCGTTCATAATTTCTCGATACTCGAACATCTTGTATGCTTCCCCCTTGTTATATTGACAGCATTTCTTGTGTTTGAGTCAAACCTGTATTAAGTTCGCTCTTCTTTTGACAGCTTTTCTTCTTTCACACTCAAACCTGTCTGAAGTTGGCTCTTCTTCTGACAGCTTTTCTCGTTTTCCTTTCAAACCTGTCTGAAGTTCGCTCTTCTTTTGACAGCTTTTCTCGTTTTTCCCTCAAACCTGTCTGAATTGAAGCCGCTGCTAACAGATCAAAACACCATTTTCCTTTTCTCTGGAAACTCCATTCAGTTATTCAACCAAATTATCCAAATTCCTTTTAAAAAACAAAAAAAGATGAAATCTGTTAAGATTCCATCCACAATTAGTTATAAATCCTTAGTCAATTCTCTTACTACGTGTCCAATTTCGGGAATGATCAGTTTTTCCATTGCCAGGCGTACAGCACCTGTTGAGCCTGGTGTTGAGAAGACGGCACGGTCATTCACAACTCCGGCTGCGGCACGCGATAGGAGGGCAGCCGAACCGATATCCTCGGTATAGCTGAGCATGCGGAAAATCTCGCCGAATCCAGGTATTTCTTTTTCGAAGATGCTTTGGACTGTTTCGATTGTTACGTCCCGTTTGGCAATCCCTGTGCCTCCATTGGTAAGCACGACATCCACATCAGAATTGCTGCAGCCTTTCAGCACTTCTGATTTAATCGGTTCTGCCTCATCTTTGACAATCACGTAATTAACAATCTTATGACCTGCGGCCTCGAGCATTTCCATCATCAATTTACCGCTCTTATCTGTTTCCGGCGTTCTAGTGTCGCTTACTGTTATGACTTTGCAGCGCACCTGGCTCGGTGCAGCCTGCTTGTGTTCCTGAGTACTCATACCCCTACAGAGCTCCTTTTTCTTTGAAATATCTCATTTGGTAAAATTTATGGGCGAAGTCAGTGACCCTTCTCGTCAGTTGATAGTTTGCCCCTGCTCCGATCGCCATGCTGATCACCGGCATGCCCTGGACATGCTTTTTGCGGAACATCAGGATCGCCATTCCCTTGAAAATCTGTTTGATTGGCTGTTCCAGCCATGTTACGTCCGTCAGGTCATCATTGCCTTCATAGAAATAATAGTCCTCTGCCTGTTCGAGGTCATTTTTCAACTCTTCCCAGCCAGCGCTCTGCATCCTTGAAGGCATTGTCGCCGTATGGAAAACCTTCAAAGCGACCATCATTTCAAATGGAGTATTTACTTCAAATCCATACGTCATCGCAACCAGCTGGACAATCCGCAGATTTATGACCGCCATCGCCGGCATATCTGCTCCTAGTACAAGGTTTCCACCGCTTCCCGACATACCGCCCTGCACAAAAGAATACAGTCTGTGGCGGGCGATTTGCTGCCTGGCAATGAATTCAAGTTGTTCAATCGGCAGCTCCCTTAAATCCTCAATCGTTTCAAGGTCAGGCTGGAAAACCCGCCCGGCAGAAAGAATGCGTTCCTTGGCATCCATCTGCAGCTGTGAACCCTGAATTAGAGAGTGAAGATGGAAAAGCCAGCCGTCGAACAAAGTAAAAAAGCGTTCCTGAACCTCTTCTGGCAAAAGCGAAAAAGACCGTTCAAGATATCGATCATACGCCAATTCAAAATCATTCGGTTCATAATCGTAGAGATTGTTTTCCCAAGCACTTAATTCATCCAGCACCTTTTGTTCCCGTTGAGTCAAAGGCATTGAAAAACCTCCAGCATATCTGAATTTTCTTCCAGTATAGCATAAGAAAAGCGGAAGCGCCTTGGTCAGCCCCGACAAGCGCTAGCTGAACACAATCCAAAATTCCGACTCTACACAAAAAGGCAGAAGCATCTGTGCTTCTGCCTGAAAAAGTGTGTTTTATTTAGCCAAACGCACGACATCACGAGCAATCATGACTTCCTCATCTGTCGGGATGACCATTACTTTTACAGGAGAGTGCGGGTAGCTGATGAAAGCTTCTTCCCCGCGCACTTTGTTCAAAGCTGGATCCCAGTAGATGCCCATGAACTCAAGGCCCTGAAGGACGCGGGCACGGATTGCTGAGCTGTTTTCCCCGATGCCTGCCGTAAAGATGATGGCGTCGACACCGCACATGCGTGCTGCATATGAACCAATGTATTTATGAATTCTGTCAGCAAAAACTTTCAAAGCAAGCTCTGCACGGTCATTTCCTTTTTCTGCTTCGTCTTCAATGTCGCGAAGGTCACTGGAGAAACCAGATACACCAAGCATACCGCTCTCTTTATTAAGAACATCCAATACTTCATCAGCGTTTTTATCTGTTTTTTCCATGATATATGGAATCAAAGCCGGGTCAATGTTACCTGAACGAGTTCCCATCGTCACACCCGCAAGCGGAGTGAAGCCCATAGATGTATCAATTGATTTTCCGCCTTCGATAGCCGCGATACTTGCACCGTTTCCAAGGTGGCATGAAATCAAGCGCAGGTGCTCAACCGGACGGCCAAGCATCTCAGCTGCACGCTGGGAAACATACTTATGTGAAGTACCATGGAAGCCATATTTACGGATTCCGTACTTTTTGTAGTAATCGTATGGAAGGCTGTAAAGGAATGAGTTCTCAGGCATTGTCTGATGGAAAGCTGTATCAAACACAGCAACCGCCGGAACATTTGGAAGCACTTGCTGGAATGCGCGGATACCAGTTAAGTTAGCTGGATTATGCAATGGCGCAAGCTCTGAAAGCTCTTCGATTTTTTGTAAAACCTCATCGGTGATCAATATGGAATCACTGAACTCTTCACCGCCGTGAACAACACGGTGGCCGATTCCTTCGATTTCATCAAGAGACTGGATGATTCCTAAAGACGTTAGTTTATCAAGAAGGATTTTTACCGCTACCTCATGATTCGGGATATCAGTAACTTCCTTATTCTTTTCGCCATTAACAGAGATAGTGAAAATAGAATCTTTCAATCCGATTCTTTCCACGATCCCTTTAGTGATGACCTCTTCGCTGGGCATTTCGAACAATTGGAACTTAAGTGACGAACTGCCGGCATTGATTGCAATTATTTTAGACATTTTGTACCGCTCCTTTTATATAACAACCTGATTAAAAATGCAGTGAAATAGTACACCTTTATTGTGTGCCACAGGCCGCAAATATATCTCTCATTTCCCCATTTAAACACTGTCTTTTTCACATTTCAAGCAAAGCTTTTCCAAATATGAAATGAGTTTTTATTCAGATACTTCTAAGGATTAGAAAAAAATGTAGACATAGTTTATATACCACAAACAAATGAAAAAAGAACCGGAAATCTATCCGGTTCTATTGCTGTTCCGTTTTATTATCTTTAAACCATTGATCGATTTTATTCAGCATCCTGTTCACGGCTGGGCCGTCAGATAGCTTTGGAAGCTCGGCAAGGAGTGCTTGTTTTGGCGCTTTCACTTCTTCACCATTCTTTTGCAGAATAAGGATACTTTTAGCTGCCTGCTTGTTTTTAAACAAAGAAGCTGGAAGCTGTAAAATACCCTGGACAATCAGATGGTTTTTAATGAACTCATGCAGCATTGGGGCTTGTTCACTTTCAAAAAGACCATTAGGTATCATGAAGAACAAATATCCGCCTTCTTTTACATGCTTCGTACTTTGCTCAATGAACATGTGATGAGAGTATGTATGGCCTTCTTTTGCTTTTACCTCATATTGCTCAGCTCGAAGGTCATTCGGATAGTAGCCGACTGGAAGGTCACAAATGACTGCATCCGCCGGATCAACAAACAATGGTTCAAGGCTGTCTTGATTGAAAAACTCGACCGGATGCTTTTGTAAATTGGCATTTACGAAAGCCAGCCGGATCAGCAGGTCATCAATTTCAACACCGACAGACTCGATTTCCTTATCATTCTGCTGATTCAATACCGTCGCCAGCAAGTTCCCAGTTCCGACCGCAGGGTCAAGCAGCCTAAATGACTTCTTGTCGACAAACTTATTGACCAGGTAGCCAATGAACATGCCGACAGAATCAGGTGTCATTTGATGGTTCGGCTGAACGTGCTCCTTCATTCCTTTCAAAATCGCAAGCTGGAAACCTTTGCGGATTTCTTCTTTGCTAAAAGAATCAAGGTTAGTCTCCTTATATACTTTTTCAAGACGTTTTGTTGTGACTTCGTTCAGTTCGTCTTGGAGCACTGTGCCCTGGAACATGTTTTCCCCGCTTTCAGCCAGCGCCTCTAAATATGTACATGATAACTCTTCTTTTAAAATATCTGCAGTTGTATTGAATGCAGTAAATAATTGTTCGACCGGAGTCATACTCACTTTTCTTCCTCCTGATTTGAATAGATATTTATATATTTTAGCCGTGTTTCGCCTTGTGTACAAGGCATATGGCTGGAAAGGAATTGGACAAGCCTTGCAAACCATGCATTTTAAACAGCTGTTTTATCGGACGCTTTTTCCTGATCTCAGCCTTCCGTTTGTCCGATAGACTCTTCCTATCGGACACTTTCTCTGCTTTCCGCTTCCAATTTGTCCGATAGAGCCTTCCTATCGGACATTTTCTCCGCTTTCCGCCTTCTGTTTGGCCGATAGAGCCTTCCTATCGGACACTTTCCCCGATCTACACCTTCCGTTTGTCCGATAGGAGGCTAGGCAGCGCTGAAACCTGTATTCAAAGTAAAACAAGCCGCAGTTCCTTTCTGCGGCTTGTTCCAATGTTGTGTGTATTAGTTTGCTTGCTTTGCAGCTTCTACTGCTGCTTCGTAATTAGGGTGGTCTGTTGCTTCGCTTACATACTCAACGTATGTTACTTTGTCGTTTGAATCGACAACAAATACTGCACGAGCGAGCAGACGTAGTTCCTTGATTGCTACTCCGAAAGCTTCTCCGAATGAAAGCTCGCGGTGGTCAGATAGAGTCTGGACATTATCGATTCCAGCCGCTCCGCACCAGCGCTTTTGAGCGAATGGAAGGTCAACGCTGACTGTCAGAATTTTAACGTTATCAAGGTTGGCAGCTTCCTCATTGAAACGGCGAGTCTGCGCGTCACAAACTCCTGTGTCTAGTGAAGGAACAACACTGATCAAACGTACTTGTCCTTTTGAATCCTGAAGAGTCACTTCAGAAAGATCGTTTGCAAGCACTTTGAAATCTGGTGCCTGGTCTCCTACCTTTACTTCATTTCCTAGTAATGTAACTGGGTTCCCCTTAAATGTAACAGATGCCATACCTGCTCATCCTCCTTGTCCATTATATGTACAGTGTTAATATATCTTTTAAAGAATTTTTTTGCAATTATTTTAAATAAAGCGCAAAATCACTTCGCCCCGGTCAGTCTCCTGACACAAGCAAACTGCCTCTTCATTTAGAAAAGGCAGCCTAGTCCTAAATATCAAGATCAGTTTTCGGGCCATTATAGTCATTTTGCTTTTGATCCTTGTTCTGACTGCTATCCTGGCTGTTCTGGCTGTTCTGGCTGTTCTGGTCTTTCTTTGACATCATTTGCTGGATTTTTTCCACTGCCTGAGGGGCAAGGTCCAGAATCTTTTCATACAAATGTGTATTTTCATCAAGATGAAGCATTTTTACACCCTTGGAGTTGACGATCAAGAAGGCAATTGGCGTGATTGACACACCGCCGCCGCTTCCTCCTCCGAATGGGTGCTGGGCTCCTCCGGATTGTCCTCCAGAGCCGCCGGACCCACCAGAGCCGCCAGATCCTCCCTTCGAGCTTTCCAGAACAAATTCACTTCCACCGGCAGCAAAACCGAAACCTACCTTTGAAACTGTCAGGATTACACTTCCATCCGGTGTTTCTACGGGGTCCCCAATGATTGTGTTGACATCAATCATTTCTTTCAAGCTTTCCATGGCAGTTGTCATTAGTCCTTGAATTGGATGGTCGGACATTCCTGTTTCCTCCTTATTTTAGACAGAATTAGAATTATCACCGGAAAGAGCGGATAATGGCTTTGATTTAAATTCAGGCCAGCCGCCTCTCCAATATTTAACCAGCTTTATTCCTGCTAAAATAGCATGCCCGACTCTGACTTGAATCATACATTTAAAACTAGTAATTGATACGGTTTGCTGGAAGCTCGGTGTGATCGTCATGACAGGCATCTCTTTCATTTTCATATAGTTGCTCAGAAGCCCAATCACTCCGCCTTTGACTGCCCAAAAGGCACCTGTAATGACTCCTGTGGCTGCTGCATCCGATACTCCAACCATGGTGTGCCATTCAATATTCCTGATGGTCACCTTCTTTAAAAAAAGCCGGATGATTTTATGGAAGCCTGCGATATGGGTGATCAGCTGCTTGAAATCATGCAGGCTATCAAGTAAATCCTTTTTATCAACCTGAGTGGTTTTTTGTTGTTTCATATTTTCATCGGGGCCTGATTTGACTTTTTGCTCAGCTATGATAGTGGGAGAATTATCATCGATTTTTACAACCGGCACCTCTATCTTGAACTTGATTAAGCCGCCCCATGCTTTAATCGTTACCTTAAAATGGTCATTATCATTGCCGTGGAAATAATCTAAAAAAATCTTAACTTTTGTAAAAAGGATTATAAGTACAAGCACCGTGAGAAGCAGTATGGCAAGCAGCACCCATTTCATCGTCCTCCACAACCTTTCAGCTTATTATTATCAACAAAAAGGCAAAAAAATAAACCTGCCGCAGCAGGTTCATTCTAACGTGGTTCATATATGACTGTTGTATCTGCGAACAGGTCATGCAGCCCCTGTTTCTTTTTCGTAAAAGCAACGACCACATATAAAATCATAATGGTCGCAGATATGAAACGGCCAATCCATTCGCGGAAAATAACGGTTCCCCAGGAAAGCCCCTTGCCGTCCAGTTCGACTACTTTCAAGCCAAAGACCATTTTTCCGAGAGTTTGGCCGAAGAATTTAGTCATTAACACAAAGTATAGATAGAAGACAATTGCCGTAGCAATGGCCATCGGTGAAAAGATTCCATCTTCGATCAAGGATACATCCAGTGCCCGGAACACTGGATTGATGATCATCCGGTTGATGCTCCCGATTACAATCAAGTCAAGCAAATACGCCCAAAAACGTGTCCAGAAACCCGCATAGAGACCGGCATATATATGATTCTCCGGTTCAATCCCGCCTTTTACATAAATATCAGCTTCCGTATTGCCCTGGACTTGTAAATTGCCAGGATCAGACTGGAGTGCTGGACGGTCGGTTTCCGATTGATAACCCGAACTGTTATCAGAGGGTTCAGAACTATTCATGATATCGTTACCATCTTCCGCTTGAGATGGTACATTTTCCCGATCTTTAAAGTCATCCGAATTCATTTTTCCCCCTCCTTATTCCGCATATAAATACATGAGGCGCGGAGAATTAGGCTGGGACAATAACTTCATTAAACCTGCCATTTCTGCGTCTTCCCCCATGATTTTTTGGGCACCCATGCTAAAAAATGAACCAAAGCCCATGCTTTCTGTGTATTTTACGACAGTAGCGTCGCCAAGTTTTTGGTCCTTCCTGACACTGTCGATGACATCCTCAAGATAACCAAATCCATCGATCAAATTCAGCTGCTTTGCCTGGCGTCCATCATAAATACGGCCATCCGCAATTTCCTTGACCCGTGCAACAGACATGTCACGTCCTTCCGAAATGACTTTTACGAATCCCTCGTATGAGTTGTCAATCATCGATTGGAGGATTTTGCGCTCATCTTCTGTCATCGGTCTAGACGGGCTCATGATATCCTTGTATGGACCGCTTTTGATTGTTGTGAATTCGACCCCATACTTTTCTGCAAGACCGGCATAATTGACTCCCTGCATGATGACACCCAGCGACCCAGTAAGCGTTTCTGGGCTTGCAAAGATTTTATCCGCCGGAGCAGACACATAATAACCCCCTGAAGCGGCCATTGACCCCATCGATACATAAACCGGTTTTTTCGTTTCCTTCTGGATTTCCTTGATCTTGTCATGGATTTGCGCACTTTCCACGACGCCGCCGCCAGGAGAGTTCACTTGCAGGATGATCGCCTTAACATCATCTGCTTCCTTGACGTAATCAAGCTGTTCCATGAACGCCCTGTGATTATAGAGCGGACTTTCAAAAAATGATTCAGCATCCCCAGTATCCTGGATCACTCCATTGATGGACAATACTGCTATTTTGCTCAGCATGTCACCTTCTTCGATAATTTCTTCCGCAAACATTTCTTCCGATACTGCAAACATATCTGTAAAAGCACTTTCTGCGTCACTGAAAGCGAATGTAGACAGAAGATTTATGACTGTTGATGCAATGAATAATCCGACGGCAATCCCTAAAGCCGCCCACCTTTTACCATTCATATTGAAGCCCCCTTGTAAGTTTCTGTACTTTCACAACCATATGAAAAAATGATAAACTGATGTCAATAACATTTATTTTAGCAAAAGTTTTTAAAAGTGGGTAAAAATATGGAAGAATTACATAATGTTTGGAGGAATTTATAATGCCAGATCGCCGCAATATTTATTTTCACCATACGCCAGACACAACCATGCTGGAAAAAGTTGAGCCTTTATATGAGCTGGCTCGCCGCTATGATTTCAATATCGTAAATGACCATCGTACCGCAAATATCATCGTAAGCATTGGTGATGACGGTACTTTCCTTCAGGCTGTCAGAAAGACAGGCTTCCGAGATGATTGTCTGTATGCCGGCATTTCGATCACCGGCTCTCTGAATATGTACTGCGATTTCCATCTTGAAGACACTGATAAAATGATTGAAGCAATCACAAATGCCCAAATAGAGGTCAGGCGTTACCCGACCATCGAGGTAACAATCGATGAAGAGACAACTTTTGCTGCCTGAATGAGTTCAGCGTCCGTTCAGCGATCATCAAAGCTTTTGTGATGGATGTATTCATTGACGACAAGCATTTTGAAACATTCCGTGGCGACGGGATGATCGTCGCAACTCCTACAGGAAGTACAGCATACAACAAGTCAGTCAATGGCGCAGTTGTCGACCCGCTGCTCCCTTGCATGCAGGTGAGCGAGCTCGCTTCAGTCAACAACAACCATTACCGTACACTCGGCTCATCTTTTATCCTTAGCGGTGACCGCAAGCTTACCTTCAAGGTTGCCCAGGACGGCAATGATTATCCAATCATGGGAATGGACAACGAAGCGGTGAGCATCCAGCATGTCGAGAAATTCGATGTGAAGCTGAGCAACAAAATCATCAAGACTGTTAAACTCAAGGACAACTCTTTCTGGGAAAAAGTGAAGAGGAGCTTTTTATAAGCGGCAGTGTTAGAGGCAAAAAAAGCCCAGAGTGAACTCTGGGCTTTTTAGGTATGGACCTTTCTAGACTTCTAACAACAAATACTATCACTCAATTTTATTGATATTGATTCTTTTCTGAGCCTGCCAGGTATTAATCAAGCTTGGAACTCCTGCTAATAAACTCACCATAAAACTCCACATCACATATCTCCATTCTCCTGTGAAAACAGAGACACCAAGAAAGAAAACAAGCTGTCCAACAAGCGCAAACCAAGTAGCAATCCAGGCAAACCTTAAATTCTCCTTCATTTCACCACTCCCGACTCAGCAATCTATTCTGTTAAGAACATTTTAACATATTTTCCCTTAATTTGTATCTACACAATGAGAAAAGAGCTGCAGAATCGTCCGCAGCTCTCTTTTACATAGGCATTCCTTTTTCTTTTTTCCACTTAACCGTCAATGCTGCGGCCATCTTAGTCCTTGATAAGGAGTAGAGAATCAATGCCGACCAGATAAAGGTAAAGGCCAGCAGGTGGACGGACGAGAATGTTTCGTGATAGACGAAAACCCCTAGGATGAGCGTCAATGTTGGAGCAATATACTGCAGGATACCCAATGTTGCGAGCGGAATCCTTTGCGCTCCTTTCGCGAAAAATAGCAAGGGAACTGCCGTAGCCGCCCCTGCACCTGCAAGCAGCAGGGTAGTCGACATTGAACCCGCAAACAGGGAGTTCGTTCCCTGGATCATAAGGTAACCAATGTAGATAGCTGCGAGCGGCATAACGACCAGTGTTTCGAGCGCGAGACCTACAGCAGAATCCACCTTTATCAGTTTTTTAGCCAATCCGTACAAACCAAAGGAGATTGCAAGTGTTAAAGCGATCCATGGGAATTGTCCGTAAGAAATTGTCATGATCAGCACACCGATTCCTGCAAACGCAAACGATATATATTGCAGCAAGGAAAGACGTTCCTTCAGGAATACCATCCCTAGCAGGACGCTTACGAGCGGATTGATATAATAACCCAGGCTTGCTTCGATCATCTGGTCTGTATTGACTGCCCAGATATACATGAACCAGTTAATACTGATTAGCATCGATGCCACAGCAAGGGCGGCTAATTGCTTTTTATTTTGGGCCAACCCAAGCAATGTCCCAGTGAAAAGTCCCCATTTCTTATTAAGGACTAGAATGACAGCAATGAAGAAAAACGACCAGAACACACGGTTAGCCAGGATTTCATCAGCATTTACATGATTCAATAGCTTCCAATAAACAGGAAGGACACCCCATAATATATAAGAAAAAGCTGCGTATAAAACTCCAGCTTGTTGTTCGGTCCTTTTATCCATCCGAACAGCCCCCTAATCTTTCTAGACTCGAAATAATATCATTATAAAGGCGGAAGCTAGGACTGACAATCATTTTTTGGCGTTAATTGCAGACAAAATTTGCGGACATGGCTTCTTCTCGCGCCCCCACACGGGTGATGGAGGACGCTTTTTTCGGGTCCCTGCGCCTTTTTGCGCCTCCATAAGGGCTGTGGATGACGCATTTTTCTGATCCTGCGCCTTTAGGTGTCTCCATAAGGGCAATGGATGTCGCTTTTTGCTGGTTCCGCTTCTTTTTGTGTCTCCATAAGTGATATTGATGACGCTTTTTGCTGATCCTGCACCTTTTTGTGTCTCCATAAGGGCGATGGATGTCGTTTTCTCCTGGTCCTGCGCAATTTGGTGTCTCCATTCGGGCAATGGATGTCGCTTTTTGCTGGTTCCGCTTCTTTTGGCGCCTCCATACGGGCGATGGATGTCGCTTTTCTCAAAAAAAAACAACCCATACTCGGGTTATTTTTCGTTTCGTGGTTTAAGCTTGAAGTTATAGCCAAATGTCTCTTCAGCAGAGGATATTTTATAGCCAAACCCTGGCTTGAAATCCAGGAAGATTTTATCCGGGAGAGATTCCACCGACTTTTTTGGCACGAAAAAGTTAATGCCGCTTTCTGTTATCACTTCATCATCATCCTGCTTTTCCTCTATTTGCAATTGGATGTCCGTCGCGATCGAACATGTTCCAACAAACTCTGCAAGAATTCTAATTCCTTCGTTTTCGCTGAATTGGACCTTGTTTAACTCTTCCAATGCAGCTTTCCTGATTTCGATTTCCATAGATGATCACCCTTTCTATTTTAAATATACCCAAGATTTCATCCTCAACGCATCAGATGCCTTTTCCTATGTGTAAAATACAAAAAGCAGACACTTGGCCTGCTTTTTGTTATTACTATTTATTTAGCGCCTTCCAATTCCTTCTTGCGCAATTCTATGCGGCGAATTTTACCGGAAGTTGTCTTTGGGAGTTCTTCAAGGAACTCGATCTTCCGTGGATACTTATATGGTGCGGTCAATTCTTTTACGTGCTGCTGCAGCTCAGCAACAAGGTTCTCTTGTTCAGGACTGACACCGTCACGCAGGACAACAAAGGCCTTGACGATATGGCCGCGGATTTCATCAGGTGATGCGACTACAGCACATTCTTTTACATAAGGATGCTTTACAAGTGCATCCTCGACCTCGAAAGGCCCGATGGTA
>ENA-ORXC01001876-ORXC01001876.1-marine-metagenome-genome-assembly--contig:-NODE-1876-length-11907-cov-62.752832_pt1 | contig 11907 bp, 11 predicted proteins | sample MGYA00237865_ERZ511478 | MGnify/ENA metagenome assembly ERZ511478 | reverse complement strand
TTGTCTGAGAAAACAATTGTTATTTCGGGTAACAAGATTACAGAAATCAAAAATGGTTATGTAGTTGGTGGTGATCAAGATCAGGTGGTGGATTTAAAGTCAAAGACCATTTTACCGGGTTTCATAGATATGCATGTGCACATTGAAAGTGAGTCTAGTCCGTCAAGATATTTAGAGGCTTTTACCATGAATGAAGCTGATGTAGCATTTGAATCTACAGTCTATGCAAAAAGAACATTAATGGCCGGGTTTACAACTGTACGTGATTTAGGTGGGTCAGGTGTAAATATTGCCTTGAAAAATGCAGTTAATAAGGGTACTGTTGTTGGTCCACGTATTTTCACAGCAGGAAAAGCACTTGCTACTACAGGTGGTCATGCAGATCCAACTAACGGTAGAAGTAATGAATTAATGGGTGATCCAGGACCAAAGGAAGGTGTAGTCAATTCACCCGCAGATGGCAGAAAAGCGGTTCGCCAACGTTATAAAGATGGTGCGGATGTCATTAAGATTACTGCTACTGGTGGTGTTTTAAGTGTTGCTAAAAATGGTCAGAACCCTCAGTTTACTATTGAAGAAATAAAAGCAATTACAGAAACGGCTAAGGATTACGGTATGCTTACAGCAGCGCATGCGCATGGTGATGAAGGTATGCAAAGAGCCATTTTAGGAGGAATTAAAACTATTGAGCATGGTACATTGATGTCAGAGGAAACAATGGAATTAATGATTAAGCATGATACGTATATGGTGCCGACCATTTCTGCAGGACAAGAAGCTGCTAGGTTGGCAAAAATACCAAACTACTTACCGCCTGTTGTAGCTAAGAAAGCTTTGGAGATTGGTCCTAAATTGAATGCAACTTTTGCAAAAGCTTATAAAAAGGGGGTGAGTATCGCTTTTGGTACCGATTCTGGAGTGTCGCCTCATGGAGATAATGCTAAAGAATTTATCTACATGAACAAAGCAGGTATGCCTATCATAGAAGCGTTACGCTCAGCTACGATTACAAATGCAATGCTTTTAGGCGAGAAAGAATTAGGACAAATCAAAGAAGGTTATATAGCCGATATCGTCGCAGTAAATGAAAACCCATTAGATAATGTAGAAACATTGTCAGATGTTGTTTTTGTTATGAAAGATGGTGTTGTGTATAAGCAATGATTTTGGATTATTTTCTATTTGATGAAGTAAGGTATATAGGAGCGAAATGAAGTTAAATGTTGATAATAGCGAGCAATTAATGCAGGTTGCTATTGGTGATTCTCTTTTTGATAAATTGAAGCATCAGGTTGAGAAGGATTTTGTTCTTGCCAATATACCTCTGCAAATGCCTGAAACATTAGGTCATACTGAATTTATAGCGCTTATTCGTGAGAAGGTGTATTACTTAATGATGGAGCATTTTGCTGAATATTTAAACTTAATGTACATCATAGACATTCCGGAAAGTGCATTTCAGAATATTGAAATCACCGATACAGTTGATGTTGCAGATCAGGTCACATTATTGATTTTAAAGCGGGAGTATAAAAAGGTATGGTATCGTAATCGATATCAATAATGTTACTTTATACTTTTATATAAATTTCTTTCTTGTCCATAATATAACCAACTAGCCAGCAGGTAAACATTATCCATAAAGCAAATAACAACGAGCCAAAATAATCACCAGCTGTGGCTATAAAAATGTTATCTGCTATCCAGTTATAAGCATTTGTGCCATTCATGGATATTGCGGCCAAGCTGATAATGAACAGTTCGGATAATAGGTAAATAAATAGTGTATTTCTGCCAAACACTTCAAAGAAATACGTCCATTTGCCGGGTTTGGACATATCCAGTAGATATATTAAAACGGCTATGATAAATATGTCTATTCCGCTAGTAAGTAATACAAAAGAGCTGGACCAAAGCTTTTTATTGAACGGGAATATTAAATCCCATGCAAATCCTGCTACAACAAGAAGACCTGCAACCATTATAAGTTTTGCAATGGTTTCGTAATTCTGACCGCTCTTCTGAATGAATTTTCCGGTAAAATATCCTGCAATAACATTTACTATAGCAGGTAAGGTGCTTAATAATCCCTCGGGGTCAAAAGCTACGCCACCATTACCATGATACATATGGTCTGCGCCAATTAAGAATTTGTCAAGTTTTAAAACGGCATTGCCCATTAAAGAGAGGTCTCCAAAAACTAACAATATAATTTGATAACCTATCAATGCTAGGGCACTGAAAATCAATACAGATTTTGTTTTAAAATAATGGAGTAGGATAGAAGCGAATAAATAGCATAGTGCAATTCGTTGTAATACTCCAAATATTCTGGTCTCTGCAATCGGTTTTAAACCACCATCTTCAAAAAATGGAAACCAATACATAAGAAACCCTAATAAAAATATTATAGAAAAGCGTTTTAGAACCTTTTTGAAAAATGTATTACTTCCTTCGTCTTCGTATTTTTTCATACTAAAACTCATCGCATTACCTACCACGAACAAAAATGTAGGAAAGACAAGATCGGTAAGTGTAAATCCGTTCCAAACGGCGTGTTTCAAAATTCCAAAACTCGTATCACCATTTCCGGGGGAGTTCACTATAATCATAAGCGCAACATCCATCCCTCTAAAAACATCCAATGAAAGATATCGGTTCTTAAATGTATTCATGTTGGTTGGTTTGGTCTTATGAAAGATAACGATTAATTAAAAATAAACACGTACAAATGGCATTAGGGCATTGCCGTAAATGCTTTTGTTGTCGTCATATAGTAAGTCGTACCGTATGCCAAATGTTATATTTCTGTTGCTGTATCCTGCGCCAATAAAAAATGCCGGTAGCCAATAGTTGTCTTCTATATCTATAGTCTGTGTGGCAATAGTTCTATTTATGCGTAATTGTTCAAATTCTGCAGATAGCTGTAATTGTGCGAATGGGTTGTATAATGATAGAACACTACCGCCATAAGCCAATAATTTATCATTGTCAAACTTGGCGTAATTGAAACTTAAGCTGGCTCCAGATGCAAATTGATCGTTAAATTGATAAATAGCACTTGGTGCAATTGATCCGTTAAATCCATTATTTGTAAAACTTAAGCCAATACTTCCACCAAATCTTACGTTATTCCAGAAATCAGCATTGTTTTTTGGAGTTTGAGCAAGGGCTAAAGTGATATTTAGCATTGCGAGTCCAGTGAAAATTAATTTTTTTAAGTTCATATGACGATTTTGTTTTAAAGTTTCGTTTTTTTCAATAATACATGGCATTCTATCGTTAGATATTGTAAATGTTGTATTTTTGTTAGAAATTTATTCTAAAGATACAGAAAGTAATTCATGGATAAATATTCCTTTTTAAATACCGTTCATACCTCTTTTTTTTCAGAGTTATACGATAAGTACTTAGTAAATCCAGATAGTGTAGAGCCAAGTTGGAGAGCCTTTTTTCAAGGATTCGATTTTGGAATGGAGAGCTCTTTAGATGAGCTGGAAATCGATGAAAATCGTACTACAGTTGTAGTTAATGGACATTCTAGTGAAATGCCGGAATCTCTTCAAAAAGAGTTTCAGGTAATTCGATTGATAGATGGTTACAGAAGCAGAGGTCATCTGTTTACTAAAACGAATCCCGTACGTGAGCGAAGACATTACGAGCCGACTTTAGATATTGAAAATTTCGGATTAGCTTCGTCTGATCTCGATACTGTTTTTAATGCAGGTGACGTAATTGGTATAGGTCCAAATTCCTTAAAAGAGATCATCAGGCATTTACAAAGTATCTATTGCGATGCTATTGGTGTTGAGTATATGTATATACGAAAGCCAGAGCGCGTTAAATGGATCCAAGATTGGATAAATGTCAATGACAATCATCCGAATTTTGAGCCAGACCGTAAAAAGCATATTCTTAAGAAGCTTAATCATGCTATTTCTTTCGAAACTTTTTTGCATACTAAGTATGTAGGGCAAAAGAGATTTTCTTTAGAAGGAAATGAATCATTGATCCCTGCCTTAGATGTAATTGTAGAACGCGCCGCTGAAATGGGTGTGAAGCAATTTGTTATGGGTATGGCACACCGTGGTAGATTAAATGTACTTACCAATATATTTGGCAAATCTGCTAAAGATATCTTTAGTGAGTTTGACGGTAAAGATTACGAACAAGAGATTTTTGATGGAGACGTTAAATATCACTTGGGTTGGACGTCTGATAGAAAATCTGATAACGGAAATAAAATTAAAATGAGTATTGCTCCTAATCCATCTCACTTAGAGACGGTAGGTGCGGTTGTTGAAGGTATTGCGAGAGCAAAACAAGATGCAGATTATCAAGATGATATTTCTAAGGTTTTACCTATCGTAGTTCATGGAGATGCTGCAATAGCAGGTCAAGGTTTGGTCTATGAAGTAGTTCAGATGGCTGGTCTTGATGGATATAAGACCGGTGGTACCATACATATAGTTGTAAACAACCAAATTGGGTTTACTACGAATTACCTAGATGCAAGAACATCTACCTATTGTACCGATGTTGCCAAGGTGACATTAAGTCCGGTATTACATGTTAATGCAGATGATGCAGAGGCGGTAGTACACGCATCTCTTTTTGCATTAGAATATAGAATGCGCTTTAAGGGTGATGTATTTATTGATTTGTTAGGATATAGAAAATACGGGCATAATGAAGGTGATGAGCCAAGATTTACACAGCCTAAATTATATAAAGCAATATCTAAACATAAGAATCCAAGAGATATCTATGCAGAAAGACTGATTCAAGAAGGCGTTATTGATGGTACTTATGTAAAGCAGTTAGAAAAGCAGTATAAAGATTCTCTAGAAGAAAAATTAGAAGATTCGCGTAAAGAAGATAAAACAGTAATTACACCGTTCATGGCAGATGAATGGAAAGGTTTTGAAAATGTACGTGAGTGGGAAATGATGGATGCAGTGAATACTAAATTCACTAAAACCAAATTGAATAAAATTGCCAAAGTAATAACGGCTTTACCTGAGGGTAAGAAGTTTTTACGTAAAGTGGAGAAATTGGTTAAAGATAGATACAACATGTATTTTGAAGCCGATAATCTTGACTGGGCAATGGGAGAACTTTTAGCATACGGTTCTTTATTAGAAGAAGGTTATGCGGTTCGTATGTCTGGACAAGATGTAGAACGTGGTACCTTTTCTCACCGTCATGCGGTAATGAAAGTTGAAGAAAGTGAAGAAGAGGTTATTTTATTGAATCACCTTTCTGAAAAGCAAGCTAAATTTCAAATATACAATTCACTATTGTCAGAATATGGTGTGGTAGGTTTTGACTATGGTTACGCCATGGCTAGCCCTAATACACTAACTATTTGGGAAGCACAATTTGGAGATTTCAGTAATGGAGCCCAAATTATGATTGATCAATATATTTCTGCGGCAGAAGATAAGTGGAAGCTTCAAAACGGTTTGGTAATGTTATTGCCACACGGTTATGAGGGGCAAGGTGCTGAGCACTCCTCTGCTAGAATGGAGCGTTACTTACAATTGTGTGCTAAGGATAATATGTATATAGCAGATGTGACTACACCAGCGCAGATGTTCCATATTCTTCGTAGACAAATGAAGGCTAACTTTAGAAAGCCATTGATCATATTTACGCCTAAGAGTTTGTTGAGACATCCAAGGGCGGTATCTAAAATTGCTGATTTAACTGGTGGTGGTTTTCAAGAAGTAATAGATGATGAAACTGCAGATGCTAAAAAAGTAAAAAGTTTAGTCTTCTGTACAGGTAAGTTCTATTATGATTTGCTTGCTGCTAAAGAAGCGGACAGTAGAGATGACATTGCTTTGGTAAGGGTAGAACAATTGTTCCCTATACCAGAAAAACAAATGAATGCTGCTATTGCCAAATACAAAAATGCCGATGACCTTGTGTGGGCTCAAGAAGAACCTAGAAACATGGGGGCATGGAGTCACCTATTGACGCATTTTGATGGAGCTCGAAATTTTAGAGTGGCATCTAGACGTTTTTATGCGGCACCTGCAGCAGGTAGTTCTGTACGTTCAAAAGCACGTCACCAACAAGTTATAGATTACGTCTTTGACAAGACAAAGGACAATATGTCCAAACCTAAAAAATAATATAACATATCAAATTATAGAAAGAATGATTCTAGAAATGAAAGTCCCTTCGCCGGGAGAGTCTATCACAGAGGTAGAGATAGCGGAATGGTTAGTTGAAGACGGGGATTATGTAGAAAAAGATCAAGCTATTGCAGAAGTAGATTCAGATAAGGCTACTTTGGAATTACCAGCAGAAGTAAGTGGTACAATTACATTGAAAGCAGAAGAAGGTGATGCTGTTGCCGTTGGTGCTGTCGTGTGTTTAATAGATACAAGTGCAGCGAAACCAGAAGGAGCGGCAGATGCATCTAGTACACCGAAAGAAGAGAAAAAAGAAGCGCCTAAAACTGAAAAAGCTCCTCAGCCAGCTAAGGCTAAGGAAACTTATGCTTCAGGTGTACCTTCACCGGCTGCAAAGAAAATACTTGACGAAAAAGGAGTAGATAGTACATCTGTTTCCGGTTCAGGTCGGGATGGAAGAATTACTAAAGAAGATGCTGTAAATGCAGTGCCTTCAATGGGTACACCTACAGGTGGTAACCGTGGTGAGACGCGATCTAAACTTTCTATGTTAAGAAGAAAAGTTGCCGAGAGATTGGTTTCTGCAAAGAATGAGACAGCTATGCTGACCACTTTCAACGAAGTGGATATGAGTGCTATTTTTGAGCTTAGAAAAAAGTACAAAGAAGATTTTAAAAGTAAACATGGTGTGGGGTTAGGGTTTATGTCCTTCTTTACAAAAGCTGTGGTTAGAGCTTTAGAAATGTATCCTGCCGTTAATTCTATGATTGATGGTAAAGAGATGGTTTCTTATGATTTTTGTGATATTAGTATAGCGGTGTCAGGACCAAAAGGATTAATGGTTCCTGTAATAAGAAATGCTGAAAACTTAACATTTAGAGGTGTTGAGGCAGAAGTAAAAAGGTTGGCATTAAGAGCGCGTGATGGAGCAATTACCGTTGATGAAATGACGGGTGGTACATTTACTATTACTAATGGTGGTGTATTCGGTTCTATGTTGTCTACGCCAATTATCAACCCGCCACAAAGTGCTATTTTAGGTATGCATAATATTGTAGAGAGACCAATCGCTAGAGATGGGGCTATTGCAATTGCACCTATAATGTATGTTGCGGTTTCTTATGACCACAGAATTATTGATGGTAAAGAATCTGTAGGTTTCTTAGTTGCAATTAAAGAAGCTTTAGAAAATCCAGAAGAATTATTGATGGATAATAATGTAAAGAAAGCTTTAGAAATGTAAATATTCTAAAGCTCGTAATATATAGAAAAAGCGTTGAGGTAAACTCAGCGCTTTTTCTTTTTTAGATAAATACACTTTTTGTTGTAGTCTATAATTGCTTTCGACTTTTTTAGAATGTCGGCTCCTATAATTCCGTCAACAGGTTCTGCATTGTGGGCAGTCAGTGCTTCGTTAACGTGTTTAAGGTCGAAAAGTACGATCTCTAGTTTTTTATACTTCCAAGAGTTGATGTCAATTGTATTCTCTTTACTGACTAGGGTTTCCATGTTAGTGGCACCAGCTCCTGCAGCTTTAATTATAGATTCTTCAGAAATCAATTTAAAATGTTCCATACGATCCATTCCAATACAGGTATTGGATGCTCCGGTATCTAAAATAAACCGCCCTTCAACAGCGTTTATTTCTGCATTAATTTCAAAATGATCTGTAGCGGTCAAAACTAAGGGTATGCGTACGTAATTTTTATCCTTCAAAAAGTTTTTGAGGGTAGTCATAATTCATTTTTTTCAAAGATAAGCCTATTTTTGCGGCATGATAATAACAGATACGCATACACATTTATATAGCGAAGCTTTTGATGAAGATAGAAATGAAGCCGTGCAGAAAGCAATTGATTTAGGAGTGAAGCGATTTTTTATTCCTGCTATAGATTCTACCTATACAGATAGTATGTTGGCTTTAGAGAAACAATTTCCGGATCATATGTTCTTAATGGCAGGTTTGCATCCTACGCATGTGAAAGAAAATTTTGAGGAAGAGTTGTCGCATGTAGAAGAAATGTTGGGTAAACATACCTACTATGCAATAGGTGAAATTGGAATAGACCTATATTGGGAAAAGAAGTATTTAAAAGAACAGCAAATAGCTTTTAGAAAGCAAATACAGCTAGCCAAAAAGCATAAATTGCCTATAGTTATACATTGTCGTGATGCCTTTGATGAGGTGTTTGAGATATTAGAAGAGGAGAAAGGTGATGATTTATGGGGTATATTTCATTGTTTTACGGGAACATATGAGCATGCGGAAAAGGCTATATCATATAATATGAAGTTGGGTGTTGGTGGAGTGGTTACTTTTAAGAATGGTAAAATAGATACTTTTTTAAATAAAATAGATTTAAAACATATTGTACTTGAAACTGATTCGCCTTACTTAGCGCCTACACCTTATAGAGGTAAAAGAAATGAAAGTGCCTACATTATTAATGTACTTGAGAAATTGGCGGATATTCACGGTGTTCCAAATGAAGAGGTAGCTTTATTGACAACAGGGAACTCTAAGGATGTTTTTGGTATTTAGTAATTAAAATAAGAAATGGGTTTGGGTATAGATAAAAGAAATATATTATTGATTTATACGGGAGGTACTATAGGTATGATGAAAGATTATACTTCTGGAGCCTTAAAAGCTTTTGATTTTTCGCAGTTGCTGAAGAATATACCTGAGCTTAATCAATTAGATTGTACCATATCTAGTTTTTCTTTTGAACATCCAATAGATTCTTCTAATATGAACCCTGCTCATTGGGTGGCTATTGCAGATATTATTTCAGAAAAATATCAAGAATATGATGGTTTTGTGGTGCTTCATGGTAGTGATACTATGAGCTACACGGCATCCGCACTAAGTTTTTTGCTGGAGAATCTTTCAAAACCTGTGATATTGACAGGGTCTCAATTGCCTATTGGTGATTTGAGAACCGATGCTAAAGAGAATTTAATAACTGCTATACAAATTGCTGCTTTATATAAAAAGGGTAAGCCTGTGATACAAGAAGTCGGGCTTTATTTTGAGTATAAATTGTATCGTGGTAATAGAACTACGAAGATAAATGCAGAACAATTTCAGGCTTTTGCGTCTTTGAATTATCCTCATTTAATTGAATCTGGTGTGCATTTGACCGTTTTTGATGAATATTTATTGCCTCAAAAAAAGAAATTAACGTTAAAATCTCATAGAAATATGGATGATAATGTGGCGATTTTAAAAATTTTTCCGGGAATTAACAAAAATGTTATTGATGCAATTTTACAAGCCGAAAAGTTAAAAGCACTTGTTTTGGAGACGTATGGTTCTGGAAATGCGCCTATGGAAGAATGGTTTTTAGAGAAATTAAATAAGGCAATAAATAAAGGTATTCATATAATTAATGTTACGCAGTGTTCTGGTGGTGCAGTAATGATGGGGCATTATGAAACTAGTTCTAGGTTAAAAAAAATGCAAGTTATTAATGGTAAGGATATTACAACTGAGGCTGCCATTACAAAGGCAATGTACTTACTTGGTAGTGGTGTCTCTAATGAGTTGTTTAAAACTGTTTTTGAAACTTCTCTGCGTGGAGAGATGCTATAAATTTAACAGTGCTTTAATTTCTTAAACCAATATTTTTTTTGTTATTTGCCCACCCTTAAAAAAGGTATCTTAGAGAGGTGGCCGAGTGGTCGAAGGCGCACGCCTGGAAAGTGTGTATACCCCAAAAGGGTATCGAGGGTTCGAATCCCTTCCTCTCTGCAAGTAAATTTTACTTTTTTTATATTGTTTTTTTTTTATCTTTAACCCTATTAACTAACTAATTTAAGTTTGAAAAAATGAAAAAATTATTCCCAAGCCTAGCAGTCGCTGGGGCATTTGTAGCAGGTACAAATATTGTAAGTGCAAAAGTAGCAGCAGTAGCTTTGCTAGTTCAAGAAGGAGGAGCAGAAACTGAAAGAGGTTTTACTCAACTATTAAAAGAAATGTTTATTACAGGTGGTGCCGGTTTCATGGGTATCGTTCTTTTATGTTTGATTCTTGGTTTGGCGGTTGCTATTGAAAGAATTATTTATTTGAACATGGCTAGTACAAATTCTGCCAAGTTGAAACAACAAGTTGAAGACGCATTGGCATCTGGTGGTGTTGAGGCTGCAAAAGAGGTTTGTAGAAATACAAAAGGACCTGTTGCATCTATCTACTACCAAGGTTTAGATAGAGCTGGTGAGAGTATTGAGTCTGCTGAAAAAGCTGTTGTTGCTTATGGTGGTGTTCAAATGGGTCAATTAGAGAAGAACGTTTCTTGGTTGTCTTTATTTATCGCAATTGCACCAATGCTTGGTTTCATGGGTACGGTAATCGGTATGATCGCAGCCTTCCAAAAGATTGCAGCTGTTGGTAACTTAAGTGCATCTCTTATTGCAGGTGATATTCAGGTAGCATTATTAACAACGGTATTTGGTCTTATTACGGCAATTATCCTTCAAATTTTCTATAACTACATTATTGCTAAAATTGATAGCATAGTTAATGATATGGAAGACTCTTCGATTACTTTAATCGATATGTTGGTTGATCACAAAAAATAAGTATCACTTTTAATACCTAAAAATTATGCAAAAAATTATTAAAATAGCATTAATTGCTATAGGTGTATTAAGTGCTATACTATGGTATTTATTACCAAGTTCAGATATGCCGGCAGCTGAAGCTGCTTCAAGTGGAGCTTTGAACACAATGTTTATTATTACATACCTTTTATTAGGAATAGCTGTTGTAGTAAGTTTAGTGTTTACTTTAAAAAACTTGTTTTCAAACCCACAAGGTCTTAAAAAGACTTTGTTCGTTGTAGGTGGTTTTTTATTAGTAGTTGGAGTTTCTTATGTATTAGCTAGCGGAACGGATGTAGATCCTGAGTTTGCTGCTATGTCAGATGAAGGTACTATAAAGAATATAGGAATGGGATTGAATGTATTTTTCATCCTTACTATAATCGCTGTATTGTCTTTGATTATACCAGCTGTTAAAAACATGTTTAGTAAATAATAAAATTAGAAAACTATGGCTAGAAGAGCAGGAGCACCAGAGGTTAGTGCGGGTTCAATGGCGGACATAGCTTTCCTTTTACTTATCTTTTTCTTGGTAACAACTACTATTGAAACTGATGCAGGATTGGATCGTATGTTACCTCCAATGGAGCCACCTACGGAAGCACCACCAATTATTAAACAAAAGAACATTTTTACGGTAAATATTAACCGAAACGGTCAGTTGTTGGTGGAAGATGAGATTCTTTCAATAGATAAATTGCGTGAAAGAGCAATGGCGTTTTTAGATAACGGTGGAGCACCATCAGGAAGTCCTGATTATTGTAGCTACTGTAAAGGAAAACGTAATGCTGAATCTTCGGATAACCCGACGAAAGCAATTATATCTTTAAAGAATGATCGTGAAACTAAGTATAGTACATACATTACAGTTCAGAATGAATTGGTAGGTGCATACAACGATCTTAGAAATAGAGAAGCTAAACGTTTATTTGGAAAAGAGTATGTTGAAATGGAAGCTGAGTATTTAAATCCTGAAACTGAAGATTCTGTAAAAGAGGAATTGAAAGAAAAGGTAACAAGAATACAAGGTTTGTTTCCTCAGAAATTATCTGAAGCTGAAACTTCAAGCGAATAATTAATAAATTAAAAGTAACACTATGTCAAAATTTGCAAAGAAAAAAGATGGAGAGGTACCAGCGGTATCAACAGCTTCCCTTCCTGA
>ENA-ORXC01001874-ORXC01001874.1-marine-metagenome-genome-assembly--contig:-NODE-1874-length-11919-cov-4.634099_pt1 | contig 11919 bp, 16 predicted proteins | sample MGYA00237865_ERZ511478 | MGnify/ENA metagenome assembly ERZ511478 | reverse complement strand
CGCGCCCTCGGTGTCCGGTCGGTGATCCTTTTCCCCAAAATCCCTGAGGAGCTCAAGACCAACGCTGCGGACGAGTGCTACAACCCGTCGGGCTTGGTGCCGACGCTCGTGTCGACCATCAAGGCCAAGTACCCGGATGTGGCCGTGTGGACGGACGTGGCGCTCGATCCGTACAGCGACCAGGGCCACGACGGCATGGTCAGCGACGACAAGCGCGGCGACGGCGGCTGCGGGCGCATCATGAATGATGAGACCGTCGAGCAGCTGTGCCGGCAGGCGCTGTGCCAGGCGCGGGCGGGAGCCGACGTGGTCGCCCCGTCGGACATGATGGACGGCCGCGTCGGGGCCATCCGCGATGCCCTCGACGGCTCCGGCTTCACCGACGTGTCGATCGTGTCGTACACGGCCAAGTATGCGTCGGCATTCTACGGACCGTTCCGGGATGCGTTGGACTCGGCGCCGCGCGAAAGTTCCAATGCCCCGCGGAATAAGAAGACGTATCAAATGGACCCGGCCAACTCGCGGGAGGCCTTGATCGAGGCGTCCCTGGACGTGGCGGAGGGGGCAGACATGCTCATGATCAAGCCGGGGATGCCCTACCTGGACATCATCCGCCGGTTGCGGGAAGCGACGGACCTACCGCTTGCGGCGTACCACGTGTCTGGGGAGTATGCCATGATGAAGGCGGCGGCGGAGCGGGGCTGGCTCGACGAGCGTGAGGCGGTGATGGAGAGCTTGTTGTGCTTCAAGCGGGCTGGCGCCGACGCCATCCTGACATACTATGCGAAACAGGCAGCCGAGTGGATGAACGAGTGAGGCGAGCTGTGGGGCGGTGCCTAGGTGTTGAAACTTGTACGGAGCGCATTGTGTGGCGTGCGTTGTCCGGTTGTGTACATTGGCGTGCGTGTCACGCCCTCCCACAGCTGGACCCCTCCCGAGCCATCCACACGAGGGCGTGGTCTATTTCCCTCCAGACACCCCACTCTGCTTCTGCAACAAGCGCACGGCACAATGACGGCGTTGAGTGCCGTGGCCAGCACCCGGTGGTCAGTGCCGTCGCGCCCTTGTTGACGATGGTGACGGCTGGTGGCGGGGTGCTGCCGCCCCGCGGCACCTTGGCGGCGGTCAGAAGGGCCGTGACGGTCACTGGCGAGCGGCTGTTGGGGCTTTTCGCTTGTGGCAAGTCGTTGTCGGGCGTCGCCGCTGTTATGATGGAAACGAATGGGTTTTGACTGTTTCTTCTCATCTCAAAAGGCGACCGTTTCGAGACGCGCTGCGCTCATTCTAGTGACCTCTTGTCGAGGTTTCTCAGCGCACAGTTGCTCGAAGCGGTTAACGCAGCGAGTTTTTTGGCGAAGACGTAGCGCGGAGTACGTACATGAAGCGAGAAGGGCAATCATCCCGACAGCAAACACCGAGGAGAGCTGGGCGACATGCCACACTTGAGCCTTCTTTGTCCAGAATCTACAGTAGCTGATACGTACTGTAGTGTTTATCGCAAGAAGTGGGTCACAATGGTTTTCATTCACAAACATTTGTGTTTGTCCAGCAGATGAAAGGAGTGCTGAACTAAAGCGGTTCTCAACCAGAAGACCGGCAGGAAAGGGGCAGTGGGCGCAGGGAGACTGTCGAGGAAGGCGGGCCAAGGCAGGTCGTGGGTGACGATGTTGGGCATCGTGCAGGACGCCAGAAGCTGAGGCAGAGAGTCAGCGGGGGAAACTAAATGCGGGGCGACTGCCGGCAAGCCGAAAACTTGAGTACGCGCGTGTTTTCTATGGGTGGGGGTGTCTGTGTGCCCTGGAGCGGCGGAGGGGGCGCCGGAAGACCGACGATAGCGGCCGGTGAGGTTGGGAAGGACGACGCGGTGAAGGGAGCGGCGAGCAAGCGGCGAGTAAGGACCCATGGAGCACCGACAAAGAAACCGGACCCTTGGCCATCGTGGCGACAAGCGACGTGCTTAAGTGCCTCGCGAGAAGTCTCGTTTCACATTGGGTGTAGTGCTTGCGAGATGCACTTGCTGGAGCACTGCGAATGAATAGCCCCTTATGCCCCTGGGGGGGGCTTGTATTAATTGGTTCTTGACCAATCATATCCTTGATTGCGGGGAATTGGGGCTACACTTTCCTAACTTGAAGGCTCAAATGGGGAAGTAGGATAACTGGCTCTTTGTATGGGCGGATTTCTGGTTGCCCATGCCAGAACCGCTACACCCATGTTCCGCTGGCATCGGCGACGTGCACCCCCCGAGCCTGTTGATGTCCACTCTTCCCGTCCCCCTCGCCTCTTCCCCCTTGTCTCCCTGCCATCGCACGCCAAGGCTGCTGCAATTTTCATTGGGCGTCTTGGCTTTGGACTTCCTTTTTTGTTGGGTTGGGTCACGCCTGCCCGTTCCCGGAGGCCGTCTATGCTTGCCCGACCGTCGACAACGATCATCTTTCTCGCTGGTTGACACCTCTTCTCCGCTGTTGTGACACAACCGTCGAACAGTGCTCTTTTTGCACGTCACCCTCCAGCCCCCTTTCTCGCGTCTATGGACACCCGCCCGCAGCCTCGTCCGCGTGTTGTCTTCCGTGGTGGTGGAGATGGTGGCGCCCCAACACCTCACCTTCCTGCGGGAGGGCCTGCCGCTGGCGTGCACGGCGCTGGCACAGCAGCTACCGGCGGTGGCGGCGGTGGCGGCGGTGGCGGCGGTGGCGGCTGGGTGGCTCCCCCGACCGGCGGTACTCGGACGATGACGCTGACGCTGGCGCCGCCGGGTGACGCTGCCCCCGTGAACGCCCCCGCTCCTGTGCTGCGGCTGCGCCGGCGTCCGCGGCGGCGACGGGTGACATGGACCAGCGACACACACGACAATGAGTTTGACGACAAGAAGTCGTCCAAAAGCTGTTGCATCTACATCAAGCCGCGGGCCTTTGACGAGAGCTCTACCGACACGGACAGCGACAGCGGCGGGGAGTCGGACCATTCATCGGGGAGCAGTTCCAGCAGCGGTGGACCAGTGCGGGTGTCGCGCCAGCGGCGGGCACACATGGAGCGTGGCGGCCATGCTGGCTGCGGGGAGGCGGCGTGCCCGCATCATGACCACGGAGAAGGGAACAGCTGAGGCAGGACGTTTTGGCATTTGCTGCTCTCTTTTTGCATGGATACTATCGCGTGGAGGCTTGCGTTATGAGTGTGTAGGCGGCGTGCCATGAACATGTTTTGGTCACCAATGCTTTTGTGTACTATGGGTCGGGGCGGCACGCACGACTGTATGATCATGCAGGCGTGTAAGTGTATTGATCTGAGTTGAGGTCCTCTATGATACTGGGGTCTTCTCTTCTGGGTAGCAACCTCCGCGCACGGACTTCTTCTGGTCATCGCGTCGCTCACCAATGGTGACCAAGTTCTCTTCGGCCCACTGTAGTTTCTATGAACACGAGGCCACGTGGCCGGGAGAGAGGGGTCAAACGTAAGGCAGCATAAAGAAAAGCGGTAGGTCTTGCGCATCCACGCCAGCAAAAAGTCTTGCATCAACCAAAACGGGGGCGCACGCCTGCGCGGCATGAAGCAAGCTGTCCCTCTTACTCTATGGTGAACTTCTCCGGTGTGAGCGTCGCATCGTTCGTGAAGTTAACCGGCTCACCAGTCGCCGCAGCCGACACCGCGTTGACAGCAATCTTGGCGAAGGTGTGAGCGCTCTCAAATGACACACGGACAGGGAAGAAGGCGTCAGGGTCGCACGCGCTGACCGAGAACTCCAGGCTGCCCTGGTTGTTTCCCCCGTCCACCACTGGAATGCTCCACCGCACCGCCTGCTCCCGCGGCACGACAGTGAACTCGCCGTCGCAGGAGCTGACCACCGGCTGCGCGCCAGTAGGGATGGGAACGGTGATCTCCACATTGCGGAGTTCGGGCGACACCGAGCCGAGGTCATACTCGAGGTTGACGACGCTGTCGTCCCCGCTGTCGCTGGGCCAACACGTCACTGACAGCGGCAGAAGCGACTCATCCTTGGACTGCATGCGCCAGCGGAGGACGCCCAGCGGGTTGCCGGTCGGGAAGGGCCGGCTAGGATCCTTCAGGCCGAGTGTACTCTCGGTCGCAAACAGCGTCTTGTCAATGTTCGGGTGTGTCCGCATCTGCAGGGCGGTGTTGTCGCCCATGACCACGGCCACGCGCACGGCCGCGGACGCAGCGTCGTTGATGCGGAGGAAGAGGTCGCCTTTGACATCCATGGACGAAACACCGCCGTCACGCGACACCTGCACGTTGATCTTCTCAGCGGTCGAGACGTGAACCGCTGCCATTGGCGGAGCGTACACCGCCGCCGCCGACGCTGCTGCCGCGGCTGCCACGCTGGGTCGTGCGGACGAGCGGCTGGGGACAGGAGTGTCGACCACCTCCCCTTCCTTGCGCATCGCGTCCAGCAGCGTGTCTTGCCGCCGGGCCTTGCCGAGGGACATGCCTTTGCCGGACCCAGGCATCGGTGCCGTCACCGGGGCAGGGCGGCCACCACCTGACCCGCCCGTACCAAACGACCCAGCAGAGCCCGTGCCGTCAAAGCCACCGCCACCACCATAGGCACCGCCACCACCGCCGCCACCACCCATGCCGCTACTGCCAAACCCGCTCATGCCGCCACCGCCGCCGCCGGTTCCGCCCATGCCGCCACCGCCAAAGCTGCCGCCGCCAATGCCGCCACCAGCACTGGCGGCGTAGTCTTCCGAAGACATACCCCCCTGCGCTGCGTACGCCGACACGGCCGGCCCCCCCGCCCGGGGACCGGTCGGCGCCAGCCCAATGTCCCGCGCCAGCCCGCCCAGCCCCACGTTCTGGAAGGTGCGCGATATCTCCCCCGCCAAACCCCCAAAGCGGTCGTCCCCACCACCGCCCGTGCTGGGACCACGGGAGCGCGCAATGGCCTCGGCACGGCGCTTGGACACTTCCTTGGCCTCGGCCATCTTGGACTCTTTGATCATTTGCGACAGCCGCTCCTCGTGAGAGTACATCTCAGTATAGGTCGCAATCTGCTGCAGCGAAACGGCCTGACGGAGCCCCCCCCAGTCGAGGACCTCATCCAGGGAGTAGAGGATTTCAAAGGCCGCGTCTGTCACGCCATTCTCGTCCACAATGCCGTACCGCGGGGAGTACTCGGGAAGGATCTTGGAGATGAGGCGCAGCGTCTCCAGGTCCTCCACAATGTTGGACTTCTTGGTGGTGATGAGCAGCACGTACAGAGACTCGATCGGCTGATACAGGTACCGCACGGCGTCCGTCTCGACAAATGTGTGTTCCGCCGACGCCTGGACCAGACCCGGGAAGGCCGCCAAAAGACCTTCGATACGGATGCGGCTCATCTCAACAAATTGGCGAGCCAGCAGGGTCTTCCCACCCTTGGTCAGGACAGCCGCAGAGAGGACGACCATCGTGACGGCCACTGGGGAGCGCAATGCCCCACGCCAACGTGAGCGTCAGACTGCTAAACACAAAAAAGGGATGAATAGATGCCACAACAAAGAACGGTAGAATGGAGGGGAGCCCGACAGCGTCGCAATCAAATGAGGTCGCCGCAGCACTCCCACCCAGTAGAGTCGAAGAAAACACAAGAACAGCGGCCGTGTATCACGCGGCGCGAGACAGGGAGCGAAGCAGCAGTCATCAAGACATGCCACGGTTTCGCTGACAGCGTTGGCTTGCTTCGTGAAGTGGCCTCCAATGCGTGGCTCGAAGCAGTTCACCCAAAAAAGAAAGGGACTGACCAAAAAACAATTGTTCCGTACTCTCTTCAAATTTCGTACCGCTCACAGTTAACTGGTCGCGACCACTGAACCAGTCGCTTGGCACCTCATCAAACAGGGAATCCAGCTGCCGCAGACAGAGCCCTCTCTCCTTCTGCTTCGGCCCTCGCCTTACCCTGGCGTTGACCGCCCCCGCGCAACCCCGGGGCACCCCAGCCGCAGCTTGTGTTCGCTCCGTGGGAGCGCATAGTGCCGTGGTGTGGCGGTGCCCCTCCTTACGTCGTCTCGACCAAGTTCTCGTCGTTGTGCCACCATCAACTCCTGGTCCTCCCTTCGGAGTTGGCGTCGCGCAGTGGCTGCAACCTGCCGTTGTGGACCGGCTTGGTTCGTGTTATCCTTCCTCGCTGTAGCTCTGCACCTGAGATTTTTCTCGACTCGTCGCCGCTCAGGCAGGTCGGGTTTCGTGTTGCCTTCCTATCGGCAGCCTATTCCCGACTGTGGCCGCATCTGTTTCGAGACTTGCGCGTCTTGGTCGTCGCCCGTGACGACCACATTGGACGCCCGCGAATGTGAGGCGGGGTGTCCGTTGCGCACCCCGTTCCTGTGCCCCCTCCCGTGTTGCCCGGCAGTGGTCGATTCTACAATGAGCGACTTGCAGCTCTTTTTGATCTTCCTGGTCCTGTGGCAGGCTGGCCACATGCTGTCGGCGGCCATCCTGCGCCGCGTGCTGGCGACGCCCACGGCGCGGCGACTGGTACCGTCTCCCGAGTGCCGGGCCACATTGGCTGCGGACGGCCCCTCCTACGTCATCTCCTCGGTGCATGCGCTGTTGGTGACGGCGCGGGGAATTGGCCACATACGCGCGTTGGCGTTGGCGCCGCCGCTGCTGCAGCTGCATCTGCCGTCGACCAAGACCCTGCCGGCGGTACTGGCCGCGTCGGGCGTAGCAGGTCCAGTGGGGGCGCCGCCCTCGCCCGACGTAGCGACCTGGCTGACCGCCGCTCGTTCGGCGGTCACGACCAATTGCATGCTTGGCGCCTACCTGGCGTTTGACCTGGTGCACGTCGTCGCGACCTATCCACGCCTCGGTAAGGCTGACACGGTCGCCCACCACGTGGCTTTCCTCTTTTGCTCGGCCGCTGCGGGCGCCCTCCACCTCTTTCCCTTCATGTTTGGGTGGCTGGTCATCGGGGAAGCGTCAACGCCTATGCTCAACGTGCGGTGGGCGCTGATCAAGGCAGGCCGCGGGGACGGACAAGGGGTGGTGTGGGCGTCGACGGTGTTTGCGATAACCTTTTTCACCACCCGCTTTGTCATTTACGGCGCGGGGCTGTTCGGGCTGCTCCGCACCGTCCGCCAAGTCGTCCCATGGTTGGGCGGCTGGTCCCGCGGTGGGGTCTTTGTCGTGGCCATTGTCGCATTTGTGGTCGCCGGCTGGGGGCTCAACATGGTGTGGCTGCGCCAGATTTGGCAGCTGGCCCGCCGCGGTGGACGCAGAAAGGGCTCCAAGGACAAGGGCGCCGCCGACAAGGCGGGCGCCGACGCGACGGAGGAGAGAATAGGACGGCAAGCGGAGGGAGGGGCGAAGCGCCGCCCTGTGGTAGTCAAGGGCGGGCGGAGCGCTGTGGCCGCTGCTGTAGCTGCCATCGATGCACAAGAGACGGTGGTGGCCGGGCGGCAGGGCAAGCGCGCGTGACTTGGTCGGAAGCGCCACACTTCGATTGTTGTCGGTTGTCGGTGCTGCTGCTGCTCGACCCGTGGCCTCTGTGGCTAGAAGTAGTGGGCAACGGTTTTGCACGGACATTGGAGCGGGTGTCTGGCATGTGCAACCATGGGGTATGTGGCCAACAAGTGTTGACTGTTTTGGATCCTTGTCTGTATACTGTTTTTGACGGCGTCTGTCAATTGCGCAGTGGCCAAGGGGGTTGTCTGAAGCACTCGGATTCCTCTGGTTGTTCTTCACTCCATTGCCTTTGTGGTCGATTGCGTCTGGTACATGAACCCATGCTCAACGCCTGATCCTACGCGCGGCCGTATACCCTCCGCATTGACAATGGCTCGGTGCTCTGGCCGATTGACTTTTTCATGCTTGCGACGCCACACCCTGAGCAGGTCTGAACATTGAAGCACAGAAGCCGAGCTACCTAAACTTTACACCGTGGACAGAGAGCCTTTTAGATAGCGGTGGTTGAAAATGTCGCCGAGCACGTGCAGCAATCTCTCAGTTCGACATAATGTACCTTGGCTTGCCCCATGATCCCATTCAATTCAGACAGCGCTGACCAGAACAAATGTCAATGGCCCCGATCAAGAGGCTGTCATGAGACTGGTTCGGACGTCGAATCGTACGTGTTGTCTCCACGGAAACGCTGTTCGGCCTCGTCGCGGCGTGCCCCCTGTGCCCGAGGCGCTGATCCAGCATCCTCTGTACACCAGTGCATTGCCTCTGATATTCACCGCCTGTCTGACGCCTTTTCGGTCATGGTTTCCACCTTTGTTGCCCGTGCCGCTGCTCCTGCTGCGGCCGTCGTTGTCGGCCGGCGGCGGGCCTTGTTCCCCCTGTCGCCACCCGCCTGGCCCCGCCAGAACGCCTGGGCACGCTGCAGCGTTTCCTCCAGGTCGAACCACCCACCAAACGCATCGAACTTGCGTGAAGGTAGCGGTGGCAGCGGTGACGGTGCGGGTAGTCGTGGGGGTGTTGGGGACGGGAATGGGAGCCAGGGCGGTCCGCTCAATAGTGACGGCATTGCTCCATTGGACACCCCTTTAGGTGCAAAGCTGGCGGCTGGTGGCAGCGGTGGTGGTGCAGGTGGCCTGCTTGCGGCGGCGGCGGCGTGGGAAGGGGTTGGGGGGGGGACTGTGGGAGCTGCGGACAGCGACGCTTCGGCATCGCGGGAGCGGTTGGTCATCAATGGTACGGCTGGGAGTGGGTTGGCCTCGTTTTTCCGCAGATTTGTTGTGGGCGAGGAAGGGCATGTCTGGGCGGTCGCCGTCGCATCTGTGCTACGGTTTCAAGGATTCTGCCACTGGGTGCTGCAGTTGTCTCAATGTCAGCAGGCTGCAAAACTAATGTGCGCTGGTGCCTCGCTGTCTGACTTGCCTGTGCTTTGTCTGGACGACATTGACCCTTATCCTATAGGCTATGGAGACACGTCGCTCACCGTGTCGGGGGTGCGGGTATCGTCGCCAGTGCTGCTCTTTCCCCATTTCCCCACCTACTGGGAGATCCCTTCTCTAGCGGCGGCGCTGACGCCCGACGCCCTGACGCTGGTCAAGGTCGTGCGCCCACGGCCGGCAGTGTTGCTACTCGGCCTGCCTGTGCAGGTTCCCCTGCCTCCAGGGCTCCGCACCTGGGCCACCGCCATGGGCGTGGGCGTAGAGGTGATGGGTGTTGGCGAGGCGTGTCACACCTTCAACCTGCTCAATGGGGACGGCGTGGGGGTTGCGCTGGGTTGTGTCACCCGTGGTGCGCTGAGGAGATTATGATGCCCTCTTCGAGATGCACAGGCATCGGGTGTAGGAGCCCGCCTAGTGGTCAGATGAGCTCGGATGAAAGAGACAACAACAAACGCACAGCCATACGTACGCGTACACTTCGCAGCCAGTATCATAAAAAAACAGGCAAGACTAGACACGTGCCTCGGCAACTGTCATCGTGCACCAACTACGCTGCCACATAGGGCCGTCGCACCCGCTCGACATGACGCGCGGCTCATCGACCACCCCAATCGCAGCCGGACGAGAAGATCACTGTGCAAAGATGCGTAGCCCGCTCCGACAACGTACGCTTCGCCCAGCGCTCCATCCGTCAGCGTCAATGGGATGCTAAAATGATGCCGACAATAACGCCAAAGAGACCGAGAGCAGACCCGAAAATCTCTACGATCAGGATCTTGACGAACAGCGTCCCGTTTTGGGCATCGGCCAGCGCGCACGAACTGCCCGTCACGCCCACACACAGTCTGTACGAGCCATGCAACAAGGCATAAGAGGGCAACAATGGCATACAGTACGGTGACAACCGACAAAGGAAACAGCATGGCAAAAACAAGGTGGAGTGGGAAGCATGCAAGCACACACGAAGAAGTCAGATACCAAGTCTCGCCACCGCGGATGCCAAGCATGTTTGGATCAGCATTGATGTACCCACCAACCGCGGCTCGTCACGAACGGACCCGATGGCAACCCGCCCGACCGGCACGCGACGTGCCCTACAAAGAGCAGCCCGGGAAAAGCTGGGCTGCCGTGCTCGCGACGACCTCCGCAGTACCGTCACCATGTCGGGCGCGGTACGCGACGGAGTGGCGTGCAGCACACGGGCACGCCACTGGCATGCCGTCCAGCCGCCCCGAACCAGCAAGGTCACCTCTCTGCCGACCATGCCCTACGCGCGTCAGGGCATAGAAACAAAGAATCACGACAGGAGAAAACATACCCGCAAAATAGGTTCGAGAAGCCAACCGTCAGGCCCGCCGCAAAAAGGGCGTAGCCAAGGTACGCCGATGGCAGCCCCCCGTCCTCCGCCTCAACAATACGGCTCTGCATGATGATGGCCATGATAACGCCATAAATGGCCACAGCCTCGCAAAAAATGACCGAAATGAGGTTCTTCGATTGGATGCGAGGGTGCTTGATGGCTGCGCCCAGCAGGCTGACGCCGGTGATGAAGATGCCCCACGCGGCACCCAGCACGGACAACCCGATGGCGAGGGCGGTACCGACAGATGCAAACAAGTACGGAGAAATCGACGTAAACAGAGCCCACCACGACGCGTAGCAGGCGGGGATGAACCAGAAGAAGATGCAAGAGGAGAAAAACGAGCCGGTAGTGGCAACGACCGGCGCCGCCACAACCGCCGCAGGGACCGCAGCTAAGTGGGCCACGGCGTCCACGGCCATCATGGATGCGTCCATGGCGCGGACGACTTCAAATACTTGCGGAGAGGTGCACAGGGTAGGAGCGCGGCGCACGAGTAGAAATGGTGGCGTCTGTTGGACGGTGCCGCGAACACGGTGTGAGTTTTGATGGCCACGAGACTGCCTGTCTCTGTTTCCACCAGTTCGTGATGGAATTCTGTGGTTCACGAACAACTCAGTGCGCACGCTGAAACATTGCAGGACATTGGTTGTTTTCAGCAGCTAGTCCATCGTTATATATTTTCTTTCGACAGATCTGATCACATCGTGGTCACTCGATGCGTTCATGCCCACTGGAGGCCGTCCCACTCTCTACATCATCGTCATTGGGGTCATGAACATGGAAGGCCAGACCCTACATTGCTGATTAGATCATCTACTTTGACAGAGCGCTTGACGGCTGTTGCACAGCAGCAATGTGTCGTCGTTGGACATCTCCTTGTTTGAGCGGGAAGGTGCGCAACTTTGTCGCTCACATGGCTGATACACGTAGTGTTTGAGCCTGTTTGTCATCGACCTCAAGCATCTAGACGAACATGACAGAGCTCTGCTTTGCACGGTGTGGGCGCACGTCCGGCAGAGGGAGGCCATTCATGTCATGTCGCCACGGTGGTTCTCTTCCACGGACCAGTCGTGTGCTTCGAGCACGTTGCTCGATGAGCTGCATGCCCTACTGTCACCAGTAGACACACCGAAGGAGCGAATGCCCCGAACGCGTTCGCCTTGTGTGGATGAGGTGCCCGGGTACTCAGCCAGCCCGTGTCTCTGCGGCGTCTGCCAAGAGGGCAATTCCAGGCCGACGGTTCTTGATCCCTGGACGGCAGGTCATGCTGACCTTGCCCTTGCTGTTTGAACCGAGATGTCGATCGATGCCGCTGCTGACAGTTGAGCGTTCGAAAAAAAACCGCGGTGGTGCCTGTTGAGAGGCCTCTCCGGGCGGCACAGGCGCAGCGACTCCATGGCCACCGAGGGACTGGGTCCGTGCGTCTCGAATGGGGAAAGACTGACACAGGTGCCCACGGCAGCTGCTCGCGCCGGTCCCGGCTGGGCACCGCCCCACACCCCCCCTTCACGGACCCAGGGAGGCAGGTTCGTGGCTGCCGAGCATCAATTGCCCCACCGTGGCACGCGCTCGCACCTGTCTGCTGGGATTTCGGGTCGTTCCCACCTGCGGCACCCTCTTTAGGACGCCTACGGTTGGCACCGTCTGCTCCCACCGATTCCATTGCTCGTCACCCCCCACCCCCTGCACCGCCGTTGCCGCCACCGCCATCCCCTGCCG
>ENA-ORXC01001873-ORXC01001873.1-marine-metagenome-genome-assembly--contig:-NODE-1873-length-11920-cov-3.247995_pt1 | contig 11920 bp, 4 predicted proteins | sample MGYA00237865_ERZ511478 | MGnify/ENA metagenome assembly ERZ511478 | reverse complement strand
TCACCGTATCTAGCAGCTATTCGTCTAATGTACCAAACCCTTCGTCTAGGAAGAAAAATTGCAGTGGATGCGCTCCCCTTAGTTGGATTTGTCCAGAGAGAGCAAGTGCGAGCGCAAGAGAGGTTAAGAACGTTTCGCCTCCAGATAAGGTGGAAACAGGTCGCTTCACTCCTCCGTTCGCATCATCTCGAATTAAGAACCCTCCAGCTGAATCAACCTCAATCGCGTACCTCTGGGAGGTTAGATCACCAAGTTTTTGTGAGGCGTCAAGACTCACTTGTTCCAGCTGTTCAGATGCAATAAACTCAACAAAACTATTTCCTCGGAAAACTGTTTGAAGCTTACCAAGCTTTTCAAGTTCTTCACTTACCGTTTTTCGGATCGTTTCGAGTTCCATATAACGGTCATGTCGCTTTGTCACATCATCGAGATGGTGACGTGCTGCCGCAAATTGAGAGAGCACTTCTTCTCGAACTTCGTTTGCTCTTGTTGCGTGCTGGATCGTTTCGTTGTAATGATCTTCTGAGATCGTTCTTCCCGCAAGCTTTTTGTTAAGCTCACCGATTGAGTACTCCGTTTGCTTCCATTCATTCCGATACGCTTCCACACGCTTTTCCCAATTAAGTTTCTGTTCCTGCGATACTTCAGCATTTCGAATCTGAGTTCGATTTTCGAATATAGAAGATGCTTCAGCAGCTTCATAGGTTTCGATAGCCTTCTTTAAACGAAGTTGCGCATCGTTATTATAGTTCTCATCAGCTGCGGCACGCCTTTCCACTTCCTGATGACGTTCTTGTGCATGCTCCAGTTGCTCGAGCGAACTTTTTTCAGCCTGACGAATCTCATTTAGCTGCTTATTTACTTGTGTTAAACCTTCTTGTGCAGACGTATTTCCGACAATCTCGACATAATCTGCATCCGCTTTTTTCAATTGTTCAGTTAGTTGATGAATCGAACTTGTTAACTCTACCTTTCGGACAGAATACTGCTGCATCTTTTCCTGAAGGTCTTGAAGACGTTGTTCTTTTGCTTCGATATAAGGACCGCTTTTCGAAAGTCTTTCACGAATAACGTCTGCTTGTTGATCCATTTTTTCAATATGAACCACTTCCGCTTCAATTTGGTGAACGGAAAGAGATAATTCTTTCTGAATGGTTTCCTCAATCGATGCCGTTTCTTTGCTTAAATCCATACGTTTCTCAGTCTTGGATTTAAGCTCGTTCTGAACTTGCGACAGCTGATAAGCATACTCAGAAACTTTTGACTGCTTCTCTTGGATGTTCTTCCCTAAAAGCTTCACTTTCTCTTCTAATTCACGAACATCTTGAGCAAGGGACTTCATCTCAGTAAGAATTTCTTCTACTGAAAAGTTACGCTTCACTTCGTTCAAGTCCTTCTGACCGTTAGACAATCCTTCTTCTTGCGCTGTCATCGCATCAGACATTTGTTCTAGCTGATACTGAAGCTGCTTCGCTGATTGGAGCTTATCTTTTAACGTTTCACGCGTTTGTTCCTTTTGCTGTAGGAGATCTTTGATTTCCGCTGTATGATCTTCTCCATCTGCCAGGTGAACATGTTCCTTCGCTCCACAAACAGGGCACGCGTCGCCTTCTTCTAACCCTTTTGCAAGACGAATGGCAATGGCATGCGTTCGACTTTCATCTAGTTTACGCTCGTTATGTTCGACTTCCTCTTGAACCGTTCGAATGTGCTGTTCGAGCGTTAATTTGTGGGAAGAGACGGCATGGTAAGTTGAAAGCACAGCTTGGTAATAACCTGTATACCGGTCTCTCATTTCATTCAGATTTTTTACGGTTTCCTCGTAAAGAGGGTGCAGTCGTTTTTGTTCGGTGTCCTGCTTTTTTTCTTCAATCTGAGCCGATTCAAGCTGTTTACTGAGCGACTCGAACTCCTGCTTTAAACTTTGTGCTCTTCCCATTTTCTTTCGTTTTTCTGGGGTGACCTGTAGGCTTGTAAGTTCTTCATTTAAATCAGACTGAAGCGTCCGCGCTTTCCTTAAATCTTGTTGCGATTTTGATGTTTCCTCTTCAGCCGCTTTCGCTTCTTTGTCATGTAATATAGACTGTTGTTCAATATCCTTTAACTGTTTGGTAAGTTGATTGATTTCTTTTTCAAGTGCTAAGCCTCGCTCAAGATTATTTAGTTGTTTAATGAGAAGCGGCTCTTGCTTCTCCTTGTTTGATCGTTCTTCCTCGTAAGCTTTTTTCGTTGTTTGAAAGAAGGACTTCATTTCTTCTAATACACGTTTCGTCTCTTCGTAACGAAGCTTTGCATCCTGCACTTCTTTCTCAGTCGCTTCAACCGCATCTAAATAGGGTTTTATTTGCGCAGCCGCCGTTGCTTGGGCGATCTTTTCTTCCATTGCATCGATTTCAACCTGACCTTTTGAAAGCGTGTCTTTCTTAGCTTGAAGGTCCGCAAGCTGTTGTTGAAGGTTCCAGATTTCCATCACGTGGTCTTTTTGCTTTTCAGCTAAAATGAGGTCTTCTTTTGCTTTTTGAGCTGCTCTATCAGCCGTATCCAAAGCATTCTTCGCTTCTTTAAGAAATTCTTTTGAGGCATCGCCAAGCCCTGTTTGCTCGGCGGATACTTCATTTAAATGATGTTTTTTCTCATCCACTCGTGATTTTAATCGACGGTTGAACTGATCACCATACTTTTCAAGTTGAAAAAGGCGCTGGAGCATCTGTCTTCTTTCTGTTCCTTTGAGTGATAGGAACTCCGCAAATTTCCCTTGAGGTAGAACAACAGCGCGAGTGAAATCATCAATTGTTAAACCGAGAATTTCCTGGATTTTTTGAGAAACATCGCGGTCTTTATCTGCTAGTACCGTATTCTCTTCACCGATTTCGATAAGACGAGAATTAGCAGAGCGAATGGATACATCGCCTGACCTTTTATACGTACGTTCTACGCGATAGCGTAAGTCACTCAGTGCAAACGTAAACGACACAGATAAGGTGTCTTCCGCGTGGTTCATAATCCCCTGGGTATTATTTGTTGCCCGTTCAACTTTGCCGTAAAGAGCAAGCGTCATCGCATCAAGAAGAGAGGATTTCCCACTACCTGTTGGGCCAAAAATGCCGAAAATCCCTCCCTGACAAAGCGTTTCAAAGTCAATTTCTTGTTTTTCACGAAAACTATGCAGTCCTGAAACGGACAATGTAATTGGTCTCATTTTCTCACTCCTCTCTTACTCCTCTTCCTCTGACTGGGATAAATCTAGAAAAAGCTGGACAAGTTCATCATCTGGTTCAGCACCATCTGTTTGCTTTTCATAAAACCGTTTAAAAAGCTCTTCTATTGGTAAATTCGCATACGACACTTCACGCTGTTCTTCTTTCTTTTTAAAAACAGGTCTGATATGTATAAAGCCTTTATGTTGACTGCGAAGACGATGGATTTCTTCAATGGAAAGCGTATCATTTAAATGCACTTCGAGATCAATCCATGCGTCCTCGTCTTTTCCTTCTTCTAACCATGTATACACTTGTTCAATCCCTTCATTTGCAACCCAGCGCACAAGCGGCTTACCAGACTGTAACGGAATTTCACTAATGTGAGCTAGTCCATCCGGCTCAACATCAATCATCGTCACTGATTTGACTTGATTAGCTTCAGAAAAGCTATAGGCTAGAGGAGAGCCTGAATAGCGGGCAAGGGCAGAACCTTTCGTAATCGTCTGAGGGCGGTGTAAATGTCCAAGCGCCACGTACTGCGCTTGTTCTGGCAAGGAATTGGCAGACACGGTATAAGCTCCTCCAACTTGAATCGGTCTTTCTGAATCACTTTCACGACTTCCAGCTACGTAAATGTGACTCATCGCAATATGAACAGCATCCTCACCACCTGCCTCAGATAAATCGCTAAATAGTTTTTTTACGCGATCGTCATAAGCGAGCTGGAGTGCATCTTCTTCCTGGCCTTCTGTTAAGCATTCATTTAATCGCGATTCCGACGGATAAGGAAGAGCTGCGATAGAAAGCTTTTGTCCATTTCGAACTGTAATGTTAACCGGATCCGTTGTTGGAAATCCTATAATCGTGATGCCACTTGTATGGGCTAACGGACGTGAAGCCGATAAGCGTTCTGGATTGTCGTGGTTGCCTGAAATAATAATAAGTGGACGCTCGCCTCTGCTCGTTAATTTCACAGCAGCTTCATAAAAAAGGGTTTCTGCGGCTGCTGGGGGGTTTACGGTATCAAACACGTCACCAGCCATTAAAATCGCGTCTACATTTTCTTCATCTGCAATCATTTGAAGCTCTTCAAGAAACGTTCGCTGTTCAGGAAGGCGGCTTCTACCTTCTAATGTTTTGCCAAGATGCCAGTCTGCGGTATGAAGCAATTTCATGTTTCTCACTCCTTATCGTTTTATTTTTGAAACGAAGAAGCCGGACATTCGCCCGGCTATTCTTAATCGATTAAGAGTGATTTGCCACCATCAAAAAAGAAAAGAATCTTTTCTTTACAAGGCAAACCCCAAATCTCATTAATCGCTTTTTCATATAGTTGAAGCTGAGTTGTATAACGACGTTTCATTGTCTCCATTGCCTGTTGCTCTGAAGAAAAACGATTTTCAATCACATCTGTTTTATAATCGACTAACAGTAATTCTCCGTGTTGATCGCGCAGGATACAATCAATAACTCCCTGTAACACGACCGTTTCTTGTTCTCCTTTGAATTCTGGATAAATCCATTTCGAATCCACCCCAAGACTAAAGGGAACCTCTTTATATATTTCGGCCGCGTTTCTCATCTTGTCACCTAGATCAGAATCAATCAAGTGCTTAATTTGTTTCACATCAATGGCTTGAGCCTGATCGTTAGTTAATAATTCTTTCGTTTCAAGCTTTGCGATTAATTCTTTAATATCCTTTTCTTCATGCCGTTGGTGCAAATCAATATGCTGCATAACGATATGCATCGCCGTTCCGCGCTCAGCAGGCGTAAGCTTTTTACTTTGAAGAAAGCGCGGGCGTTCTTTTAACGATTGGCTAAAGCCTTTTACAAGGCGATCGTCACTCCGTTCGTCCTGGAAAATTTCCCGCTGACGCTTCACTTCCGTTACCGACTGCTTTGATCTTGTTTCAGCAGCTGCCTGGTGTGGATATGTCCAATTAAGACGATTATGAACAACGTCTTTAAAGGCACTTTCTTCTGGAACATAAGCTTTCCTACGCAGGAGTTCCTCGTATTCCTCGTGTTTCTTAACGTCTTCTGCTTCAACTTGAGAAAAATCCGAAGCTTGATGGAGCGTTAACGACCAACGTGATGGGTGATGAAAAACCTCATCATGTTTCGGGAAACTAGCGATGCCGTCTGTTATGGAAGAAAGATCTTGATGCCTGATAATAGAAGGCCCAATCCAGTTCAAATACGTTTTACTTGTTGAGCGCTCATAATCAGAAAGGAGCCACTCCTCTCCTGGTGCCTCTGCCCAGGAGAGTAATTCTTTCTCCCAGTCATTCACCGTACCAACTAGAATTAATTTTTCTTTTGCTCTCGTTAAAGCAACGTAAAGCACCCGCATTTCTTCAGCCAATAGCTCAAGTTTCATTCGCTTTTGTAATGTAAAGTAAGGTAACGTCGGATAACTAATGCGATTGATTGGATCAATGTATTTCGTTGCTAAACCGAATTCTTTATGAATAAGCATTTGGTTTGCCATGTCTCTCATGTTGAATTGCTTTGCTATGCCTGCGACAAAGACGACAGGAAATTCAAGTCCCTTGCTTTTATGAATCGTCATCACACGCACAACATCTTCCTGCTCTCCAAGTGCACGTGCTGTTCCAAGATCGCTTCCTCGCTCCTTCATTCGATCGATAAACCGCAGAAAGCGGAACAATCCACGAAATGAGGTTGCTTCGTATTGTCTTGCACGATCATACAAAGCACGCAGATTCGCCTGGCGCTGCAAACCAGCGGGCATTCCGCCGACAAATTCATAGTAATTCGTTTCGCGATACAATTGCCAAATTAATTCACTTAACGATGACTGCCTTGCCTGTTCTCGCCAGCGATTTAAATCATCGATAAATCGTGCTATTTTCTCTGAAAGCTCATCTGACTCTGTCTCACAATACGCCTGCATGGCGAGATAATAACTTGATTGCTTCTCATTTATCCGAATCAACGCAAGTTCTTCTTCCGATAACCCAATAATCGGTGATCGCAAGACAGATGCGAGCGGAATATCCTGGTAGGGATTATCGATCACGTTTAGAAGACTCATCATGATCGCTACTTCTGTCGCTTCAAAATACCCTGTCGCAAGGTCTGAATAAGATGGAATACCCGCCTGCTTTAATTCCTCCATCATAACCGGCGCCCAGCTACTAGTGGCACGCATTAAGATCACCATATCTCTGTACTGAATAGGTCTCATCCGATCTTCTTTTCGATCGTATATTTTCGTTCGTTCGTTTTCGCTCTTTCCCATCATGGATTTAATATTGGATGCAATCAGACGTGCTTCAAGCTGAACTTTTTCAACCTCTTCATCTTCTTCTACATCAGAGCTTTGATCAATCACATGAACTTCTGGTACCACCGTTTGAGATTTCGGATACTCTGCGCCAGGAATAAGTTCAGCGGCATGATCGTACTTAATTTCCCCAACGCGTTCATCCATAATTTGCTTAAAAATAAAGTTGGTGCTATTTAGAACTTCCTCACGACTTCGAAAGTTTCGTGCAAGATCGATGCGTTTAGTAGGCTCCTCTGAAGAGCGGCCAAACGACTTATATTTTGCTAGAAATAACCCAGGCTCAGCAAGTCTAAACCTGTATATACTTTGTTTAACATCACCTACCATAAAACGATTCCCACCGTGTTCGGACGTTCGGCTAATGGCATTAAGAATCGTTTCTTGAACAGAGTTCGTATCCTGGTACTCATCTATGAGCACTTCAGCGAACTGCGTCTGATATTCCTTCGCCGCACTTGAAGCGATAGGGTTATCAGGTGTTGATGCCTCATCTAATAAAATCGAAAGACAGTAATGCTCAAGGTCACTGTAGTCAACAAGTCCCTTTTCTTTTTTTAGATCAGCATACTTATCCCTAAATTCATTTACGAGAGAAGATAACGTTTCAAGAACAGGCGCAAGTTTTTGGATATCCTCAAGATACTCCTCTGCTTCCCGTTGAAACAGATCTTCTTTCATACTTTGAACGGTTTTCTTAACCCGATCACGCATTCCTTTGACAGCATCAATAAGCTCAGGATCAAACTGGTCACCTTTACAAGGCTTTAAGCGTCCAAATGAAACAGCTTCAAACGCGTTTTTTAATGCTGCCCATGATTCCTTAGAAGCCTGGAGAAGTCCATTCACCATTTCGCGCTCGATTTCTAACGTGGAAAGGTACGGTTCTGGACCACCTGGGGAAGATGAAATGGAAAGGGCTTTTTCCTGCACTTCACGCATTCCTTCTAACTGAAGCACAACATCTTTCTTTAATTCCTCTACCCAGATCAGCTCATCGAAGCTTTTATTACCTGCATGTTTATATAAATCTACACTATCTGCCAACCACTGTTTCGGCCAAGGATGACTTGAAGAGAAATGAAAAAGTCGTTCAACTAGAAGCTGAAGATCGACATCGCTCCGATCACTACTATAGCGGTCGACGAGATCATAAAATGCTTCATTTTTTTTCTGGCTGTAGTGCTCTTCAAAGAGCTCTTCCATCGCTTCTTCACGAAGTAAAGCGGCTTCCGTTTGATCGGCTACTCGAAAAGCAGGATCAAGATCGATCTTGTAATAATAGCGGCGAAGAACTTCCATACAAAACGAATGTAGTGTAGAAATAGAAGCACGATTTAACATGGAAAGCTGTCTTCTTAAATATAGCGAAGAAGGATCTTCCTTCAGCTTTTCTTCAAGCGCTTCTCCAATTCGGTGGCGCATTTCAGCAGCTGCTGCATTTGTAAATGTTACGACTAGAATCCGATCAACTTCAGCCGGATCTTTTTCATCGGCTAAACGTCTTATAATTCGTTCAACTAAAACAGCGGTTTTCCCCGACCCTGCCGCAGCGGCTACTAAAACATCTTGATTTCTTGAAGCAATGGCTTCCCACTGCTCATCGGTCCATCTTGATCCTTCAGGTTTACTTATCATCGTCTGCATCCTCTCTCATGCGTCTTAAAATCGTTTCGTCATCTTGAGCAGTAATAGGACGATAAGCATTATCTTCCATCGCCTGATCAAACTGGCAAAAAGATCGGTATGAACAGAACGTACAAGGTACTCGATCTTTCATTTTATAAGGATCTATCTCAATACGGCCATCTGAAATTTCCGATCCAATTGATTGAATCGTTTTTCTTGTATAAGAACGAAGCGCATGAAAATCATCAGAAGATAAGACGGAAGAGTTTTTGTAAAAGCTACCGTCTTTTTTCAGTGCGGCCGGGATAATATCCGATTTCTTCGTTTCAATGTCGTTATCCATTAAGCTCACAACGTCTTTATCCGCAAGGAGAAGTCCCTTCATCTTAAATTTCCTGAAAAGCTCCTGTTGAATTGCCGCTTGTCCAGGCGCTGACGTCTGAAGCATAGGGTTGTGGACATGAAAATAAAGCATACCTGCAGCAGTTGCCTCTCTTCCAAGCCAGACGTTCGCATTGGATATAACAACATCGAGATACGTCAGCATTTGTAGCGCGAGTCCAAAATACACTTCCGATAGATCAAGAGAAGTACCGCTAGACTTATAGTCGATAATACGAAGGAGAAGCTCTTCACCGTTCAGTGCCTGATCAACACGATCGACACGTCCGATGAGCTGGATTTTAACACCATTTTTAAGCGTGAACTCGATGGGAGGGAGCTCTTGATTGGGCCCAAATCCTAATTCAAGTCCTGCTGGTTGAAACCCGCTTTTCTTTGCCTGTTGCCCAAGAACGGACGAGGCGCGGCCAACAACTTGCGTTAGCTTTCTCATAATATAATGATAGCGATTTGAACTTAATAGAATTTCATTCTGTAACTTTGGTGCGAGCTGTTCAACGATTTGTCCTGAAAGCTCATAATATTGATTAGATGAGAGTTTCGCCCAATCCCAGTGACGCTGCTTAATCGTTTCGGCCATCATATTGAGCGCCGCATGAAACAGCTGTCCGATATCAGGCGCTTCAAGCTTGAATGTCGCTCGTTCTTTTAAGCGTAAACCATGAGAAGCAAACTGAGAGAAAGCACAAGATTTATACCTTTCCATTCTTGAAACACTCGTCTGAATTTGGTGACCATAAAGTTTTCTACTCGTTGATTCAGTTAGACGTTCGGCTTTATTTCGATAAAAAAGACTATCAATTAAGCGTACGCGATCTTTCTCAGTTGGAGCCGAAATAAACCAGTTGTATGCATCCCACCAAATAGGATCAATCGGATACCCTCGGTGCCATTGTCGAAGTTGTCCCGTGAGTCGCCCTATTGTCTTGGATGGGTTTGTTATGAAAGAGAGTTCTTCCATTGCTTCTTCACCAGGCTCTGCAAATTTCAGTCCCATCTCAAGATCCGGGAACATCTCCTGCAATCGATTCATAACGATAGAAGGCTGCAGACCCTTTCCTTCTTCATCAGCAAGTGGACAGCTAACCCATAAAGAATCCGAAGGTGTTGCTAGCGAATGGTAAATCAAAAATTCTTCATCAAGCAAACGCCGCTTCAACCCAGGTGCTAACTGAATTCCCTGTTCTTCTAACTTTTCTCTATCCTGCTCACTTAAAAGTCCATCTTCCTGAATGCGAGCCGGTAAGACACCTTCATTTACACCTAGAAGAAAGCCACATTTTACATCAGTAAATCTAGTACGATCAATGCTCCCAATCACTACCTGATCAAGTGAAGCAGGTACGAGAGCAAATTTCATATTTTCCATTCCGGCTTCAAGTAGCTTAGTAAATTGCTCCACGGAAAGTTTCTGATCACCGATTAATTCCACTGTTTCATCAAGTAGCGAAATCACTGCGTCCCAAACCTGATCATGTTCACGTGCTTTGGCAAGGTGACCTGCCTTTTCTGCCCGCTCTTTTAAACGATCGATTTTTTCCGCTGCGTGGCAATTTTCAAGAAGATAATAAAGAATTTCGCACATTTCTTCAACGGTTTTTGCTTTGGTCATGTGTCTCTCAAATTTCTCAAGCGGCGTCGCAATCCAGTCTTTCGTTTCATTCAGGCGATCTTCCATTTTTTCGAGTTCATCGGAAGTGATGACTTCTTTATCTTCTAGCTGACGATAAATATTTGCTTTAAATCTTTCACCAGTTTTCCAACGATAGCCTTTGATGCCTTTTGCTATAACGTAATTTTCAAGCTCATCCATCCGTTCGCGAATGGTTTCAATGCTTTCCCCCGTATCGTCTGGAAACAATAGCTCCGTTTTGACACATCGAAAAACCGATTCATAGCGCCAGTTGTACTGGATAATATCCAAACTTGAGCGAATCAACTCAATTATCGGGTGATGAAGCATTGTCCGCTTTTGATCTGAGAAAATTGGAATACCGTGATCCTCGAATATCGTTTCCACAAGTTCATAATAAGTTGACATATTGCGAACCATGATTGAAATATCCCTGTAACGATAACCTTCATCTCGAACAAGCCTTAGCGCTTCTCGTGCTACTGCCTCAACTTCAGAACGTATATTCACCGCATGATGAACTTGTATGTGCTGCAAATCCCCACGATAAACAACCGGCGGCCGTTCACCATAATTTGCTTCTAAATGAGAGATCTCACTGTTTCGATACCTCTTCTGCGTTGTTAAAACGAGAGGTTCCTCGATTTCTACCCCTTCTTCATTCGCCAGTCCCTGAAGGATTTGATATGTTTTACCTGGTTCATGAAACAGGTCGAGTTCATGAATAGCGGAAGGGATCATTTCAGAATCCATTGTAATCGTAAACGTAAGGGTTGTTCCTTTTTTCATTAAAGATTGAATGACCAGTAGTTCCTGAGGGGTAAAACTATGAAAGCCGTCTATCCAAATTGTAGCGTTCTTTAGATAGTCTGATTCCTCAATTTTCTCTGCTAGCAACGCTAAATAGTCTTCTGAATCGAGGTAGTGACCTATCATCTTCTTTTGAAAAGCTTCGTAAACAAGATGCAAGTCATAGAGCTTATCTCGAAGTAAGTACCGCTCATCTTCAACATAAAAATCATCAGCAAAGCTCTTGATATCATCTGGTTCGAGACAATACCGCTTAAATTCCGTTACCATATCATTGAGCTGTTCCACGTATCCTGTTTTCTCAGAAGAACGCTGATAAATTCGTAGTTGCTGCTTATTTTCCTCAATGATCTGTCGAAGCATCATACTTGTTCCAACACTACTTAAATGAGGACGAGCCATGCCCCCAGTTTCTTGAAGTACTTTCCAGGCAAGTCTTGTGAAACTAAAAACCTGTGCTCGAATCATTCCTTTTAAACCTCTATTATGTACTAATTCATACTCTGATTGAAACGTCATTTGCTCAGGAACGAGGTAAATCATATCCTGTCCGATTGGCCGATCGGTTAGTTCATTTTGCATTTCTGTTAAACAATGATTCGATTTCCCACTTCCTGAACGACCAATGACAAATTTCACTGTCATTTGCTCTACCTCCTACACCTTAAATTCTTTGTCTATTATCTCATGTTTTCAATGAATTGAATAGCAAATAGGAAAATACGTTCGTATATTGCCCGACAAATTATGCCAAATGGAAGACTTGATGGTTTCCTCCTACATACGCACGGGTATAGTACTCATAAGAAATTGATCATAAAGGAGTTTTCAAAATGGAAAAGGAATTTGAAACGTTTAAATGGGAATTAAATCGGCTTACACGAGACATGACCGAATTTGTTCATAGTTATGAAAAGCTAGATGATGGGCAGA
>ENA-ORXC01001872-ORXC01001872.1-marine-metagenome-genome-assembly--contig:-NODE-1872-length-11923-cov-56.873459_pt1 | contig 11923 bp, 15 predicted proteins | sample MGYA00237865_ERZ511478 | MGnify/ENA metagenome assembly ERZ511478 | reverse complement strand
ATATTAACTTCTGAAAATATGAGATTTATAAAGTTGTCCAATGGTTGATGGTTTTAAGGTTTATGATAGCTAGGCGTTGTCTTTACCTAGCCCTAATTGTTCTTTAAGTTTTGCAAGCTCGTCATCTACTTTCTCCTCGCTAGTATCTGCAGCGGCGTTTATCTCATCATCTATACTTTTATTAGTATCTGCGATGTCTCCATAAGCCTCTGCAAGTGCTTCTTCTTGCGCTACTTTTTCTTTCATACGTTCTAGCATACTCACGGTACCAGTGTTATCTAGGGCCGCCATTTGCTTGTTTACATTCTTTGTAGCATCGCTCACTTTTACACGTGCCTTGAGTGTTTTAAGCTCGTTCTCCCAGTTGCTTATGTTATCTTTAATAGTCTGGATAGTGCCTTGTAGTTGTGCTACATTACCTTCAAATTTTGAAGTATCCTCACCAGCGCGTGTAGCGTGTGACTGTGCTTCTTCTTTTTTGGCCAGGGCTTCTTTGGCTAGTCTGTCTGCATCTGTCGCATCCATAGATCCTGCGTGAGCTTTTTTAAGAATAGCGATGGCTTTGCTCTCGTAGTCTTTTGCTTTTGCATCGTGCTCGTCACGCTCGTTTTTTGCGCGTATGGCCATTGCTTTTACTTGAGCCATAGCCTCTACACTTTTGGCAAGATCTTCTTTCATATCTCGTATGCCTTGCTCTGTCATCTTGATAGGATCTTCCATATTATCTATAGATGCATTTGCCTCTGCTTGTCCTATTTTAAAAAGTCGTTTAAATATGTTCATAATGTCGTTTTTTAATATTTTGAAAATTCTATAATCTGTTCTGAGTACTCACTCATAAGTAAACTCAGGGAGTTCAAGCTGCCCTCTAGCTCGTTGAGGTCAAGATTTTCTATCTGTAGGGTATCTCTAAAGATGACCTTTTTACCAGTATCATCTAGTACAAAAGCGCCGTGTATGATATCTCGGTTTTTTTGCAGCAGACTTTTAAAAATCTTTTCTGACTGGTTATTGATGGTAAAAATAAATTGCTCGATAATTAGAATAGGAGGAGCAATGCCCAGAATCAGGTTTTTGATACCTGAGTTTTCCTTTTGTACAACCATAATACCATCTGCCGTATTTTCTGTAGTGATATTAAAGTTGAGTTCTAATAAAAAATCTCGAGTAATTGTAAAGTGGTTCTTCATAAAGAGTGTCAATGTTGTGTTCCAATACATTGGAAGGTTAATAATACGAAAACTTGTCTCTGTAAATACCCAATTGTTTATAAGTGGCTCAGGATGTAAATAATTAAAGTGGTCATAATGTTTGATTTTTGATTGATGAATGTTTGATGATGCTATTACGCTTTCGCGAAAAAGCTAAATAAATTAGCATAAGTGAATTCTTTTTGCTAAAATTGTTAGGTAAATATACAAACAATTTTGTCATTTGCAAATAAAATTAGCAAAATATGTCATTCTTTGGTAAAAACATTCGAAAAATAAGAACCGTAAAGACGCTTAGTCAGCAGTCGTTTGCAGAGCTCTTTGACCTGAAAAGAGGGACGTTAGGGGCTTATGAGGAGGGCAGGAGTGAACCTAAAATAGATACGGTAATTAAAATTGCTAATTATTTTAGCATTCCTATAGATGACTTGCTCACAAAAGAGCTTACCGTAAATAGTTTGCTCAAATTTAAAGCAGACCTTACTACAGATCACGAGCAGATTACAAAAGAAACCTTTGCTACCATACCTTGCATCACCCCAAAAAACACAAATGACTATCTACTATATAATGACAGGGAAGCTTTTGTAGCAGATATGCCTGTCTTACAACTACCCGTAAACCCAGAAAAAGATTTCAGAGCCTTTACGGTAGATAACTTGGAGATGAGTAGTAATGACAAAGGACTCTTCCCAAAAGATATAGTAATAGGTGAGCACATCCCCAAAAACGTTTATAAAAAGCTCAATAATGGACATCTCATTCTAGCCGTTTTTAATGATAGACTAGTATTAAGACGTTGCTATCTCTCCGGAAATACTATTACCCTAAGAGCAGATCATAAAAATATAGACGACCTAGAGTTTCCTATAAAAGAAATTAAAGAACTCTGGCGCATACGCTACGTCTTCTATCACAGAGTGCCAGAACTGGCAGATGGACTAGAAGAAAAAATGGCAATGCTAGAAGCCCAGTTTATGAAAATAAAGGCTGGATTGTAACTCTTAACTATTATACACATAAAAAAATGCTCGATACTATCGAGCATTTTTTGTGTTGATTGATTGATGTTATTTGTTGTAATTATTCTTTGCTTCTTATAACCCCACCAGAGTAGCTTTTTTTAGGTTTATCTACATTTCTTGGGCTACCGTAGTAATTTATGATTCCTCCAGAAGAGGCCTCTGCCTTAAGATCTTGAGAAGCATAAACGTCCATCACGCCTCCAGATGAAGCATCTGCCTTTGCACTCACAGATTTGAGTTGGCTTATTCTCGCTACACCACCACTAGAAACCGAAGCATCTAGTCGCTCTGCACTACCAGAGATACGTGCCACGCCACCGCTACTTACATCTGTCTCTACATTTTTTGCAGAAACTTGTACGCGCATTGTCCCTCCAGAAGATGCGTCAAATTCAATATCATCTCCAGTAAGTGTTTCCTTTGTAGTGAGACTTGCACCACTATTTACGCTCACATCAGTAAGATTTTCTGAGTAGGTTACAAACACCTTTTTTGAGGTAGCACTTTTGATATTGTCTTCGCAGTATATTTTAAGCTTCCCGTCTTTTACATAAATTTCGGCAGCGTCTACTAGGTTTTGGTCTGCTTCAAGTATTACGGCGTTTGTGCTTCCTTTTTCTAAAAATACTTCCCAGCCATTTCCAGCGACTACTTCGTCAAAGTCTTCTGTGATGTTCAGATCTTCTGTAACTACATTTCCGTTTCCGCTTATTTGCCCTAGATTAATGTCAAACTGACAAGAGGTGACGAGTAAAGCAGTAAGGATTCCTAAAATTGTTTTGATGAGCGTTGTCATAATGATTGGTTTTTTGGTGATTGGTTCGTTTTTGTTTGATTGATTGTTTTTGATTGATGATGTAAAGATGTAGATAAGTCCGCTTTCGCGAAAGCGTAACCTACCCAACTGTAATAATTTATGACTGAGTTGTATAGATTGCTAGTGCAAGCTTATCACCCGTGTGATTTTCCAGCCTTTTGGGGTGTCTTTTAATATGGTAATAAACTTAGATGGTTCTGAGTGGCTGTCTTCTACTAGGTTGTGAAAACTATGTTTTCCTAATGATACAGCGCCAAAACCTGCTATCTCGTGCACCTCGAAGGTGCCCGGAGTAAGCGTTCTCTGTACTTTATTACAAATATTCTCCTTGAGAGCCTTCATATACTCTGTTTTGCTAGTAGAAAGTCCACCCTTGTCGTGATAAAACTCAAGATCTTCAGAGATGAGAGCTTCGTGAGTTGCGAGATCGCAATTATTATACGAGCCAAAAAGAGCACTGTCTATAGCAAGAATATCTTTATAAAGTTTGCTATCCTCAGACACCTGCGCCACTCCGATCAAGGGGAGCAGCAACAGGATCCAAAGAAGATTGGTTGGGTTTTTCATAGTAGGTTAGTTATTTCGTAGCGCGTCTGTGTCAGGAGCGTCTGGTGGCGTAGGAGCTTGTGGTGCTTCTGGCTCACGATCCCATTCTGGAGCATTTTCTCCTTCTTCATAACTGCGTTCTTCCCAAGAATCATTACCAGATTGCTCCCAAGAGTTATCATCATCATTGTAATCATAACTGCGATCTTCTGGACAGCCGTCACAAAGAAGCTTGCCATTACCTACGGTAAGGTATTGCTCTTCTGTTCCATTATCTAGTATGTCACGGTACCTGCTATCATTGCGGTGGTATGAGTATGTATTATCATCGGCAATGAGGGTAGTTCCTTCTGGAAGGTATACAATCACTTGTACCTCGCGATCATTCCAGTGGCCATATGATTTTTGAGTAGGTGAGGTAAGAAAGCCATCTAGTGATAAAACACCGTCTTCTAGTTTAAAATCATACTGTATAGATGAGGCTAGCTCACGTGCTTCTTCATACGTGAAGTTATCTGCTCGTTTTTCTATCTGGATGTAGCCATTGCTATCTTTAGTACTTCTCACAATAAGACGTACGTCACGCTCTATAGTCACATTTTCTGTGTCACTCTTAATTGTTCTCATAAACCCAGTAGATCGCCCAAAAGGAATCTCATAACGATCACTCTCTCGCATCTGTATGCGCAGCGTGTCACTTGCCGTTATAGCAAGCTCTGTGCGCTCTACTACTTTACCAGTTTCTGTGTTAGAATACTTAATAGCTTCTTTTACAGAAAATACACCTATTACTATCGCAGATACGAGCCATAGACCAAAGAGGCTAAGCTTTGCACTCACCGGCATAGATTTTAAGTTAGAAGAAACAATCTTAAGTCCTAAATAAAACAGGAAGAAGAAAGGTATCCCAACTGCAAATAAGGTGAGAAGAAGTACAAGCCAGATAGGCAATCCTGTCTCATTATTTACCCACGGTAAATCGGCTAGATTAGGAGTGAAAATATCTACTACACCACCTGTTAAAAAGGTGATAAGTAAAGAGATAACTACGGTAGCTCCCGTTATAATAAGGAGTACCCCTATAATCTTTGCAAGGACTTTAAAGAAAAACATAATAATCTTACCAATGGTCCCGAAAAAACCTTGAGCTCCTGTTTTTACTTTATTACCATACTTATCATAATCTACACTCTTTACGGTGTCAGCCACATTTTCAAATCCTTCTTTTACTTTTTCTGTGATATTGTCAATGTTAACTGCCTTTCCCCGCATTGCGAGTTTATCTGCCGTGGTTTGTGCTTCTGGTACAAAAACCCATAGAGCAAGATAGATAAGTGCAGTACCTCCTAGTGTAAACCAAGTAAGCGCTATAAGTAACACCCAGCCTATACGTACCCATAAAGGATCTATACCCAGATAGTGTCCCATACCGCTAGATACACCGCCTATGTAAGCATTATCTGTATCTCTGTAAAAACGGCGTTGTGCGATACGTGGTGCTTGTTTTGACTTTTTTGAGGAGTTGCTGCTAGCTGCAGGCTCATCTTCAAAAATATCGTCATCTACCATATAGTCTTCTGGTTGTCCCATTACAGCAATCACCTCGTCTAGCTCTTGTGAGCCTATTACCTGGCGCTCGTCTTTAATGCGCTCAGAAAATAGCTCAGAGATACGAGCTTCTATATCTGCTATAATTTCATCTTCACCTTGCATACCTTCAAAAGAACGTTTGATGGCAGCGAGATATCTCTGTAATTTACCGTAAGCATCCTCATCTATATGAAAAAATACTCCTGCTAAATTTATATTAACTGTCTTGTTCATTTTTTTGTGGTTTTAGTGGATGTAACTACGGCTACTGCTGTCTGTAACTCATCCCAAGTGGTTGAGAGTTCTTTTAAAAATATCTTACCCGTTTCGGTAAGTCCATAATATTTACGTGGTGGACCACTGGTAGATTCTTCCCAGCGATAGTTGAGTAAACCAGCGTTTTTAAGTCTAGTGAGAAGCGGGTAAATTGTACCCTCTACCACCAGCAACTTGGCGTCTTTAAGCGTGCCTAAGATCTCTGCTACATATGCATCTTCGTCTTTTAATACAGAGAGGATACAGTATTCTAGCACGCCTTTTCGCATTTGCGCTTTGGTGTTTTCAATCTTCATAGATTTCCATTTTTAAATACATTAAACTGTTCGTTTTGGTCCTGATTTGGGTCAGGTGATTGATTAATTGTTGTTACGCTTTCGCGAAAGCGTACATAGTCATACCACTACATTACATAGTAGGTTGCTCTTGAGTTGATGAGTCCTCTTGAGTATCTGGGGTTTCTGCAACGGCAGAAGCTTTAATAAAATTTATAAGAAGCGGAAACTTATAAATGCCTCCTTGTGATGCCTGCACTGCTGCCGAAATTACTGTGATAATCTCTATAAGAAATAATCCTATAGCCAGTACACCTACCACAATGGCAGTGATGAGAAAACCACCTAGATCTGCAAAGTCACTAGGGTCATTTATGTATCCATTGTTAAGCAAACTAGCGCTTCCCTCACCAGCACTTACTATAAAATAAATAAAGAACGGAATGCTTATTACCGCCAGCGCAATAAAATATAAAAGTATACTGAGCTGAAAGTTTATGGCATCTCTACCGTGCTTGTCTATAAATAAAGAGTTGCGCTTTTGAGCGCTCCATAAAATGAGCGGCGCAATAAAATTTCCAAATGGGAAAAGATATTTACAGAAGGTAGAAAGGTGAATTAATGTTCCTACATTTTTGTGATGTGTGGGTATGCTAGTTTCCATAGTCTATTAATGTCTTATGCAAATATATGTCTAAAAAAAGGTACTTTGTTACGCATAGTACTAAATATTAACATTTATTTAAGATATTAATATGCACGCATAGTATTAATAAATATTGTTACTTTTGTCTAAAAGCAATAGATATGTCCTTTCCTACACCTAGTAAATTCAATACGTTCACAATGTTTAAGCTACCCTCTGCGTGGCTTACGGGAGTGCGTGTTAAGTCATTATCACCAGAGTCTTGTACAACCACAGTAAAACATCGCTGGATTAATCAAAATCCTTTTAATAGTATGTTTTGGGCAGTACAGGGTATGGCGGCAGAGCTTGCTACAGGAGCACTTGTTATTGCACACATACAAAAGAGCGGAAAAAAAATATCGATGCTTGTGGCAAATAATAATGCCACTTTTACAAAAAAAGCAACGGGCAGAATACACTTTGTGTGTGATAATGGCCCTCAGATTAAAGAGGCTATAGATAAAGCGGTTGCTACTGGCGAGGGTCAAACCTGCTGGATGAAAGCTGTAGGGACAAACAAAGACGGTGTGCAGGTTTCTGAGTTTAACTTTGAGTGGACGATTCTTGTAAAAAAGAAGAAGTAAGACACAGTTGTACTAGTGTGTATTCTTTATAACTAGATACATTTCTTTATCTAAGAGTCTTTACATTTGCGATATAAGTCGATGCTCATTTTTGCAATCGATTTTTCAACAGACTAACAGTACTTAGAGATGAACTATATCCTTTTTGACGGTAACGTACGCAATCAACTTTTACCTTTTACTTATACAAAACCCGTAGCAGACTTGCGCATAGGGATACTTACCATACGTGAGAAATGGGAGTTTGTACTAGGTTCTACAACCTCTACCGTTACAGAAGAGTATCTCTCAGAAAGATGGCCTATGGTAGAGCTGGAGGTAAATGTGATGATTAATGCATCATATCTCCCTTCTCCTAATCTAGCCCAGATTATTAAAGGCCTAGAACCAAAACAAGCTATATTTGATGGAGAAGAGATCATTGCCTTTTATGTAAAGGAGGGTGAAGAAGTAGATTTTGATACCTATGACTGTATACAATACACTGCTCCAGATATTCTTACGGTAGCCCATACTTGGGATATTTTTGCCAAAAACGGTGAAGCAATCACCAGAGATTTTGAGATGCTTACCGAGGATAGAGAGTCTCAAGACATTCCAGAGCACGTAATAGCAATAAATAAAGATCAAATATTTATAGAGGAAGGAGCAACAGTTCACTACTCACATCTTAATGCGACAGATGGCCCTATTTATATAGGTAAAGATGCGCAGATTATGGAAGGTGCACTCGTAAGAGGACCTTTTGCAGTATGTGATCACGGAGCTGTAAAAATGGGCGCCAAGATTTATAGCGGCACAACCTTAGGTCCTCATTGTAAAGTAGGAGGAGAGGTAAATAACGCCGTGCTTATGGGGTATTCAAGTAAAGGTCACGATGGCTTTTTAGGCAATAGTGTGCTAGGAGAATGGTGTAACATAGGTGCAGATTCAAACAACTCAAACCTTAAAAATAATTATGCTCCCGTAAAGTTATGGGATTATGAGACAGGTCGCTTTGCAAATACAGGGCTACAGTTTTGTGGTCTAATGATGGGTGACCACTCTAAGTGTGGTATTAATACAATGTTTAATACCGGTACCGTAGTGGGCGTAGCTTCTAATATTTTTGGGAGTGGTTTTCCACGTAATTTTGTTCCTTCATTTTCTTGGGGAGGTGCTAGTGGCTTTGTAACCCACAAAACAAATAAGGCCTACGAGACGGCAAAAATAGCAATGGCACGTCGTGATATAGAACTTACAGAACAAGACATCGCTATACTTGATCACGTTTTTGAAGAGACAAAGCAGTACCGTAGAGACTAGACTTATAAAGTAAGGTAATGAAGGACGAACAATCTAGAATAAAAATTGCGCTAGCTTCCATTTTACTTTTCTTACTTTTTATAGGGCTCGTAAAGGTGTTCAACGATGGGGTCATTGGCCTTAACTCAAACTTACTATTTGATAACTCTTTCTTAGTGGGTGTAATTCATATCTTGTTAGGTATTCTCTCTGGTGTGGCATTTGTAATGGTATATAAAAGATATTATAGGGGTACAACACCATCACTTACCACCATTTTTTTCTTATTAATTTTAGTGCTCTTTGTTTCTGGTTTGGGTATAATATCTGGGATATCCTCAGTTTCTGGTTTAAGTAATGGAGCATCACAAGCGTATATAAAGGTTTTTACAGTACAACAGTATTGTGCAACAATCTCAACACAAGTAGTTGCTCCGCTTACAGTATTTGTATTTGCATTGCTAAAACTCTTAAAGAAAAAGGTTTAAAATTTTAATTCTTATGAGGATTAAAACCATTTGTAAAAATTAGATCCCAAGGTATTACAGCTATCGCAAGCACCAATAGTATAAAGGCAATAATTGTCACCATTAGGACCTTACGTCTATAGCGTTTGTTATCTCTACGTATGCGTTTACGTATTTCCATAAGTTGATCAAAAGACGCTTTTTTAGGATCTTCCCACTTTTCGTTTACAGTAGATACAAAAGATAGATCACCTCTCTTACGCTTTTGCTTAAGAAGGTTTCTATTGTTTTTTATTACTTGATTTGCTGCAAGAGCTGCTCCACCGAATCCCATATCATTTTCATTTTGGTTACATAGATATGTTGATGTATTTTATAAAATGTTACAGAGCTTGTGTGTTGTAATCCCTCTGTTGATGGGGTTTTAGCGTGATGTTTAGATAAACAAGGCTAGTGGAATTATAGGGCGAGGGTGGTTGAGTACGCTTTCGCGAAAGCGTAAAAAAAAGTAGAATTATTTTCTAATTAAATAAACTTACCAGCAAAATACTCACCACGGCAAGTGCAATACCTATCCAGTTTTTGAGGAGAAGTTTTTCCTTAAAAAACAAAATTCCTATAAAGGTACTTACCATCACAATGGCAACATTGTTTATGGTAAAAAGTGTAGAGCTATCAAATCTTGGATCTCGCAAAGCCTGTACAAGCATATAGATAGAAAAATAGTTAGGTATACCCAGACAGACACCTGCCACAATATTTTTGAGCTTAAATGTAAATGTCTTAGTGATGATTTGATACCCTATAATTAAAAAGCCAATACAAGCAGCGGCGCCAAAGATAGTTGCGCTAAAAATGGGTACATCTCCATTACTTACATAAGCACCTTCTATAAATTTAAGACTAGTATCTATCGCGCCACTACCTAAGAACACAAGAATTGGGAAGATGAGGTTTTCTTTCTTTATAGCAATCCCATCTTTTGCTTTTACAGAGGCGAGATAAACGGCTATTAAAGCAAGTATAATCCCAATGCTTTTGTAGAGCCCTAGCGACTCGTTGTAATAGAAAACGCCAAAAAGTATGGGAATACCCACACTCATTTTGGTCGCAACCGATACCACAGAGAGTCCACTCTTTTGTGTAGTGTATGCCATTAAGTTAAATACAACAATAAAGAGCACACCTAGCCCAGCAGATGCATAAAACCACTCTTGCTCTGGGACTTGTGCTAGTGTCGTATCGCCCTCATAAAACAAGATGCCACAAGTAAAGGCCACCACATAGTTTACGATAATAGCTTGTAGCGTATTTACTTCAAATTTTGAAAATAACTTGAAGATTACAAATATGAGACTGGAAGCCGCTATGCTTAGTAATAAGTAAATCAAGAGTCGTTGCGTGTGTAAGTATCTAACCTGTCACCTTGTATGTGTTGACTAGATTGTAGTGTAAATTGGCTTGTTTTCTTGGGAGCCTTTATACCGGCATTAAAGTTTGTAAGGCCTGTAAATACGCTAGCCTCATCCCATAAAGCCGCATCTATAAAACGTTGTAGGGTAGCAGCGCCACCTTCTACAATAACAGATTGTATGTTATGCTCAAAAAGTTCTTTACAGATGCTTTTTGGGTCACTGTTATTAAGCACTATTGTAGGTGCTTCATTATTAAATATGTGTAACTCCTCAGGTAGGTTGCCTTGTGTGTCAATCACAATTCTGGTCGGGTTGCTGCCGTGCCAGTCACGTGTGGTAAGTGTGGGATTATCTTCTATAACGGTCTTGCCGCCCACTAAAATGCCCATCTCCTCGCTACGTAGTTTGTGCACTAGTTGTCTAGAGTGGGTGTTTGTAATCCACACCGGTTCTTGCTTATCTCTGGTAGCAGGAGCTATAAAACCATTTGCGGTTTCGGCCCATTTTAAAATTATAAATGGTCGCTTCTCATTGTGATATGTAAAGAAACGTTTATTTACCTCTTGACATTCTTTTTCAAGCACGCCTACGGTAACATCAACTCCAGCTTGCATAAGTTTTTTTATGCCAGCGCCGGCTACTTTGGCAAAAGGGTCTATGGTGCCTATCACTACGCGTTTAATTCCTGAGTCTATAACGAGATCTGCACAAGGAGGGGTTTTTCCCCAGTGTGAGCAAGGTTCTAGAGATACGTATAAGGTGGATTTGGCAATGAGTTCTGGGGTATTCGCTTTCGCGAAAGCGATACAATTTACCTCTGCGTGAGGACCGCCATATGCACTTGTATAACCTTCTGCAATAATCGTGTTATTGTGCACAAGTACGGCTCCTACCGAGGGGTTAGGCATTGCTGCCGGAAGCCCATTTTTTGCAAGGGCAATACATCTTTTTATATAGGTGTTGTGTATCTTCACATCGCAAAAGTAAACGTTTAATTGTGATGAACAAACCAATCATTAGACCTATTCAAAAGGAAGATAATGCACAGGTAGCGGCCTTAGTGCGTAAGGTAATTTTAGATATGGGCGCTCCAAAGGAAGGAACTGCTTATGCAGATGCGGCGCTACATACTATGTATGAGCATTACGATAGGCCTAAAGCTGCATACTTTGTGGTAGAAGATGATGGTACGGTAATAGGCTGTGCGGGCATCGCACAACTTGATAATTATGATGGTAATGTGTGCGAGTTGCAAAAGATGTACTTCTTAGAAGAAGCACGAGGCAAGGGTCTAGGGTCGGCTATGATGAAGAAGTGCCTAGATACGGCTCGTGATTTTGGGTTTGAGCAATGCTATCTGGAGACGATGCCCTATATGGAGGCAGCACAAAAATTATACAAGCGCACCGGCTTTGACTATATAGATGGGCCTATGGGTAATACAGGTCACTTTTCGTGTCCCGTTCATATGCTTATAAAACTATGAGTATAGACGATTTTCGCGCAGATTTTAGGGAGCAACTGGCCGCACTTTATGAGCCAGAAGAGGTCGAGAACCTATGCTTCTTAACGCTTGAGCACGTATTAAAAATGAATAGGGTTGAGATCTCGCTTTCGCGAAAGCAAAACATACACCCATCACAACGTAAAGAGCTTGAAGAAATAACAGCTAGACTGTCTAAGAGTGAGCCTATACAATATATTACAGGTAGCTCGTCATTTTACGGGCTTGACTTTCAGGTAAA
>ENA-ORXC01001871-ORXC01001871.1-marine-metagenome-genome-assembly--contig:-NODE-1871-length-11927-cov-3.458650_pt1 | contig 11927 bp, 10 predicted proteins | sample MGYA00237865_ERZ511478 | MGnify/ENA metagenome assembly ERZ511478 | reverse complement strand
TCATCCATTTGTTCGAAGTGAAGTATTTCGAAGGCGATTACTATATTGAAGGAGATAGATGGTATACCCACAACGGAGTAGAAATTAAGAATCCCCTACAACAAATGGAAAGAGCAGAGTCACTCTTGCGAAGGATGGTACGAGACCTTGGATTCAACATGAATATCGATTCAACTCTAGTCTTCGTAAACCCAAACTTTTACCTCTATCAAGCTCCGCGTGATTTACCCATTGTCTTTCCCAACCAGATTCCAAGACTTCTTAAAAACCTGCAAAAACAAATTGCCCCACTAAATAATACTCATAAAAATTTAGCAGATAGGCTCCTCTCCCTGCATACCCAAGATTCACCGTATCCCAGGCTGCCAGAATATAGTTTCGGCAAGTTGAAGAAGGGAATAGCCTGTTCCCATTGTCATACTGTGAATACTATCGTTACCAGAAAAACATTGATCTGCAAAAGTTGCGGGAAACGGGAAAACATTCAAGCAGCCTTATTGAGAAGTGTTAAAGAGCTCCAATTACTTTTACCGGAAGAAGAATTAACAGTCAATAAGGTTCATGAATGGTGCAATTCTATTAAAACAAAAAAGCCCATTAGAAACACTCTTCTAGAAAACTTTACATTGATCGGCTCTGCACGTGCTACTCACTATAAAACTAAAGATGAATAATGGAGCATGGCTCATAAGGAACGATACAAGCCCAATCGTCCCCTTATGAAGTCCAAACCAGCCACATAAGGGTACGATACAAGCCCAATCGTACCCTTATGAAGTTCAAACCAGTCACATAAGGGTACGATACAAGCCCAATCGTATCCTTATGAAGTCCAAACCAGCCACATAAGGGTACGATACAAGCCCAATCGTAGTCTTATGAAGTCCAAACCAGCCACATAAGGGTACGATTCAATCAAAATCGTATCCTTATGAAGTTCAAACCAGCCACATAAGGATACGATACAAGCCCAATCGTACCCTTATGAAGTAGAAACCATCAATATAAGGATACGATACAAGCTCAATCATACCTTTTTGAAGTCGAACCAATCATATAAGGATACCGTTCAGTTCAAATCTAAATATACCCTTGAGTGCAATTCCATTGCATAAGTGAGGGTATCATACTTCTTATAAAGGTTGCTTTGAGAGCATCCTAACAATCCTATCCTCAACTTTCCTTCCTTCTCGATCATCCAGCAGGTTATTCAGCATAATTGTAAAAATAAGCGTATCCCCGCTGCTTGTTTCAACGTATCCTGCGAGGGTGCTTACGCCTGTCAGTGTGCCTGTTTTAGCGGCCACTCGATCCTTCAGGTAATCGTCCTTCAGCCTATTGCGCATCGTCCCGCCAATCATCCTGTCCTTAACTCCGGCAACTGGAAGCGAACGCTGGAATACAGGAAACCATTTCTCCTTCTGTGCCATAAAAAGAAGCTTTGTAATCTCGTTTGCTGGAATCAGATTAGCGTGAGAGATTCCGGATCCGTCACGCAATACAAGCGTGCTGGTGTCAATCCCGAATTTGGAAAGTTCAGCAACCATAGCCTCAAGTCCTTTTTCCCAGCTGCCTTCACCATGAACGACCCTGCCCATTTCCTTAACAAGCACTTCGGCGTGCCCGTTATTGCTTAGCTTCATGAAGGGGGGCATCAGTTCAGCAAGCGGCAACGATTGATGAGAAATTAATTTGGTCATTGTGTCGGCGGCATGCCCCGTTTTAATTTTCCCAACTACTTTTATCCCGTGCTCTTCTAGTGACTTTTTAAAAAGACTTCCAGCATAGAGGGTAGGCTCCCAGACACCAACCCATTCCCTTACATTTTGAGCACCTGCCGGGATTGTTCCGCTTACCATAATGCTATTCGATCCATGCTCACGTTCAATTTTTACATCATGTTCTCCCTCGGAATCTACTGTTTTTGTTTCATTTATGATTTTTACGTAATCGGTATCGGGTTCTACTGAGATGTTGGCTGCTTTTCCTTTCTTGCCTGGTAAAATATTGACAATGACAGTACCGGCATCATAATCCTCGTTCGGCGAAGCGGTTAAGGCGGAAACCTGGGATCCGTAATATTGATGCTCGTCATTCCAGGTCAAATCTTCAGAATATCGGACATCATCATACCAGCTGTCATCAGCCACTAAATCGCCGGCCACCTTATTGATTCCTTTACTCTTAAGTCGCTTTGCCATCTCATCAAAGTCTGCCGGGAGCAAGGTTGGATCGCCCATTCCTCTTAAAAATAGGTCACCCTCAAGCGTTCCGCCGTTAATTTTTCCATCTGCCAAAACCTCCGTTGTAAAGCGGTAATCTTCCCCTAAAACGGAAAGCGCCGCTGCACCCGTGAATAATTTCAGCACTGAGGCCGGCTGCAGCCGAGTATCCCCGATATGCTCGTACAAAAGCTTTCCATCTTCCGCAGACCTGATGCTGACACCGGCCAAGGCTCCATCAAGAACTGGTTCACTTGTTAAAAGTTTGTTGATTTCTGCTGACAGCTCTCCGCTAGGCTGGACTGCCTTAGCTGGAGGTTCCTCTGTATGAAAAAACGGAATGATGGCTAAGATGATGACTAATGAGAATATGGTGATTAATGTAGTTTTTTGTTTCAATTTTTGGTTCATCCCTTTCACATCTCAACTGTATTCGACAGGAAATTTCCCAATAACCAACTAGTAGAGTCTATGATAATGTTTTAATTAATATAAGGTTCAGGAGGGAAAAAAATGTACCGATACTTTTCGAATACTTTACTCATTCTAGCCATCGGAGCAGGATTTTACTTCTATGCCCAACTGATTTTTTCCAAGGTGACAGACCCTCTGTATGGAACATTGGCAATTCTTGCGGGCTGCCTGTTTACGGCAGGTTTTTCAAGAGAGCTGTTGTTACTGGCCCAATCCCGGAGAGAGAATAGACAAATATAGAATCTAATGTACTACACCCTGACTTGCGGGGTGTATTTTTATTGAGAATAAATAGTTTTTATGATAGGTACTGTCAGGGGGTATGATAAAATAAGCTTAAAAGATAAAGGGGGTTTTTTGATGGACATATTGGAGCCCAAAGTGAACCCATCTGAATGTGGTGACAGCTGTTGCTCATCAGAAAGAAAGAGCCATCACTCTGAAAAAACGAAAAAGAATCTCGTGACGAGATTGAATCGGATAGAAGGACAAATTCGCGGCATAAAAGGCCTGATTGAGAGAGATACGTATTGTGATGATGTCATCACGCAGATCTCGGCAACACAGGCGGCCCTGAACAGTGTGGCCAAACTTCTGCTCGAAGGCCATATGAAATCATGCATCGTCGAACGAATTCAGGAAGGCGACGATGAAGTCGTTGATGAGCTGTTGACCACAATTGAGAAGCTGATGAAAAAATAAAAGTTGTATTGTTTTTCATTTAACTTAATGTTCTGTATAATAACTCTAACTAAATACATTCCTTCGGGGTCGGGTGAAATTCCCAACCGGCGGTGATGAAGCGATGCTTCTTAGTCCGTGACCCGGTTAACATTTGTTAAACGGTGGATCTGGTGAAACTCCAGGGCCGACAGTTAAAGTCTGGATGGGAGAAGGAAAAAAACGAGGATTAAAAGAACGGGATAAGTATACCCTTTTTTAACCCTCTAATTTGCCATTGCCTTTTTTTTAGGACCCCGAAGCAATTTGTTTCGGGGTCTTTTTATTTTTTTAAAAAAGGAAGGAGGATTCCAGGTGAACGACCAGGACTATATGGCATTAGCCATCAATCTAGCCAGTGCGACTGAAGGCCAAACATCACCGAACCCCCAGGTTGGCGCTGTTCTTGTAAAAAACGGCCAAATCATTGGTATTGGCGCCCATTTGAAGGCTGGTGAGCCCCATGCTGAGGTGCATGCGATCACAATGGCTGGGGATAAGGCAAAGGATGCCACACTATACGTGACCCTCGAGCCATGCAGCCATTTCGGGAAGACGCCGCCATGCTCGAATCTGGTGATAGAGTCAGGCATCAAGAAAGTATTTGTCGCTTCGGTCGATCCGAATCCGCTTGTCGGCGGGGCAGGGGTGAAGAAGATGCTTGATGCGGGCTTAGATGTGCAGGTTGGATTGTTGGAGGAAGAAGCAAAAGCACTGAATAAAGTGTTTTTTCATTACATAAGCACTGGCTTGCCTTATGTCACGTTGAAGTCAGCCACCAGCCTGGACGGCAAAATCGCAACAGTGACCGGGGAGAGTAAATGGATCACCGGAGAAGAGGCAAGAAAGGATGTCCATCGGTTCCGTCATTCACATGATGCTATTTTAGTTGGGGTCAACACCGTGATAAAAGACAATCCGAGCCTGACCACAAGACTTGAGGCTGGAGGGAAGAATCCGGTGAGGGTCGTGCTGGACAATACTCTTCGCACTCCGCTGGATTCAAGGATCGTGAATGACAGAGCTGCCGAAACTATTATCGTGACCGGAGCACGTGCAGAGCCTGAAAGGATAAAGCAGTTTACTGAGAGAGGAACTGAGGTTATCAAGCTGGAAACTGAGCAAGTCGAGGTTCATGACATGCTGAAAAAACTGGGAGAGCGGGGTATCACTTCTGTTTACGTAGAAGGCGGAGCCGAGGTCCATGGCAGCTTTTTAAAAGAGAAGGCCTTTCAGCAAGTCATAGCGTATATCGCTCCAAAGCTGCTCGGCGGGAAAAATGCCCCTGCTTCATACGGAGGCGCAGGCATTGCCAGGATCGAGGATACTGTTTCATTGGAAATTAAAGATGTTAAGCAAATTGGCCAGGATATCAGGATCATCGCTGAGCCGGTTTAAAAGGAGGTTTATATGTTTACGGGAATAATTGAAGAGATAGGGACAGTCGCCAATATCCAGCATAGCGGCGAGTCATTTGTCCTGACGATTGACGCAAGGAAAGTCCTGACAGATGTTCATCTTGGAGACAGTATTGCTGTTAACGGGGTCTGCCTGACCGTCACCTCCTTTACAGAGAACAGATTTACAGTAGATGTCATGCCTGAAACGGTCAAAGCATCCAGCTTGAAATCCGTCAAACGAGGTTCAAAGGTGAACCTGGAAAGAGCAATGGCAGCGGGAGGCCGGTTCGGCGGGCACTTTGTCGCCGGCCACGTGGATGGCGTCGGAACCATCAAAGGGAAAAAGCAAATTGAGAACGCGGTTTACTATGAAATTCAAGTGGATCCTGAATTGCTGAAATATGTCATCATGAAAGGCTCTGTCGCTGTTGATGGTACGAGCCTGACTGTTTTTGGAGTATCAGAAGACAGTTTGACTCTATCGCTCATTCCGCTCACTTTACTAGATACCGTCTTAGGGTTCAAGGAAAAAGGGGATATCGTCAACATCGAATGTGACATGATTGGCAAGTATGTAGGGCACTTTTTGAGCAACCAGCTTCCGTCAGCACCAAAACGTGGCAACAATATTACAGCCCAATTCTTAGAGGAAAACGGGTTTATGTGAGGGTGATGTAAATGTTTGATCCAATTGAAGAGGCTATATATGAACTTATGCAGGGAAATGTAGTCATTGTTTGTGACGATGAAGACCGTGAGAATGAAGGAGACTTCATCGCTCTGGCGGAAAAGGCGACACCGGATGTCATCAATTTCATGGCAACACACGGCCGGGGATTGATTTGTGTACCGATTGAACAGGAATTAGCCCAGAAGCTGGATTTATTGCCGATGGTTTCACGAAATACCGACCCTCATGGCACAGCTTTTACCGTGAGCATTGACCATAAGTATTCGACAACTGGGATTTCCGCTTTCGAGCGTTCAGCCACTGTATTAAGCATGCTGGACCCAGAGTCAAAGGCTGCTGATTTTAAAAGGCCTGGTCACATCTTTCCTCTCGTTGCCAAAAAAGGCGGAGTATTAAGGAGAGCCGGCCATACAGAGGCGGCTGTCGATCTGGCTAAAATGAGCGGCGCCAAGCCTGCCGGGGTCATCTGCGAAATCATGAATGAAGATGGCACCATGGCCAGGGTTCCGGAGCTGCGCAAGATTGCCGACCAGTTTGAGCTGAAAATGATTACAATCAAGGATCTCATTCAATACCGCAATCGGAAGGACCAGTTGGTTAAAAGAGAGGTTGAGATCAATCTTCCTACTGAGTTTGGAATCTTCAAGGCAGTCGGTTATTCAAATGTAGTAGATGACAAAGAACACATCGCTCTTGTAAAAGGAGAAATCGACCCTGATGAACCGGTTCTTGTAAGGGTTCACTCTGAATGTTTGACTGGTGATGTGTTCGGCTCCTTCCGCTGTGACTGCGGCCCCCAGCTGCATGCTGCATTGAGCCAGATTAACAAGGAAGGGCGCGGTGTTCTTCTGTACATGCGCCAGGAAGGCAGAGGCATCGGCCTGATGAACAAGCTGCGTGCGTATAAACTGCAGGAAGAGGGCTATGACACCGTTGAGGCCAACGAAAAACTCGGATTTGGTGCAGATCTTCGTGAATACGGAATTGGCGCCCAAATTTTGAAAGACCTTGGCATCAGGCAAATTAAATTGCTGACCAACAACCCAAGGAAAATCAAGGGGCTTAAGGGTTATGACCTGGAAGTAGTCGACCGGGTGCCAATCCAGATGCCAACAAGAGAAGAAAACGAAAATTACTTAAAAACAAAACACAGCAAGTTAGGCCATTTACTTAATTTTTATTCGTAATTAAACCATCTAATTGGAGGAATAGGACATGAACAGAACGTTTGAAGGTAATTTAGTAGGAACAGGTCTTAAAGTCGGAATCGTGGTCGGGCGTTTTAACGAATTCATCACAAGCAAACTTCTTGGCGGCGCACAGGACGCCTTGAAAAGGCACGGTGTCGAGGGAGGCAATGTCGATGTTGCCTGGGTACCAGGTGCATTCGAAATCCCATTGGTCGCGCAAAAAATGGCGAAAAGCAATAAATATGACGCTGTCATCACATTGGGTACAGTCATCCGCGGATCCACGCCACACTTCGATTATGTTTCCAATGAAACAGCAAAAGGTGTATCAGCCGCTTCGATGAATTCAGGAGTCCCTGTCATCTTCGGAGTTCTGACAACAGATACCATTGAACAGGCAATCGAACGTGCCGGCACAAAAGCTGGCAACAAAGGTTGGGACGCTGCAATGTCCGCGATTGAAATGGCTAATTTGATGAAAAATATTGAAATGTAAAAGATTTTAATGAAGCTGCAGGCAATTTTGTCTGCAGTTTTTTATTGGCTGGTTTATTTCCTCGAGTCTTAAAGACTGCTTCATTCATAGTTCAGCTTTTACCACAAAATCTTCCCAATCTTTTAAAATCCTCGCCGCAGTTTGTTAATAATTTGTTCATAATTTCTGGTTAAGATGAAGACAAGTTAGAAGCGAGGAGGAAAAAACATGAATGAATTTGAACAGCGTTCCCATTATCAAGAACAGGAGCCGGTCAAAAAATCATATAGATTCAAAAGTATCCTATCGACTGTCATGGCAGGAGTAGTAGGCTCGGCAATTACGCTTGCGGCGGTGAATTTTACAGACGCGGATGCAGGAAATCAACAGCAGCCTCAAACTGAATCAGCCGCGGAAAGGAACTCAAATATCGTAACGACACCAACTTCCACAAAAAGTTCTGGATCAATTGCTGATATAATCGAATCTTCTTCAAAATCGATTGTGGGCATTACCAATATCCAGTCAGAAAACAATCCTTTTTCCAAAAGTCAGGGCAATGTAGAAAGCGGATCTGGTTCAGGGGTTATTTTTAAAAAAGAGGGAAATAGCGCATTCATTGTGACGAACAACCATGTCATCGAGGGAGCCACAAAGGTGGAAGTCAGCTTATATAATGGGGAAAAGGTTGCGGCAGAGGTTGTCGGAGCAGACGCATTGACTGATTTAGCGGTTGTCAAAATCGACGCTGCCAAAGCAGCGGATGTCATTGAGTTTGGTGATTCATCTGTCTTAAGGGCTGGAGACCAGGTGCTCGCGATTGGTAACCCTCTTGGCCTTGATTTATCGAGGACGGTAACGCAGGGAATTGTCAGTGCCGTGGACCGCTCCATCTCAGTACCGACCTCTGCCGGAGAATGGGAAATGAACGTCATCCAGACGGACGCAGCAATCAACCCGGGCAACAGCGGCGGTGCGTTAATCGATACGAATGGCGAGGTGATAGGAATCAACAGCTTGAAAATTTCACAAAATGGGGTGGAAGGTCTAGGCTTTGCGATTCCAAGCAACGAGGCTTTGCCGATCGTTAACCAGCTGATAGAAAAGGGGAAAGTTGAACGCCCATATTTAGGTGTAAGCCTTGCTGATCTTGCGCAAATTCCAGATATGTATCTTGAGAATCTTCCTGACAGTGTCGAATCAGGCACAATGGTTACCTACGTAGACCCTAATTCGGCGGCAGCCAAAGCGGGCCTTCAAGAGCAGGATATCATCGTTGGGATTAATGATGAAAAGGTGGAACAGGCCAGTGATTTAAGAAGATACATGTACACGAAGCTTCAAACTGGGGACAGTGCTGAGTTGAAAATATACCGTGATGGCAAGCAGCAAACATTGAAAGTTAATTTGTCTGCTTCAAGCGCTGAATAATGGAGGAAAATGATGAGTGCTTTTATGAAAAACAATAAACTGTCGATTATATTTGGAGTGATCGTTTTAGGTCTTCTCTTAATGTTTGCGACAGCTTTTACAAAAACAGAAACAGCGGCAAGCGTCAATGGCGAAAAAATCACCAAGGAAGAACTGGATACTAAATTGACCGAAATGTATGGCCCTGATATTTTGGATTCGCTGATCACAAATAAAGTGATCGAAATGGAAGCGGCGAAGAAAAAGGTTAAGGTAACCGGCAATGAGATAGATGAAGAGTTGGCGAAGCTTCAGGAATCATATGGCGGTGAAGAAGCCTTTGCGGCTGCACTTGAACAGAACCAGGTGTCAATGGACAAAATCAGGGAGGACATCGAAGTCTATCTGCTTGCGGAAAAAATGATCGGTGCTTCCATTGATGTGAGCGAAGAAGAAATGAAGACGTATTTTGAGGAAAATAAAGACTCTTTTGACCAAAAGGAGCAGGTGAAAGCGAGCCATATCTTAGTGGAAGATGAAGCAACAGCCAAGAAAGTCAAGGAAGAGCTTGATAATGGTAAGGACTTTGCTGAACTGGCAAAAGAGTATTCAACGGATACAAGCAATGCTGATAAAGGAGGCGACCTCGGCTATTTCGGAAAAGGAGAAATGGCTGAGGAATTCGAGAATGCTGCATTTGCACTGGAAATCAGCGCAATTAGCGAGCCGGTAAAAACGGAATTTGGCTACCATATCATCAAGCTTGTGGATAAAAAAGCTGCAAAGACCGCAAAGTTTGATGATCAGAAGGATAAAATTAAAGAATTGTTATTTGACCAGAAAGTCCAGGCAGAGTATACAAACTGGCTGGAGGAGAAAAAAGCAGAATATGAAATTAAAAGTTATCTATAGTTGCCCTGATCCCCTGCAGTGTTTGCAGGGGTTTTCTCGTTCCTTCCTCTGTCACCGGGAGGCATTCAATCCCGGCATGTCGAATTCCATTGTAAATATCTAAGTGATGATTTTATGTATAAGTACGGTATCTATCAACAAATTATAAAAATTCTTAAAAAATTTAGTTGCAGGTCAAGTTTCCTGTGCGATAAAATGTTGACCATAGGAAAATTTTTGACCTACACGCATATATTATTTTTACAAAGGACTCCTGTACCCAAAAAGTTGACTTAAGGAAACATTTTAGAGTAAGTCCATCAATTGAGGTTTATCCCTGTATGTGAAACTTTTTCAAGCAGTTGCATAGACTTAGAATTATTGTTTTTCCTTCTTGAAAATTACACAGGTCAGGTCAAATATTCATATTCAAAGGAGAATAAAAATGACAGAGGAGATTCTATTTGCTTTCGGTTTGACTTTATTCGCAGGTCTTGCCACCGGCATCGGAAGTATTCTCGCCTTTTTTACATCGCGGACCAACACAAAGTTCCTGTCGCTCGCGCTTGGTTTTTCAGCCGGAGTCATGATTTATGTATCGATGATCGAGATCTTCGTAAAAGCGAAGGATTCTCTTGTATCGGCGCTGGGGGTGCAATCAGGTAACTGGGCAACCGTGGGTGGTTTTTTCGCCGGAATCGTGTTGATTGCATTGATCGATAAGTTCATACCAAAGCAAGGAAATCCACATGAACTGAAAAAGGTCGAGGACATGAATACACCTTCAAATGTTGCCAATGATGCGGCCCTTCTGAAAATGGGCACCTTTACTGCCTTGGCGATTGGAATCCACAACTTTCCGGAAGGGATCGCCACCTTCACCTCTGCAATTCAGGATCCTGCTTTGGGTGTGGCAATTGCCATCGCGATCGCCATTCATAACATTCCAGAGGGAATCGCTGTTTCCGTACCAGTTTATTTTGCGACCGGCGATAGAAAGAAAGCTTTTAAACTATCATTTCTTTCAGGTCTTTCCGAACCGATCGGCGCACTTGTGGCATACCTTTTCTTGATGCCGTTCCTGAATGATATTATGTTTGGCGTCATTTTTGCAGCTGTAGCGGGTATCATGGTGTTCATCTCACTCGATGAATTATTGCCGGCTGCAAAAAGATATGATGAATCCCACCTTGCTATCTATGGATTGGTTGCCGGTATGGCCGTCATGGCAGTTAGCTTGCTTCTGTTCATTTAAAAAACAAGTGCTTAAAATACTATTATTTTCCAACGAAAAGAGTGACCTGTAAAAAAAATGGTCACTCTTTTTAGTGCTTTCGATATTGGGAAAATTTTAAAATAGTCAAATATACATGTGACTTTTGTGTAAACGTGCAGAATTACCTGATTCTAAAGACTTAAAAATGAACAGATTAGCATATTGCTGTTATCAGAATATTTTAAATATAATAGATTTTGTAAAACCAGCAACACCATAAAAATGCAGAGGAGTGGTTGAATGAAAAAAAGAAAAGCACTAGGAGCAGCACTACTAAGCATGACAATGGGTCTATCTATGTTTACGGCTGGGGCATTTGGCCAGGCACCAGAGGCACAGGATACATACCGGGTTTTGGTCCAGGGTCCTGCAGCTGAAAAGGCTAAGGCAAAAGATCAGTACGGCAAGAGATGGGATTTCGGAGCGAAAGGTTTTACAACAACAGTCAATGCCCAGCAATACCAGGCACTATTGAAAAATAAGAATCTGCAAGTAGAAACAGTTTCCCAGGTACAGCTGGAAGCCAAGCCGGGTTCTGGCGCACAGGCAGCACCAACTGATCAAACTCCATGGGGAATGGAAGCAATCTATAACGATAACAATCTTCAGGCCACTTCTGGTGGTAGTGGCGTCAAAGTAGCGGTTCTCGATACCGGCGTCAATGTAGCCCATACAGACTTAGCCGGCAGCGATGAACAATGTAAGGATTTTACTAACCGCAGATCGCCATTAGTTAATGGATCTTGTTCAGATAAGAATGGTCACGGAACTCATGTTGCAGGTACTGTTCTGGCACATGGAGGATCTGGCCAGGGAATTTACGGGGTAGCACCGGAAGCAGATCTTTGGGCTTACAAGGTTCTGAATGACCAGGGCTCAGGCTATTCCGATGACATCGCAGGTGCGATCCAGCATGCTGCAGATGAAGCAGTTCGCACAGGCTCGAAGGTCGTCATTTCAATGTCACTGGGATCTAGCAGCAAGAGCGCATTGATTGCCGATGCAGTTGACTATGCAAATGGAAAAGGTGTCCTCGTGGTTGCAGCTGCAGGTAACAGCGGACCGAATGCCAATACAATTGGTTATCCAGGAGCCTTAACAAATGCAGTAGCTGTTGCCGCTTTAGAGGATGTTCAGCAAAACGGTACATACCGTGTCGCAGACTTCTCATCCCGCGG
>ENA-ORXC01001870-ORXC01001870.1-marine-metagenome-genome-assembly--contig:-NODE-1870-length-11932-cov-3.294897_pt1 | contig 11932 bp, 12 predicted proteins | sample MGYA00237865_ERZ511478 | MGnify/ENA metagenome assembly ERZ511478 | reverse complement strand
GGGAACTTCATCATATAAATATTGAGCTACCTTCCAGTCACCATCCTCAATAACCAGCTTTAATCCTTCATAATGATCTTCATAGCCTACTGGTCCTTCTGTATTCCCAGGAAAAAACTCGACTACATAAATTTCATTCTCCATTTCAACCACTTTCGTTTTTTCTGAGAAAGCGTAAAACGGAATGTAATATGGAGCAAAATCTGTTCCGTAAGTTTGGTAATCATTTTCCTGTCCTACCACATTCTCTCCAATGAATTGGGACTTATATTCTTCTGTAAAATAAGGGCTTAATACAGCTTCAATCTCATCCATTGTCCTGCCTTTTTCACTTAAGGAAACCTGTGAATCAAAAGCCTTTCCGAGGAATGCAAAAACGTCTTCCCTGCCATCCAAATCTGAGTCAGCAAATGCATTGGCCGGTACCAAGAATAGTAAAGATGATATAAACAAAAATAATAGCTTTGACCGCTTGTCCATTTTTCCCCCTCCTCCATGATGACTAGTAAATACAATTTTACCAACATTTACCCTATATAATAATGAAATTCATTCGTAAAATAACTTCAGCATCTGACACGATACCTGTTTTATAGTTTCAATTTACCCTTAACTGACTCGAACTAACGCAAAAGTTAAAAAATTTGTAGTATTATCCGGAACTCTTCAGAAAAAAAATAACCCCCGGTTTGGAGGTTAATATCGTGATCCTGTTGTCACCGCAAAATAAACGACGAACAACAGAGCTATAGAAAGCACGATTATATATGTCAAAAAAATAGGGTTCCGGATGTAAGCGTGCTCCTGAACAGCCCCTGGGACCTGAGAATCCAGATTTCCTTGAGCCCTTTTCTGCCCCTTTCCAAAAGTCCAGGTATAGAAAAGGCCGGCAACCAGCACCCCTGCCCCTGCCAATAAGAGCATTGTCGTATATATACTCATAAAATCCCCCTTTATAGAAGGCTGTATCTATAAATTGTACATATTTCAATTTACTATGCGCTTTTCCTGTTTGTTAAAATAACCCTTCACGTTCATTAAGAAAAGATGCGCTTAAATCGACAAATAAGAATTCAGCTCCATTCAAAGGCAGCGAAAACGTCCGGATTACCTCTCCCGTTTCAATATCACTGTATCGGTCTGACAAGATCCCCTTTTTCCCTGTTCTCATTCTAATAATGTTCTCAAGAAAATAAGGCCGCCAGCTCCAGTTCTTATCCAGGTATTTAGGCTGCAGAATCCAATGCTCACCTGTTTTATAAAGGTTAGGCGACAGCTGGAATCCGTCTTCGTCACATATATACATACGGAATGCGATTCCATCAAGACTTTCTCCCATTGCCATCAAGAACTCACTAGGATTTTGCCCTTTTTTATTTCGGCTTATCAATTCCTGGAGCTTCGTGTTCAGCTCGATTCGCAAATCAAAAAAAGAGTGAAGCCGTTTCTTCTCAGATAAGATAAACCCATGTATTACTGACTTTATTTTTTCCTTTAGAATATCTTTTTCAACTAAATTCCGTTGAGGTTTTCTTAGATAAAATCCTTGATAAAACCTGCCTCCGTTCTTCCAGGCAAACTGCAGCTGGTACGGCGTTTCAATGTTTTCAAACAAAAGTGTCGCACCAATTTTACGGGCAAGGATCGATAAAGAATGAAGGACATCCAGATAGGCTGGCCCTGCATTGTTTGATCTTAGCGAGGACATATCAATTTTTAGAATTTCTGGTTCAATGCCAGCTATTCGCTCAAAATATCTGCTTTCACTGCCTACTTGGGCAATCGCAATTTTTATCCCAAAGGATTTATAGTAATTGATTAGATGCTCTATATGGCTTTGTACATTACGATCAGATATTTCAAGCACTATATGCTCAGGCCTCAACCCTTTATCATGGAATGAAAGGAGCAATTGCAAAAATCCTTCCCCATCATCCACCATCAATAATCCAGCATCCTTGTTGACAAACCATAAAAGGTCCTGGTCACCTGAGCGTGACGCTATTTCCATCGCTTTAGAAAAAACGACATTTTCTACTTCAATCCGGTACTCTTCAGGGATTGTATCATCCTGAAAAAAAGACCCGAGACTGATTTCCTCATTTCCGCTTATATACCGGCCTAAGACTTCATATCCAATGATTTTATGCTCCTCCGCATTAAAAATCGGCTGAAAAAAAGGGACGACATGTTCAAGGTCGGTTAAAATATCCAGAGCATCCAATTCAATCTGAAACCTCCCTAAAACCTGCAAAATTTTGTTGCGCTCCAAAACGTTTTTAAAACTACTTACCACTAATTTGATATGAATGATTTTATCATAATATGAGTATTCCCTCAGTTACACTGTTTCCATTTTCCTCAAGTCATAAAATCATTATGATAACCTAAAACTAAATATAAGCTTATGGAAGGATGATGACATGAAAACGTGGCATTTCATTGGCATTCTTCTTCCATTGCTTGGATGCAGCCACGGCTCGCCCGCCGAAAATGAAGCACAAGTTCAACAAAACAAAAATGTACCCATCATTATGGAAAGTCCTGAGCCAATTCAGGAAATGGCGGTCCCAAACCCTAATCAGAAGCAAGACCAACACCAGCAACGAAAAAGCAAGGCATTACTGAACGTACCCTTGATCAAACAAAATCCAGAATTAAAATACGGTTGTGAAGTGACCAGTCTGGCAATGATGCTGAACTTTGCCGGAGCTGATACAAATAAAATGAAGCTTTTCAAGGAGATACAAAAAGATAATGACCCTCTGAAAAGATCTGCAAATGGAGATATTTTGAGTTGGGGTAATCCAGCTGAAGGTTTTGTTGGAGATATGACAGGTAGACGCGCAGGATATGCGGTCTTCGATAAACCAATGGTTGATTTGATCAATCGTTATTTACCAGGCAGGGCCGTCAATTTGACGGGCAAGGACTTCGAAGAAGTACTTGACCATGTGTCTGCTGGTTATCCAGCAGTTGTATGGACTACCGGCGACTATCGGCTGCCCGATCGCTGGGAATCCTGGACGCATGGCAATGAGGTCATCAAGACGCCACTAGACCTGCACGCAGTAGTCCTGGTCGGTTTCAATGAAACAACAGTCTACTTGAACGACCCTCTGTCTGGCCGAAAACAGGTGCCAGTAAACAAAAATCGATTTATAGAAACATGGAAAGCAATGCAATCCAGAGCAGTCAGTTACCGTTAAATTATGGGATAAGGCTGGATATTATTCCGGCCTTGTCTTTTTATTTATCTTTATTCAAAGAATTTTCAAGAATGGGGGAATTCCTTCTAATTTTCTCTCCTCTTTTTCAGAAGTGACCTATGAAGTTTTGTAAGCGAATGGACGATTGTCCTCTTCTTATTGAACCCTTTTGCGCTTACACTTTCACCATTAAAGACAGCTACCGCATTCCCCCACGTTCCTAAACGATTGAAACCATAAACAAAGACTTTAATATATCCATTTTTTGCGGGAATAAAAATCATTTCCATCCTATTTTCATAATCATCCATCAACAACACCTCAATTCTGCTGGCTATAAAGGGCTTGTCATATTTCCTTTCTCTTCCCGTATGTCGTATCTTGAAAACACATAAACTTCATATTGAGGGACCTTTCCCTAAAATGGCACTTCTATTTTGCATGTATGTTTGCTAGTATAGTAGAGAAAATTCGGAGATAGGTTGGTATTTTTCATGTCTGAACAAATCACTCGGAGGACTTTTATTAAAAGGGCAGTTGGAACCGCATTAACTGCTGCAGGACTCGGTACAGGAGGCTATTTCTATGCCCGTGAAGTCGAACCCCGCATGCTTGATATTACCCGTCATACGATTAAAAATGCGGCGCTGCCATCCGGGTTTGATGGAGTGAGGCTTATTCAGTTCAGTGATACCCATATTGGGTTCCAGTATACGATGGAACAGCTGAAGCAATTGATCACCAAAATCAATAAACTGAACCCTGACCTGATCGTTTTTACAGGGGATTTGATAGATGACCCTAGACACTTTGGCGAAAAAACCAGGCTTATTTCTATATTGAGCCACTTGAAGGCGCCTCTCGGAAAGTTTGCCGTATACGGAAACCATGACCATGGCGGCTACGGTTCAGATTTATATAAACAGATCATAGAACAATCAGGTTTCTCTTTATTACTGAACACCTCAGCTAACATTAAGCTGCTTGATGGCAGTTCGATTTGGATAGCCGGAATCGATGATGCTATGCTTGGCAGGCCTGATCTGAACGCGTCTATGGCCAACATACCAAACAATTCATATACCATCCTCTTATCCCATGCACCTGATAAAGCAGAAGAAGCTGCAGAACATCCCATACAATTGCAGCTGAGCGGTCACAGCCACGGAGGACAAATCCAGATCCCATTTTACGGCCCACTGGTCACACCGCCTTTTGCCGAAAAATATGTGGAGGGATTTTATACTGCAGGCCCCAATAATGGTCTGACACTATACGTGAATCGCGGCCTTGGAACGACCAGGCTTCCTTTCAGGTTCTTATCCCAGCCTGAACTTGCGATCTTTACCTTCAAAAGTGAAAAAACAAGCAGCTGATCAGCTGCTTGTTTTTGGTTTCAAGATGAACTTTTCCTCTGCTTCCTCTGCCCTTAATGGTCTGGCAAAAAAGAATCCCTGTGCTTTTTCGCAATCGGCATTCGTCAGGAAGTCAACCTGAATCTGCTCCTCAACACCCTCTGCAATCACTTCCATGCCGAGACTATTGCCCAGGTGGATAATCGTCGTGATAATTGCTGCATCCTTGCCGCTGTACTTGATATCCCTTATAAAACTCTGGTCAATTTTCAATACATCAATCGGAAACTGTTTCAAATAACTAAGCGAAGAATACCCTGTTCCAAAATCATCTACGGAGATTTTGATTCCCAGGTCCTTCAACCGTTTCAGGATCGGGATTGTCTCTTTTGTATCCTGCATGGCGCCTTCGGTAATTTCAATCTCCAGTAGTGATGGGTCAATTCCATGCTTCTCAATCGAGTTCCTGATGACTCGCACTAAATCCAGCTGCATGAATTGCTTGGGAGATATATTGATAGCGATCCTGATTGGTTTCCCTGTTTTCTTCGTCCATTCCTTGATTTGCCGGCATGCCCTGTCAATAACCCAATTGCCAATCGGGATGATCAGTCCAGTGTCCTCTGCAAGCGGGATGAATTCGGCTGGTGAAATAAAGCCCAGCTCACTGTTATTCCAGCGCAGCAATGCTTCGAAGCTGGATATTTCATTGGTAACTAAATTGATTTGCGGCTGATAATAGAGTTCAAGTTCGTTTCGTTCAATCGCTTTTCGCAAATGGGCTTCGAGCGTTATGACATTAACACCGGTTGACTGCATATCCGAGCGATAAAATTGATAATGGGCCTTTCCTTTTTCTTTGACACTATATAAGGCTTCATCAGCATATTTAATCAATGTTTCTGCATCTTTGCCATCATTCGGAAAAAGGCTGATCCCAATACTGGGTGTGATATAATACTCCTGGGAATTGAAATAAAAAGATTCATTGAACCTGCATAATACTTTTTGCGCAAACTCCCCAGCACCATTCCTGCCTGTCTTTTCCAGGAGAATGATGAATTCATCGCCTCCCTGTCTGTAAACAGTACAGTTTTCTTTTTGGATATCAACCAACCGATGTGCTACTTGCTTTAGAATCTGATCACCAACAAGATGCCCTAGCGTATCATTTAAGTACTTGAAACGGTCTATGTCCAGAAACAGTAATGCAAATTCGGCTCTTTGCTTTTTTACATTTTTAACAAGACTATCCAGTTGGTCCAAAAGTGCGCGCCTGTTGCGCAAACCTGTCAGCTGGTCATGGAATGCCATGTATTTAATCAGTTCAGTGTTTTTCGCCTGTTCGGATAGATCACGTAAAATGATATACATACCTTTTATTTCAGAATGGATCACGATCGGAATCGTCTTCAAATGGACCGTCAGTAATTTACCCTTTCGGTGCATGAACCGGCAATCGAGCGATTCCTTTGCATTCCCCAATTTTGTTTCGGATATGACTTCCTTCAAAGTCGGCAGATCACTTTCACAGATCAAACCAGTGATTTTTCTCGTTTTAAGCTGTTTGACAGTATAGCCTGTCAATAATTGAGCGGCCGGGTTGACATCCAATATCTTCCCCTTCAAATCAATTGAAAAGACCGCATCAAGATTATGGTCAATGAGTGAGCGGTACCGTTGCTCGCTATCAATCAATCTATTCTTTTCTTTGAAGTTTTCTGTCATATCCCTGGTGACTGCTACAACATATTGAACTTTCCCGTCATCTGCCTTGATCGGAGTCAACAGTGTCTCGCCAAAAACCAGTCTGTCATTCTCCAAGTCTACCTCATCATGGAAAACAACTTCCACTCCCTCTTTCACTGCCTTTATATAATGGTTTTTCAAAGGGTTCAGATGATCTTGAGGTAAAACCTCGTCCATTGTCCTGCCGATATCATGTGCAGCCATTCCAGCATGGATCAGTCCGTTCTCATTGGCAAATAAATAACGGAATTGATTACCCGGTTCGACTTTCATGATAAAAACAAGGTCCTTCACATGCTTAAAGATAATATCTGAAATCATCTGTTCTATTTTTGTCGAAACAAGATTGCTTTTTAGTTTTGTTATTCTTGATTGCTTGATCTGATTCATCTAACCATCCTCATTCCAGAAGTACAATTGTACCTGGTACATGACTCCGAACTAGTTTTATATTCCTATTTTACCTTTTAAAATAAGGAAAAACGATACTATTTTTTAAAAATTTACAATGTTTCGCTAAAAAACGACAATCACTAACCGTGTGGAGCCCTCCTCTAAAAACCGGCATACACTGCATTAGAGGAGGAGATTTTATGTATCATATTGTTAAAAGAGGCGAGACGCTGGCAGTGATTGCCGCAAATTATCGCAGGCCGCTTCAACAAATACTGGCAGCAAATCCTGGTATTACCATACCTTCACTTATCTATCCTGGCCAGCGAATCGTCATTCCTGGACTTCCTGACCCGGCTACTATTCCTTACTCGATTTCGGTATCATTGGGCAGCAAAAGACTTACACTTTTCCGTTCCGGCAAGCTGATAAAATCCTATCCAGTGGGCATCGGGAAAATGCTGACGCAAACTCCTGTCGGCGAATACGTGATTGTGAACAGAGAACCAAATCCCGGCGGACCATACGGCGCCATGTGGCTGTCATTATCAAAACTGGGTTATGGCATTCATGGGACAAATAATCCAGGTTCGATTGGCAAGGCTGTTTCGAAAGGGTGCATTCGTATGCATAATCATGATGTGCTAGAGCTGGCTCGGCAAGTACCGAATGGAACTAGAGTAACGATCACACGATAATTCTCCATCGGAAGGCTTCTATTTCTCAATCAGCCAAATTAAGGGTATAATGATAATAGATAATGAAAGTCTTTATAAACCAATGCCGTAATAATGAAAGGAGCCTATCCCATTGAATAATGAAAGGAACAAGATCCCCTCACTCCGTCCAACGATCGAGAACCTCTCACAAGCAATCTTCACCGTGAACCGTCATGCCAAGACTGCTCCCAATCCGAAGTTTTTATATCAGTTGAAACATGATGCGATTAAAAAAATGCTTGCTGAAGGCAAAGCTAAAAAGACGGGACTCCATTTTTCAAACAATCCGAGAAACAGCCAGCAGCAATCAGATGTCTTGGTGGTTTGCGGTGAGTACACATTCCACATCCCGCCTACTAAACAGGACTTCGAGCATCTTCCCCACTTAGGAAAACTCGATCAGTCAGTGAGAAATCCAAGGGCCTCCATTTCATTGACCAGCGCCAAAAAGCTATTGTCATCCTACACAGGCCTGAAAGAATCCAACGAAACCGCCGGAGCAGGCAATACGAGGAAATATGCCAAACCTGTATTCAAGAAACTCGGAGAACGGTATCCATAAAAGAAAGCTGGGAATTCAGCTTTCTTTTTGTTTTTTTGAACTATAAAATCAACTCATCAATCTTCAGCACCAGTTCACTAATCTCTGGCTTGCTGATCTGTGCATCTGCTCCCACTACACTCCCCTTATGCCGCAGTTCATTCGTGATCAAAGATGAAAAAATGATGACAGGAAGTTTTTGCAGAACGGAGTGCTCTTTAATTCTCTTAGTAAGATGATGTCCATCCATCTGCGGCATTTCTATGTCTGTAATCACCAGTTGTACTGACTCTGAAAAAACATCTGCATCTACTGCCAGTTGTTCCAGATAGGTTATGGCATCATGGCCATTCTCAAAGAATTCAAGGTACTGGAATCCAGCTTCACTCAAGGTGTCATGAAGCATTTTCCTTAACATTGCAGAGTCTTCCGCAATCACGATCCTTTTCATAGAGCGTTCCCTGGGACCAAGTTTCTTGACATCGCTAACCTTTATGCCAGACTCAGGGTTGATCTCAAGAAGAATTTTTTCAAAGTCCAGGAAAAGTACCATTTCTCCTCCCAGCTTGATAACTCCGATAATTTGGCTCTCCTGACCCTGATACATGTCTGACGGCTTCTCAATCTGAGACCAGGAGATTCGGTGGATTTGTGAAACTGCATGGACATGGAACACTGTCTTGATTTGATTGAATTCCGCAACGATGAACTTATCCAGCTGTGGGTTTGTTGATTCTTTAAGCCCTAGCGCCGCAGCGACATTGATGACTGGCAGCACTTCGCCCCTCAACTCCATGATTCCTTCAACAAATGGGTGAGCGTTAGGAATCACTACTACCGGTACGGGGTTAAGAATTTCTTTCACTTTCATGACATTTATCGCAAACTTATTCTGGCCTATGCCAAATTCGACAATTTCAAGTTCATTCGTGCCTGATTCTAATAATATACTGCTGTCATTCATCATGATCTTCCTTCTCGTTATAGAATTAGTACTATATACCTCTTATCGGCAGGATGATTTAAACTGTTTAGTTAATGAGGTTGAATGTGCTATAGTAGTCAAAATGGCAAGCCTGCATGGGAAATATACAGAATAAAACCAAATAAAAAAGCAAACCGAAAGCTCGGTTTACTTTTCTTATTTTAACGATTGCCGCTTTTCGAATGTGCCCTTGCTTCCACAGCATAATAAGTGCCGGAAGAAATGCTCAGTGCAAGCAACCTGTATATGAAAAGAGCTTAATCATTTAACTAATGTCCTGCCTAATACCGCATTTATCTGCTTTTGATGATGAAGGTCGTGCTCAATAAAATCGATGATATATGTACCGACCGTCATGTGGTGGTCAGAAATTTTGAATGCCGCAGCCAATTTTTCATCATCCATTTTATCAAGCATCTTATGGAATTCTGCGCGTACGGCAATCAGTCCATCAAGAATTTCTTCCTTTGTGGCTGTATTTTCTGCATACTCTCTTGCTCGTTCGTTGACAATTTGGAAATCAGGATAGGAATCCAGTTCCGCTCCTTCTTTGAAATAAGGGAACCTTTCCTTTAATGAATATTGATCCCAGAAAAGCAGATGCGATACAACCGCTGCTACAGACCATTTCCCTTCCCCCAAAGGCATATTCCATTCAGAGTCCGTTAGACCTTTTAATGAATCAATCCATCCATCAAATTCTGTATAATGAGCTTTCATTTCTTCCAATTTCAAACAGATTCACTCCTTTTGATTCTTTCAATATTAATATTCGCTGCCATTAATAAATTTCCTTTTTGTTTGGCAGCCGTTCCTTACACCTTTTGAGTTCATCATGGTAAAATAGTGATATTCAATCGGAGGGATGAAAGAAGTGGAACATTTAATTAACAATCGGGTTAAAAATATCGAAATATCAGGAATCAGGAAATTCTTTAACATGGTGGCAGATGTTAAAGACATGGTATCCCTGACCATAGGCCAGCCTGATTTTCCGACACCTGAACATGTCAAGGAAGCTGGCAAAAAAGCAATTGATGAGAACGTCACTACATATACACATAATGCTGGACTGATCCAGCTAAGAAAAGCTGCAACTGATTTTTATCGTAAAAAATATCATGTAGATTATTCAGCGGAGCATGAAGCGATCATTACTGTTGGCGCCAGCGAGGCTATAGATATCACTTTCAGGACCATTCTTGACGAAGGATGTGAAGTGATCATCCCTGGTCCTGTTTATCCAGGGTATGAACCGATTATCAAGCTATGCGGTGCTACACCGGTCTATGCGGATATCAGGAATACACAATTCAGGATGACCGCAGAGTTGATTGAAAGTTTGATTACCGATAAAACAAGGTGTATCGTCCTTCCATATCCCTCAAACCCTACTGGAGTTAGCTTGAATGAGGGAGAACTGAAGGAAATAGCCCAGCTGCTTAAGGAAAAGGACATCTTTGTCCTTGCGGATGAAATATACAGTGAACTGGTTTATGAGCAAAGGCATGTTTCAATTGCCCAATTCATGAAAGAAAAAACCATTGTCATCAACGGACTTTCCAAATCCCACTCGATGACCGGTTGGCGGATAGGCATGCTGTTTGCGCCTGAATATTTGGCCAAGCATATCTTGAAAGTACATCAATACAATGTAACTTGTGCAACGTCCATTTCGCAAATGGCGGCTTTAGAGGCGTTGACAGCTGGGATTGATGATGCATTGCCAATGAAGCAGGAGTATGCTTCAAGGCGGGATTATGTATTCAACAGACTCCAGTCTATGGGACTTGATGTAATCAAGCCAGAGGGCGCGTTTTATTTCTTTGTCAAAATTCCAGCTTCCAATATTTCATCATTTGATTTTTGTATGGAATTGGTCAATGAAGCAAAATTGGCAGTGGTTCCAGGGAGTGCTTTCTCTGAATTTGGAGAGGGATATTTCCGGCTTTCATATGCGTACTCAATGGATACGCTAAAAGAAGGGCTGAATCGTTTGGAAAGTTATTTGCGATAAAACTAGGAAAGCCGTTCCTCGTCAGCAGGAACGGCTTTTATTTATCCCTTATATTTTCCGTTATTCTTGGGAGCTTTCTCTTTTTTTGCTTTATCCTTATGGATCTTATTAGTCGCAGCACTGCCAATCTCATGTGAGAACTCAGAATCAATGACCGCAGAATCAAAACCCTTCTTGTTCTTTTGCTGCGGGTCGTTCTTTTTCGTCCTTTTAGCCATAAAAAATCCCCTCCTTTAGGTTATAGTATCTTTACCTGGAGAGGGGTCTATGACTAGCAAATATTATGTTTGTTTCCAGTACTTATACAGTGCTTGAGTGCCGCTGTTTTCTTCGCCTTTTTCCGCTAGTTGTTCATACAGCGACAATGCCAAAGAAAGCCCTGGTACTTCCATATCCATCCGCTTTGCTTCATCGAGGGCGATTTTCATATCCTTGATAAAGTGCTTGATGTAAAAACCAGGCTCGAAATTACCGTCAATCATCCGTGGAGCCAGATTGGAGAGAGACCAGCTGCCTGCTGCTCCCGTCGATATGCTCTTCAACACGGTTTCCGGATCGAGCCCTGCTTTTTCTGAATAGATAATCGCTTCACATACTCCTATCATATTGGAAGCAATCGCGATTTGGTTGCACATCTTTGTGTGCTGCCCGGCACCTGCCTCTCCCTGGTGAACAATATTTGTTCCAAGGATGTTAAGCAGTGGCTCTACCTTAAGAAAAGCCTCATCCTCGCTGCCCACCATGATGGCAAGTCTTGCTCCGCGGGCACCAATATCACCGCCGGAAACAGGCGCATCAATTGCATGAATCCCTTTCTCTTTTGCCTTTTCATAAATTTCTTTTGCAAGGGATGGAGTCGACGTTGTCATATCAATTAAATAACTGCCTGGCTTTGCATGGGCGATAAGACCGTCTTCCCCCAGATAAATTTCTTCCACATCTGAAGGGTAACCGACAATCGTAA
>ENA-ORXC01001869-ORXC01001869.1-marine-metagenome-genome-assembly--contig:-NODE-1869-length-11933-cov-3.346913_pt1 | contig 11933 bp, 10 predicted proteins | sample MGYA00237865_ERZ511478 | MGnify/ENA metagenome assembly ERZ511478 | reverse complement strand
TCGATCTTGCTTCAAAACCAGGTGGTACAGATTTTCGCTATGCTGAAAAGCGAGGAATTAAAGCACTTCTTGCGCCAGGACTTCCTGGTATCGTGGCCCCAAAAACCGCAGGGAAAATTATCGCAAATGTTCTGACGCAGTTATTAATTGAGCGGTCTCAGAATGGAAAGGAGAACACGCCATGAGTTTGAAAGGAAAACACATTGGGTTTGGTTTAACAGGTTCACATTGTACGTATGATGCGGTTGTTCCTCAAATCGAAGAACTTGTTCAATTAGGTGCGAAGGTCACTCCATTTGTCTCCCACACGGTTATGAATACAAACACACGCTTTGGGGAAGGGGAAAACTGGATCGCTCGTATTGAAGAAATAACAGGTAATGAAGCAGTTAATTCAATCGTAAAGGCAGAGCCGTTTGGTCCCAAAACACCACTAGACTGCATGGTGATCGCTCCAATAACAGGGAACTCCATTAGTAAATTTGCGAATGCGATGACTGAGTCTCCAGTATTGATGGGGGCAAAAGCAACTTTACGTAATGAAAAACCTGTAGTGTTAGGTATTTCCACCAACGACGGACTTGGACTAAACGGTACGAATATTTTAAGGTTGATGTCCACAAAGAACATTTATTTTATCCCATTTGGCCAGGACGATCCGGTGAAAAAACCAAACTCGTTGGTCGCTCGTATGCCTTCATTAAGAGAAACGGTGGAAAAAGCCCTTCTCGGCAGACAGCTTCAGCCAGTTCTAATCGAAAGGTATTTGGATTAACCAATTGATTTATCTTTCTTTAGAATAGGTTTATGATAGAATAGAGAATAAAATCACTAAGAATGGGGAGAAACCTCGGTTTCTCCTTCTGTTGTGATGGATTTTGAATGGAATATGGGAGGAGAATAAGTCATGAGCGGGAAAAAATATCATGTAGCAGTAGTTGGAGCAACAGGGGCAGTCGGACAACAAATGATCAAAACACTAGAGGAACGAGACTTTCCGATATCGACCTTAACGCTCCTTTCATCATCGCGTTCAGCTGGTAAGAAAGTTACCTTCAAAGGGCAAGAGCTAACCGTAAAGGAAGCAACACCTGAAGCGTTTGAAGGGGTTCAGCTCGCCTTATTTAGTGCTGGTGGCGGTGTATCAAAAGCACTTGCGCCAGAAGCTGTTAAACACGGAGCAATCGTTGTGGATAATACAAGCGCATTCCGCATGGACCCGGAAGTGCCTCTTGTTGTACCTGAGGTAAACGAAGGGGACTTAAATGATCATAAGGGAATTATCGCAAATCCAAACTGCTCTACTATTCAGATGGTCGCAGCACTTGAACCACTGAAACAAGCATATGGCCTTACTAAAATTATTGTTTCTACTTATCAAGCCGTTTCAGGTGCAGGTGCAAATGCCGTAACTGAAATGAAAGAGCAGTCTCAAGCGGTGCTAAATGGTGAAAACTACGAACCACAAATATTGCCAGTTAAAGGCGATAAGAAGCACTATCCGATCGCTTTCAATGCCATCCCACAAATCGATGTATTTGAAGAAAACGGATTTACTTATGAAGAAATGAAAATGATAAATGAAACAAAGAAAATCATGCATGATGCTGAACTTCACGTTGCAGCGACTTGCGTTCGTCTTCCAATTGAAACGGGCCACGCTGAATCGGTTTATGTTGAAATTGGAAAGGAAGATGTGAGTGTAGAAGATGTAAAAGAGCTCATGAAAAATGCGCCTGGTGTTACGCTGAAAGATGACCCTGCAAACCAGGTTTACCCAATGCCAGTTGATGCGGTAGGCAAATCAGACGTTTTTGTCGGTCGCATTCGAAAAGATTTAAATCAAAAAAATGGCTTCCATATGTGGATTGTCTCTGATAATCTACTGAAGGGGGCGGCATGGAATTCCGTGCAAATTGCTGAAAGCCTATCCGACCTAAATATTTTGAAATAGACATAAGAAGGTGTTCTGAATGAAAGTCATCGTGCAGAAGTTTGGCGGTACTTCATTAAAAAGTGAAGACGGCAGACTGAGAGCTGTTAACCATATTAAAGACGCAGTGAACGATGGATATAAAGTAGTTGTCGTTGTTTCCGCAATGGGACGTAAAGGCGATCCCTATGCAACCGACACGCTTCTAAGCCTCATTGGCGATCGAGATCGAAAAGTAACTTCTAGAGAGTATGATTTGCTTGTATCATGTGGCGAAAGCATCTCCTCTGTTGTTTTTTCCAATCTCCTTTTAAATGAAGGCTTGAAAGCAACAGCCTATACTGGTGGCCAGGCTGGATTCATGACAACAGCTGAGCATAGCAAAGCTAGAATTTTGGAAATGAAGTCTGAACGTTTGATGGAAGAGTTAAAGCTCATGGATGTTGTTGTCGTAACAGGCTTTCAGGGTGTTACAAAAGATGGTGATGTAACGACGCTTGGCCGTGGCGGTAGTGACACGTCAGCAGCCGCACTTGGTGCTGCTCTTTCGGCTGAGTGGGTTGATATTTTTACCGATGTGGAAGGCATTATGACGGCTGATCCAAGAATTGTGGAAAAAGCCCGACCGCTTTCGATCGTAACCTATAATGAAGTATGCAACATGGCGTATCAAGGAGCGAAGGTTATTCATCCGCGCGCCGTTGAAATTGCGATGCAGGCAAAAATCCCGCTAAGAATTCGATCAACATATTCCTCTTCGACTGGAACCCTGGTCACATCTGCGACTGGAAAACCCACGGGTGAACAAGTTATAGACCGGCTAATTACGGGTATTGCTCATGTGAGTGGCGTTACACAAATTAAAGTGTATGCGAAAGAAGGACAATACGACCTACAATCGCGCGTATTTAAAGCGATGGCACTTGAAGGGATTAGCGTGGACTTTATTAATATTAGCTTAACGGGTGTTGTGTACACCGTCATGGAAGAAATGACGGAGCGCGCCGTGGTCACGCTAAATAACATGGGTTATGAGCCAGAAGTTATCGAAAATTGTGCAAAGGTTTCAGCAGTTGGTGCTGGCATGAGCGGTGTGCCGGGCGTAACGGCAAAAATTGTCGAGTCATTAGCGGTAGAAAACATTGATATTTTGCAATCAGCTGATTCCCACACCACAATCTGGGTGCTCGTGAGACAGCGTGATCTTTCAGCAGCTGTGAACGCCCTCCATGAAACATTTAACCTCCATCTGGATCCAGCGCAAGAAGTGGAACAGATGATGGATCAGCTTTAAGTGAAAGGCAAGGAGTGAACGAGATGAATTTTGGAAAAGTACTTACGGCAATGGTGACCCCATTTGATCGTAAAGGATACGTTGATTTTGCTAAAACAGAGCAACTTATCAACTATTTAATCAATAATGGAACAGATGGACTTGTTGTAGCGGGTACTACTGGTGAGTCACCAACGCTTTCTTCGGAAGAGAAAGTAGCGCTCTTTAAGCATTCGGTGAAAGTGGCGGACGGCAGAGTACCAATTATTGCAGGAACAGGCAGTAATAATACGCATGCATCAATCGAATTAACGAAAAAAGCAGAAGCTGTAGGTGTCGATGCGATTATGATCGTAGCGCCTTACTATAGCAAACCTGGCCAAAAAGGTCTTTATGAGCATTTTAAAGCGATCGCTGAGTCAACGAAGCTTCCTGTTATGATCTATAACATTCCAGGTCGCTCTGTTGTCAACATGACTGCAGACACGATTGTTGAGCTTTCAAAAATTAGCAACATTGTCTCAGTAAAAGAAGCGAGCGGTGATCTTGATCAAATTACTGACATCATTACCCGTACAGAAACGTCTTTCTCTGTATATAGCGGAGACGATGGCTTAACGTTACCGATCTTATCAGTAGGTGGGGATGGCGTCATTTCAGTAGCTTCACACGTTCTTGGCAATGAAATGCAACAAATGATTTCTGCTTATGAATCTGGTGAGGTGAAAGAAGCAGCATCGATCCATCAACGAATTTTACCAATTATGAATGAACTCTTTAAGGCACCAAGCCCATCTCCTGTGAAAACAGCCCTTCAATTAAAAGGAATGGACGTTGGGAGTGTTCGTTTGCCGATGGTTCCTCTAACAGCAGAAGAACGCTCATCGCTTGCGGCAGCGCTAAATAAGTAAGGAAATGAAACGGACGCAGCTGCGTCCGTTTTTTTCGTTATAAAACAGTAAATCGAATTACTCATTGTTTCGCTTTTTCGGATGAATGGTAAAATCACCTCTCGTTCATACTACTAGTACCAGAGTAAGGAAGGGGTACCAGTATGAACAGTGAGTATCGTAATGAAAACCCGGGGCAGGAGCCCGATCCAAAAAAAGATGATCAATCAAAATCAACGTTAGTGGATAAAATCCAGCAGTTAGGACAAACGAACGTCCCTAGTATGGATCAGTCCAATATTCATTGTTTAACGATCATTGGTCAAATAGAAGGGCATGTGCAGCTCCCACCACAGAATAAAACAACGAAGTATGAGCACCTTATTCCACAAATTGTCGCGATCGAGCAAAACCCAAAAATCGAAGGCGTGTTAATTCTTCTAAATACAGTAGGGGGCGATGTGGAAGCAGGACTCGCCATATCTGAGATGATCGCATCTCTCTCGAAACCGTCGGTATCGATCGTTCTCGGAGGTGGACATTCTATCGGCGTTCCAATCGCGGTTGCGGCGAACCATTCTTTTGTTGCTGAAACGGCAACGATGACGATTCACCCTGTGCGTTTGACCGGCTTAGTGATCGGTGTCCCGCAAACATTTGAGTATTTAGATAAGATGCAAGAGCGTGTGGTAAGTTTTGTTACGAGACATTCGAATATTACTGAAGAGAAATTTAAAGAACTAATGTTTTCACGAGGAAATTTGACGAGAGATATTGGAACAAACGTTGTCGGAGATGATGCGGTAAGCTACGGTTTAATTGATGAGGTTGGTGCAGTAGGACCAGCGATGAAAAAGCTAAATGAATTAATTGAAGAATACAAAGGCAAACAAGAGGGTGACATTGTCCAATGATTCTTTACACCATTCTCCCGAACGAAGCGGTTTTCCCACCGGACCAGAGCGTGTATGAGCAACAAAAGATCATCGAATGGAATGGCGTACAGTTACTCGTTGAGAGAACATCGCTTACCGAGTGTCGCGTCGTTCAGGTGCTGAGCACAGATCCACAAGACTATTTAAATGACGCGACACAGCCAGGGCAAATGTTAACGTTATCAACTTCTCCGCTGAAATAGAGCCTATAGGACCACGGGAAGATGTGGTATACTAGGAATAGATTGGTGAACAAAAAGCAGCCGGAAATGGCTGCTTTTTTCACCAGCTATGGCTTGTATAGAGGTGAGAAGATGGCAAAACGTAAAAGAAAAAAAGCAACGAAGAAACAGGCCGCCTGGCAGTCACAGGTCAAAATTGAATTTATCGGTTTAACCGTTCTGGCGTTTACCGTTTTAGGTGTTTTGAAAATGGGAGTTGTCGGACGAGCCATTTACCATATGTTTCGTTTTTTTGCAGGAGAATGGTATGGCCTGATTATTGCAGGTCTCGTTCTGTTCGCAGGTTATTTAATTGTGAAGAGGAAGCTCCCGTCGTTCTGGTCAAGGAGATTGGCTGGATTTTATTTGCTTGGAACGTCCTTTTTATTGTTAAGTCACGTTGGCTTATTTGAAACGCTGTCTCGTGAAGGGCAGTGGGATAGTCCATCGGTTATCGCCAATACATATGAACTCTTCCGAATGGATGTTAGCGATCCATCAGAATCTAGCCCGCTCGGCGGTGGCATGATCGGTGCGCTTCTCTTTGCTTTTTGCTACAGGCTATTTGACGCAACAGGAACGCAGCTGATGGCGTTTCTAATGATTTTACTTTCTTTCGTTCTCATTACAGGAAAGTCTTTCAGTGATGTGCTAGGAAAAGCGCTCGACTGGGTAAAGAACTTTGTCCTGAACACATATGATGAAGCGAAATCTCTTCTATCTGAAAGCAAGAATGCAAGAAGAGAAAAGAAAGAACAGCGTGCTGCTTTAAGAGAGCAAGAATCGTCGATTGAGCCAGAAGAAACGTATGATGTTTCTGAAGCACCAAAGAATGCTCAAGAAGAAGAAGCACCATTTGAACCTGAAATAAGAACCTTTACAGAAAGTGCTTATCCAACGCAGGCCGAACCACCTGTGGAGAAAGAAGCGACAGCAGGAAGCGAGTCGAATAAGGAAACAGCAGATGGTACGCCAATTCAATCGTTAACGGTAGGAGAATTGGAAAACAAGGATTATCTCCTTCCATCCCTTTCATTACTTCAGCCGCCAAAGAAGGTGTCACAGGACAATGAACGTCAGCAGATTTCTGCGAACGCACGCAAATTAGAAAAGACGTTTGAGAGTTTTGGTGTAAAAGCGAAAGTGATGAAAGTTCATTTAGGACCAGCCGTTACCAAATATGAAGTTTACCCCGATACGGGTGTGAAGGTAAGTAAAATTGTGAATTTAACGGATGACCTTGCCCTTGCGCTTGCCGCAAGAGACCTTCGAATTGAAGCGCCGATCCCAGGTAAATCGGCAATCGGAATTGAAGTGCCGAATTCCGAAGTGGCAATGGTGACATTAAGGGAAGTACTTGAATCAAAGGAATACCAGTCTCATGCTTCAAAAGTTGCGATTGGATTTGGTCGCGATATTTCTGGTGAAGCCGTCGTCTCCGATTTATCAAAAATGCCTCACTTACTTGTAGCGGGCGCAACTGGTAGTGGTAAAAGTGTTTGTATTAATGGCATTATTGCAAGCATAATGATGAAAGCGAAGCCGCATGAAGTGAAGATGATGATGATTGACCCTAAGATGGTAGAACTAAATGTCTATAATGGTATTCCCCATCTTTTAGCACCGGTTGTAACGGATCCGAAAAAAGCTTCACAGGCGTTGAAGAAAGTAGTAAGTGAAATGGAGCGCCGGTATGAGCTGTTTTCCCATACTGGTACTAGGAATATTGAAGGCTACAACAATCATATTAAACGCCATAATGAAACGTCAGAAGCGAAGCAACCTTCTTTACCTTATATCGTTGTGATCGTCGATGAGCTAGCAGATTTAATGATGGTAGCTTCTAGTGACGTAGAGGATGCAATTACAAGACTTGCTCAAATGGCGCGTGCAGCGGGCATCCATTTAATTATTGCAACACAGCGACCGTCTGTTGACGTCATCACCGGAGTCATTAAAGCAAATATCCCGTCACGTATTGCGTTTAGCGTTTCTTCAATGACGGATTCTCGAACAATTCTCGATATGGGTGGTGCTGAGAAGCTGCTAGGAAAAGGAGATATGCTTTTCCTTCCTGTTGGAGCCAACAAACCTAAGCGTGTGCAGGGTGCCTTTTTATCAGATGAAGAAGTAGAAGAGCTTGTTGAATTTGTCATCGCACAGCAAAAAGCGCAGTATCAGGAAGAAATGATTCCGACGGATAAACCGGAAGAAGCACAGCCTGAAGTGGACGATGATTTATATGATGATGCAGTTCAGCTCATTACAGAAATGCAAACGGCATCGGTTTCAATGCTACAAAGAAGATTTCGAATTGGCTATACCCGAGCAGCTAGACTGATTGATGCGATGGAAGCTCGTGGAATCGTTGGACCATATGAAGGCAGTAAGCCTCGTGAAGTACTCATAAGTAAGGAAGAAGAAGCGCAATCTAGCTGATTGCGCTTCTTTTTTTACGTAAATACAAATAGCTGGTCTAATGTAAAGTAAAAAGCCTTACAACGTTAGAAATCCTATCATTTAAAATATTGGTAATCGAGCTTTTTTTCAAAAAACTATTTCCTTATCTCCTTGAAAATGGTATAGTTATTGTCGAAATATGACTATTTTTTCAAAAATATTTCAAGCGTGTTTCAAGCCCAATTTTCATTTATATTATTTTTTTTGGCGCCTTGAAAACGCAACCAAACAAAGCATAGCTCGATAGAGAGAAGAGAGAGCGGGCGGCGTTTAAAAAACATGAGGGGGATTAAGATGAAGAAGAAGTACGGTTTTATGTTGTCAGCTGTTTTAGCTGCTGGAACGCTTTTATCTGCTTGTGGGACAAACGAAGCGAACAATGAAAGTTCAGGCGGCGGGAGTAGTGAAGGTGAAAGCAACAACTTTAAAGTGGCTATGGTAACAGATACTGGCGGTGTAGATGATAAATCATTTAACCAATCTGCTTGGGAAGGTCTTCAGCAGTTTGGTAAAGATAATGGCCTTGAGGAAGATAAAGGCTACAAATATGTGCAATCCACTGCAGCAAGTGATTACCAACCAAACCTATCAGGTTTGATTCGTGAAGATTATAACTTGATCTTTGGTATTGGATTCCTTATGCAGCAAGACATTCAAACGATTGCGACGCAAAAGCCTGAAGCGCAGCTAGCACTTGTTGATAGTGTTGCGGTTAATGAGAATGATGAGCCGATGGAAAACGTTGCGAGCATTACATTTAAAGAGCACCAAGGATCTTTCCTAGTGGGTGTTATCGCGGGGATGCAGTCTGAATCAAATAAAGTTGGCTTCGTTGGTGGAGTTGACTCTGAATTAATTAAAAAGTTTGAAAGTGGATTTAAAGCAGGAGTGAAATCGGTTAATCCGGATGCTGAGATTTTCACACAGTATGCAGATGATTTCAACGCAGCTGAAAAAGGCCAGCAAATTGCCGCAACGCTTTATGATAAAGGCGCAGATATCATTTATCACGCTGCTGGCGGAACAGGGAACGGTGTGTTCACAGAAGCGAAGAACCGTGCGAAAAATGGAGAGAAAGTTTGGGTAATCGGTGTAGACCGTGATCAGCACGAAGAAGGTATGCCTGAGAACGTAACGCTTACTTCTATGGTAAAGCGCGTTGATACAGCGGTTATTGAAGTTTCCAAGCAGACAATGGATGGTAATTTCCCAGGAGGACAAGTAACGGAATTCGGTCTTGAAGAAGACGGTGTAGGTATTGCTGAAACACAGGAGAACGTTTCTGAAGAAGCACTACAAAAAGTAGAAGAGTATAAAGAGCAAATCCAGAGCGGCGAATTGGAAGTGCCAAGCACTGACGAAGAGTACAAAGAATTCGAGAGCTCTCTATAAGGGATCGTCGAACACATTTCCTCTAGCAGGAAAGGCGATCTACTGGAAATCTCACCTACATTATAGCCAAATATGGGACGAAGGCTAGTATTTTCATAGACTAGCCTTTGTTTCATGTTTTGGATAAGGGAGTGGCATCTACATGGAATACGTCATTGAAATGAGGAATATCCGTAAAGAATTTCCTGGTATTGTTGCAAACGACAATATTACGCTTCAGCTAAGAAAAGGAGAAATCCATGCCCTTCTTGGAGAAAATGGCGCTGGGAAATCAACTTTAATGAACGTGCTATTTGGTCTCTATCAACCTGAAAAAGGTGAAATCCACGTTCGAGGTAAAAAGGTAAATATCACAGATCCCAATGTGGCAAATGAGCTTGGGATTGGGATGGTTCACCAGCACTTTATGCTTGTTGAAAAATTCACAGTTACTGAGAACATTATCTTAGGGAACGAACCGACTGCTAAAGGTCAGGTTGACGTTAAGAAAGCCGCAAAAGATGTTGAAGCGATATCGAAGCAATATGGCTTGTCGGTAGATCCGAATGCAAAAATTGAAGATATCTCCGTAGGGATGCAGCAGCGTGTGGAAATTTTAAAAACGCTTTATCGCGGTGCAGATATTTTGATTTTTGATGAACCAACTGCTGTACTAACTCCACAGGAAATCAAAGAGCTTATAGCGATCATGAAAAAGCTGATTTCAGAAGGGAAATCAATTATTCTGATCACTCATAAATTAAAAGAAATTATGGAAGTAAGCGATCGATGTACCGTTATTCGTCGAGGTGTAGGTATCGGAACAGTAGATGTTGCGGACACGAATCAGGATGAACTAGCATCCATGATGGTCGGACGTGAAGTGAACTTTTCAATTCAGAAAAAACCTTCAGAGCCTTCTAATGAAACCCTTGAAATTAGTAGTCTAGTCGTAGAAGATGCTCGAAAAGTTCCTGCTGTGAACGGTATGAATTTATCGGTGCGTGCAGGTGAGATTGTTGGCGTAGCAGGTGTCGATGGAAACGGACAATCTGAGTTAATTGAGGCTATTACAGGGTTACGTAAAGCGAAGTCAGGGAGCATTAAACTGAATGGAAAAGACGTAACAAACTGGAAACCGCGACGTGTCACTGAAAGCGGTATAGGACATATTCCTCAGGACAGGCATAAGCACGGGCTTGTTTTAGATTTTTCGATTGGCGAAAATATGGTTCTTCAGACCTATTATAAAAGACCTTTCTCAAGAAATGGCATTTTAAACTTTTCTACTATTATGGATAAAGCAAAATCGTTAATTAAAGAGTATGATGTGCGTACCCCAAGTGAGATGACACCTGCAAGGGCCCTTTCTGGTGGTAATCAGCAGAAGGCGATTATTGCGCGTGAAATCGATCGGAGTCCGAATCTATTGATTGCAGCTCAACCAACACGCGGGCTTGATGTTGGGGCGATTGAGTTCATTCACTCGAAACTAGTTGAAGAGCGTGACAAAGGAAAAGCGGTTCTTCTAATTTCCTTTGAACTGGAAGAGATTATGAATGTAAGTGATCGCATCGCAGTGATTTATGAAGGGAAAATTGTTGCCATTGTAAAGCCGGAAGAAACGACAGAGCAAGAGCTTGGTCTCTTAATGGCTGGCGCAAAGCGCAAAAAGGCTGGTGAGACAACATGAAGTTATTAAAAGGGAAATGGGCGAGCATAGCACTAACAGCTGTCCCGTTGCTTTCGGTAGCTCTTGGATTACTCGTCGGTGGGATCATCATGCTTGTGAGTGGCTACAATCCCATTGTAGCGTATGCAGCACTGTTTAACGGGATTTTCTCAAACACGTATGTGTTAGGTGAAACTGTTCGGCAGATGACTCCGCTCATTTTGTCGGGGTTAGCCGTGGCTTTTGCTTTTCGTACAGGGCTTTTTAATATTGGAGTAGAAGGGCAGCTGCTTGTCGGCTGGCTAGCATCTGTTTATATCGGGCTTCAATTTGAAGGGTTAAGTCCTATAGTTCATATTCCTCTTGCAATTATTGCAGCAGCATTGGCTGGAGCGATTTGGGCCTTTGTACCTGGATTCTTAAAAGCAAAGTATCAAGTTCATGAGGTTATTACAACGATTATGATGAACTACGTTGCTCTTCATGTCGTTAACGCGATTATTCGGACGTATTTACTCGCTCCTGGTGAGCGTACGGATCAAATTAATGCTTCAGCATCGCTTCAATCGCCTTTCTTAGAAAGCATTACTGATTTCTCACGTCTTCACTACGGTTTTGTTGTGGCGATTATTGGAGCAATTATTATGTGGTTCCTTCTATGGAAAACGACGACAGGGTATGAACTACGCTCTGTTGGATTTAACAAATATGCGTCAGAATATGCTGGAATCAATGTGCAACGAAACATCGTTCTTTCTATGGTCATTTCGGGTGCATTTGCTGGAGCAGCAGGAGCGATGGAAGGGCTTGGAACATACGGTTATATGACCGTTATGGCTGACTTTACTGGCGTTGGATTTGACGGAATCGCAGTTGCGCTTTTAGGTGCAAATGGGGCGCTTGGTGTTGTCCTTGCTTCTGCACTGTTTGGTGGGCTTAAAATTGGTGCGCTTAATATGCAGTCAGTTGCTCAGGTGCCAACACAGCTTGTTGAAATCGTAATTGCGATGATTATTTTCTTTGTCGCATCCAGTTACTTGATTCACTGGATCAGCAACAGGGTGAGCAAAAGGGGGAAAATTTAATGGATTTCATGCAGATTCTTCAGCTCATTATTCCTGCCGCTATCTTTTCAGCAGCTCCCCTGATTTTCACGGCTCTTGGAGGAGTATTTAGTG
>ENA-ORXC01001866-ORXC01001866.1-marine-metagenome-genome-assembly--contig:-NODE-1866-length-11942-cov-5.083186_pt1 | contig 11942 bp, 12 predicted proteins | sample MGYA00237865_ERZ511478 | MGnify/ENA metagenome assembly ERZ511478 | reverse complement strand
GGAGGCGCAACGACGGGCGGCGGACCGGCCCGTCGCGTGCACCCAAAGGGTCACACGCGCGCGGGGAGGTGGGGACGGGGAACGAGAAGGTGCAGAAAGAAGCGAAAACGGCGAGTAGAAAAAGGGCGCACGCGGCCCAGCGCAGCGACGGTCTGGGCGGCCGCGCGAGGCCAGCGGGGGGAGTGCCTGCAGCGCCAACGCCGGCGGCGGCGGCGGCGGCGGCGGCGGCGGCGGTGCAGCGAGCCGGACGTGTGGCCACCGTGCGCACAGAGTCGCGCAATGGCCGCAGCGGCGCCGACGGATACGGCGGCGATCAATTTCTCTGTTCTCGCCGCCGCCGGCCGACGGGAACATGACGAGGGAGATTGATCTCACTCATTTCGGTATCCGTTCGTGGGGCGGTTGCTAGATGTATGAAACTCATAGCGAACTAGACACAGAATTTCGTTCAAGGTTTTATCACGCCTTTGTTTGTTGTCGTCTGTTGGTCACGGTGCAGTGATTATTCACAAATGAGTGCGACGTCCCGCTGTAAGCGCGGGCTTCTGGTCATCTTATTGGGTAGAAACACAAGTGAAGTAATTCTTCTCTTGTATTTCCACCCAATAAGAGTGTGGCGTGCACGGAGCCAGTACAGAACGTCTCGTTTTTGCACAAGGGACACCCTGTTTCAGCTCAAAATAAAATAGATTTGGCTTACAGACAGTGGAGTAGAGGACTCGCGACCGTTAACAAATTTCAAACGATGCTCCGAAAATCAGGACGAACTGTATCATAACGGAGTTGCTGATGTGAAACAGGCTGTATCTATCGATTTGGGCCCTCACGTTAGTTACTTGCGGAAAATAAGTTCAGCATCCGGCGCAGATCAACAATCTCCGGAAGACGGCTGAGCTGACCCCGCTGTGGAATCTGCCCTTTGATTCGATGAGAGCTCCTTCCAGATGGCACCATCAGATCAACAGATGTGCGCACGATGGAGACGCATCGAACCGCGCTGGAGGCGTTCTCGCGTCTACGGTTTGCAGCAGCGCCCCTATCTCGGTGGCGCGGGGGTGATACAGCGCCCTCAGCGCCCGAACTACCCCCCGAAAAAAGGAATCGCGCCCCGCAGCGGCCCTTGTAGCCCCCAATGACTGTTTTAAACTGTTTAGTAGCACCCTACAATTGGTGCTCTTGGGTTGTAAGGTTCTGAAGTCTCTCTGGACTAGGGTTGCACACGACGCCCCTATTTGGGGGACGCCAGGGGCTCGCGACGAATACGACGCCTTACTGACGCCCCATTAGGCAGCCAAAGCGCCCTTACGACGCCCCAGGTAGCACCCTCAATTTTCCCAAAATGTCCTAAGTGGCACCCATAATTGCTACTCATATGTCCTCTTGTGTCCACACTGGGTGCCTGTGCCCAACCAAGGCGCTCAGTCGCCACCTGCTGAATCTTGTAGACCCCCCTGCAGTCTCTCTCTTCGCGCCACCTTGCTGACGCCCCTTTGAGTTGGGGCATTAGGGGCGCACGACGCCCAGATAACGCCATGGTGACGCCCTTAATGACTCCCTCAAAAACGCCCTGGGCTTTCTGACCAACCCTATGGCACTTCTCCCAAAAATGGACACCCCGCGGATCGTGCGCACGATGACCCCTCCCACAGGCCCCGCGAGGGGCGGCACGATGTCGACGGAGCGCACGATGTCATACAAAAGAGCTCAACACGAGTTCGAATGCAAGGATATTTCTCGCCCATCACGTGGCCGGGATTGCGGAATCGAGGAGGTCGAGCGATCTGATGACCCATTGTCTTAGCTGAGTGGGCCACGTCTTAATATGGGGCTACTTGTTGCCAATAAGATTCCCGGTTTGGACATCGCGCAGGACATTGTGCGAGATGCACGGTGTCCACTTCGTGCAGCGTTATTCGCAAGCCCCTAACTGAGCCTGTGGGAGCGGGTGGGCTGAGTTCGTCCCGATTAGGGCTGCCAATTTCTGGCCTCTCGATCTGAAAAAAACACATCGTGGAGGACATCATGCTGGCCGGTCCAACGTGCAATACGTAATTTCTGTGGTGCAAACGTGTCCCTACGCCTCTGGCCACCAGATCGTCAGAAAAACGACGTCCCGAACGGGAGCCTGGACTGGAGTCCGGTTCGAGGACGGGCTGGACGGGAGCCGATTCTGTTCGCCCTTCGGTTCGAGAACCGCAGCCTGAACGGGAGGAACTCCCGTTCAGGAAAATCCGTGCCAGGCTCTGGCCGTTTCCGCGGGTATCAACGGAAGAAACACGAGATCCTTTTTAGGACATCCCTAGAATGGGCCAATGGGCGCACTAGGTTGCGTCAATCACTGTATCTCCCGCTATCCACGAGATATGCCCGGCTCGGTGCCGTGAGGACCGAGCAATTGCGTCTCGTTGAGGACTAAAGGCCGGAGCATCGGTCGCACTGCGTGAGCCGATTACTACAATGTGCTCGGCCCGCGGTTGTGGGCTGTGCCACGGCAACGAGACGAAACACACAAGTTCCCGGTGCAGGATGCACCCCGTCGTGTTTGTGGCGACAGCCGCAGACCCTAGCTGGTGAGCTCAGCTGGCCCCGCTGGTGTGAGATGGGAGAGCGGCACCGGCTCGGCATCAGCATTGATGACCCTCTCTTTTGTCCTCCTCAAGCGCCCCGCAGTTGGTACGACCATGACCATCCCTACGAACAGAAAACAGTGACATGGGCTTGACCATGTCGGCCAGTACATTTTCTAAGATGTTCTCTCTATTCGCTCCCGACTCCATCCACACAGCGGCCATAACGACCTACAAACCGGGCACCAGCTCGCGACTGGTCCAAGGAAAAAACACGTTCACAAAGTAGCGTGCCGCACGTAGCTCGGTCGGCGAGCTTTCCTGATCGGCTGGTGTGGCGCGCAGACCCAGCCGGTCCGAAAGGTCCTCCCAGTCGACTTGAACGTCCTCGGCGCGGAGGAGGTTGGTGGCTTCAACGATCTCGAGCGCGGGGTAGTCGTCGTCGGTCATGGAAAAGTCCCACGCCAAACGGGTACAACCGTACCGCTCCAGGTCGCATCTGTGGCGATGGGCCGCGCGCCGCATGCACTGCAGCAAAACGCAGCTGCGACGAACCGCGCCAACAGAACGCAAAACAAGACGCAGACGACCCCAGTGTGCAAGTCCATCATTGCCGACGTACCGCACAAACGAATGCCAGGGGCGACCGAAAAAGCTGTCGGTGGCCCGTAGGTGCTGAATGATGGCAGGCGCGCCCCACTCAAACCTGGCCATGATTCGCACCGTGATGTGCACCGTCACGTAGTCCCCGTTACCAAGGCCAAGGACGTCTCCAAGTGCCGCCAGGGAGGCGGAGGTGCGGAGGTCGCCGATAGCAGCCCGACGCGCGCGCCCCTAGAATGGAAGATCACCCGTGTCCATCGGAGGCATGCAAGCGCTTGTATCCGCTCCAGCAGAGGGCGGACCACCAGTAGAAGCCCCTGCCCCAGCACTGGCGCCACCGTCATTATCAACACCACCCTGACCATCGCTCCCGCCCCGGGCAGCCGACGTGCTGCAGGCGCCCGCAGCAGCGCCGTCTCGCGACGCCACGGCTGCATCCTCCTGATCAGCATCGAGTAGCTCACGAATGATAGCCGACTGCCACTCTTCGCAACGCATCATTTGCAGGGCGACTCCTGGCCCGCGCTTGTTGCTGCGCTTGAACATCCGCTTGCAGTTTCCGTGAAGTTTCTCCTTGGTGGAGGTGTCTCCCTCCCACAGGTCTCCGCGCGCCCGCAGCTCGTCGCCCAGATGGTGCATGAGTCGATGCAGCTTCGTGGTGTTCACATTGCCGTAGAGCGTCTGCACGGCGTCGACACTGAGCTCTTTGTCTAACTCGTCCATCTTGATGATCTGCGCCTCAGTGATGACATTGGGGTCTGGAGTGTTGTCCCCGAAGAGCATCCCGCCCAACCGGGCGGTGCGGAAAAACGTGTCGAGGAAGGCATCCTGGATGGTCATCCCAGGAAAGTGCTCCATATGCGCGCTGGTCGACGCGAGGTGCTCGTCAGGCAAAGAGCTGACGGGCTCGTCCTCAACGGCGAGGTCGTCCCCCGGTACCGCACGCCAGCCGTCGTTCACCTCACTCATCGTGTCGCTCTCCGCGTCACCGCCATCCGTAGAATCTCCGTCGCTCGACGTGGCGCTCGACGGGCCTGAAGAGGAGTCGGCTTCGTGCACCAGAGCAGGTGGTAGGTCCCCAGTCGGGGCCACTGGGGCTCCATCCAACGTGGCCGGCAGCAGACAAAAAGCAGGCCCGATGGCGCCTGCCACCATGAATGACCACAAGACACTGAAGTGCCTCCAGCTCGTGCCGGTCATTGTTGCCTGCGGCTCCCCCATGGACACGAAGCAGCCAGGGGGGGCCGGTGTCGTCTTGCAATTCCGTCCGAGCTCCCAGCCACGCAGATTTACGGCCTCCAGCGTGTCCTGGATCTTCCCCAGCCGCGCGTCCCCTCCAGCACCGCAAATCGCACGAAGAACTGTTGGCAGGCGCTACGCGAGCAGGCGCAGCACGCCTAGCTTCCAGACGTGAAGAAGGTCAAACGCCACAACCTTGTACAGGCTCGCGGCCCCCGTTGACAAGCCGTGCATGGCACCAAGCGCCGGTTCGAGCGCCAGAGCACTATGCACTTCCCCGAGGGCGCGGCGGCGGATAGGACGCGGGTCTTCCGCGCGCACTACCGCCGCCGCCAGCTGGGCCTCGAGAGTGGCGCTCACGTCGCGGTCCAATGCCCGCACGCCCAGCAAATTGCCCATGTGCGCTTGTCCTCCATGCAAGGCGAGCACATGAAGCGGCACTGGTTGCCCATGAGGGCCAATATTGAGCGCTCCTCCACTTGGTCGACCACCAGCCCCGTGATGTGGGGTACCAGAAGTGTGGACCCGAAGCCGGCCACTGTCGCCGTTATGCCCTCCTCGCTGGCACGCACGAGGCGCCGCAAAGACACGGCGAGGCAGCGCTGGAGGAGCTCATTGCGCGCGTCGCTGACCTTGAGCTTGGCCTTTGAGCTCTTGCCGACAGCCTTTGGGAGATGCTTGACATATCCGACCGTCTCCCAGCGTCCGCCACCGTCAAGGACGTTGACAAAGTTGGCTCTCACAGGGAAGATGTAGTTGGCTCCGGACCAGGAAGCGAGCGCCTCGTCGGCGTGCAGCTGCACCGCCATGACTGTGGCATTCGCACCATGAATCCGTCGCACATGTCGGCACTCTTCCTCGTAAAGGTCCGCGTCGAGGGTGCCACGACGATTGAAATCGTCAGGAACGGTCCAGCCATCTGGATGTCCCAAGGCGTCGTCTTGGCCGAAAGGCATCGACGCCCCGAACGAGACGGTCTCGGCGGCGGCGAGGGCGTCCAGTCCGGCTTGGAGGATGTCCCTGTAATAGTAGACGTGCGACTCGCCGTCGATCTCAATGGGCACCGTCATCCACCGCCGCAGTGCGAGAACGCGGTTCTGCTCGTGGCTCGTTGCCGTCAGGAAGCTGTGTGGAGACGCAAACACGGAGGTGACAGGACCTACGGCCGAACTCCCGGCAGCGGCTTCGCGCTCTATGGCGCGCAGAGTCTGGGCATACGCGAGGTGGTCGCGGCGGGTAAGTCCGAACCCCCCCGCTGTCCAAGCGAAGCGCAGGGCCCCACGGAGCGCCGGAGTAGAAAAGCGCGACGGGCGGGTAGCCCACGAGGGCTGGACGACCGGCTTTGACAGGAGCGTCTCAGACATCGAGTCATAATACGCGCGGACGCGGGCCGCAGTGCTGGTGACAAGCACGTGCCGCACCCTCGGCGCCGTGACCGGAAGAGCGGCCAGAAATTCCGCGGCCGCGCCGTCCACTGGCGGGCTCAGCGAGGCCCCGCGGATGGCACGTTCGACGGTGCCCGAAGCCACCATCGGGTTGCTGACGTCGATGCCGCCATTGATGAAGCCGTCTTCCATCAGCTGTGAGAACTCCTCGTCGTCCGTATCCACCAAGTCACCCCCCATATGAGGGGAGGCCTCGTCGCCCCCGCCGCCGGAAAGAGGTCCAGAGTTGGCGGCCACCATCGTCCGCGCCGCCGAGGCCGCTCGGTGGAGGACATCATCAGGAGCAGCGAGTAGCGGCGGACCGGCCACGTCGGCCAACGCCGCCATCGACGTACGCGGGACGCCCGTAGTCCCAGCGGCCACAGCGAAAAGATTCTCGTTACGGTGCGAGGCCTGCACGTGCCGCGCTACATTTGCGGGAGAGCCGTAAGACATGCAGCAATAGGGACACGGGAAGACTCTGGCGGATGCGCCGGCAGTGGGAGCCATGATGACAGGAAGACGTAGGTCACGCGCACCACCGGGGGAAGCCCCTTGGAGCACGCCAGCATCTGGGGGCGGGGCGATGGGATCTGGCTGGTGGGAGAGTGCAGCGTGAAGAACAGCATTCAGCCGGCGACTCTGGTGGGGGGGCGGTAAGGGGTATGCGACTGATCTCAGTGGGGGCTGGAACCGAAGACGAGGGTCGACAGGGGAACTTATGTATAGGGACACAGAGATTAGAGCACTGTTGCTCGATGCAATGCTCAATCGATGAAACAGCTCTCGACCCACCTCATTCTCACCTCGGCGCGAACGACCATTCCAGGAGCAGACAACAGCTGTCCACAGACTTGCGTGCGGGCCTTGATTCGTGCAAAAGGACCACTTCAGCTTACCGTTGAGTCTTCGCCGTGTGCCGCGCCGAACCAAACAGTTACACCGATGCCGCCCGCAGGCGGCTGTGACGCAGACTAACCGTGCCTTCGGCGGTCATGGTCCGCGGCCGTCCCGAGACAGAGCGTGGAGGCCCTACGCCACTTCAATCGAGGTGCTGTCGCCCCGGACTCAGGCAGGTGCCCCACGTTGTGAGCGTCTCTCCTGGTGCTCTCGCACGCACAGTGCGTATCGCTTTGGTGCTCCGGCCTGGGCACTCGCGCAATACCAGCGGCTCGTCGTCTCGTAGAGCCGCTCACACGGAAAGTGCCGGACTGCTAGGGAAACTACACCTGGCATGCACCACGACCGGGCACAGAAACGTTGGTCGGGGGAGAGATCACGCGCAACACACAGACATAGCACCACCCATTGATGCGCCTGTTGGAGCAGCACAGCTCGCTGTCACGGACGGGTCAGTTGAACCCCCATGTGGCCATCATTCGCAGGGCTTGCATGGGCGATAGCGACCGGAACGCAATGAGCACGACCTTATAAGAGCTTCTGTCGAAGGGATCCGGCGCGCGGCGTGAGTACCGTGCCGTGATCTCTGTCGAAGCGCCGCCCCTCAGGACTCCGATCTGCGCCCGCACGCAACACCCTCGCGGGCTCCACTTCCAGGCGATCAGTTATCACAAGCCACAGGCCCCTCATCCTACATGCAAACCCATGGTGGCAAGGGCGCCATCGCAGCTGCCTGTGGGGCAGGCTTCCAGGAGAACACTTACGAGCATATGGGGCGGCGGATGCACAAGCCAACGTGGTCCCGAGTCAGAAACGATGAGCCGACGGCCGTGCCGTTCCCCGCGGCCTCCCGACACGAGCACGGCATGCCCAACCGGCGACGGCAGACGATGAAGTTCCCAATGAGCACTTGGTGCAAACGCCAACGATGCTGGGTGGGGAAGTCGCCAGAAGCACAGAAAACGGCGGTCGTCAATCTTCGGTGAGGAGCGCGCAAGCCCGTCGCCTGAAATGATTATTGACGCACAGTGCACGACAAACTCTCGTGGAAGCACGCATTTGCATCAAACTCAAGGGGGGCCTATTGCTCGTGCTTTGGACGACCTCAGCCAATGAGATCACGGTGTGTGTCGAGGAAATAGCACCCAGATTGCAGAATCGGTGCCATGTGAGGAAACTACGGCGCCAATTCGGTGTCGAAAGAAATGGTGAGTTCTTGTCTTTCACAGAATCACCACAAACGCATCTGCGTCGGCAGCAACCCGAAATTTTCGCGCCCCATCGTTGCAGTGTCCACCGGCGACTCGCCTACCCTTGCATCGGTTCTAAGCCCCCTTGTCGCGTCCAATGTGAGCCCTTCCGGCCTTGCACGGGCAGTGCCGCTCTCTACGGGCCTGGACACCTTCCCGTTGCCCTTTCCTCCAGCCGTCACATACTGATCGCGCAATACGGGTACGTTGAGCTGGCTTGCTCGCTCTCGCGCATTCCTCCCAACCGGAGCGCAGCCGCTGGGCCCACTGTGCTCTGCGCCTTGCTCGGGGGCCCCATCTGGGCGGCGGATCGTGCCCTGCCGCGGCGCACTGCCCGGAACGCTGGTTGTGGCTGTCCGGCCTGCACCCCGGCAGCTCTGCTGGGGACCGCCTACCCCGCCGTGATGGGTGCCTGTTTGCACTCTAACGACCCGTGGGGGTGGCACCCGTACACTTTAAGAAGAGTGGCTGCCGGTGCCGAGCGTGCGATCGATCGTTTACTCACTCCACTTCCCGCTGCCTCAATCCACATGCAACGCTTGTTTCACCGCCTTTGGCCGTCTCCGTTCATTGTCACTCTTCCTCCGTCGCTTCTCTTTTCTGTACCGCGTCGCTTCCACTTTCTTCGCCGTGCATGGGACTGTGATCTCCAGCGTGTTTGCGTTCGTGCCGCCGCAGGATGGCCACTCTTCGCCGGCTGCCAGAACACCCGTCCGCCACCTCGCGGGGTTCCGCTACACGGCGGAGATGGGAGCGCGACCAGCGGGCGTGCTCGAGCGCCCCTTGTCGCCGCCGCCTCTAGTGGGACTCGCGCATCCTGGTGCTCGGCAGCTGCTGAACCCATTGGTGCATGGTATCGGAGGTGCTACCCCTTCACAGGGAGCATATGAGGTCCCTCCAATGGTGGCCCGCCTACCTACTGCGGCGGAGCAGGCAGAGTCGGCCAGCAACTCAGCTGCAAGGACCGAAGCGGGCGGCGTCGCCGGCCGCTTGGTTTCCAGCAGCTTGGTGCCTAGCGGCGTCCAGGCGCATCATTCGCTGGCCGCACCCGAGTACATGGCGTCTGCCTCACTGCCTTGGTGCTCTCCGTCTGCTCCCTCCGCGCATGGAGCCGCGCCGGAGCCGATGAATGACGTAGTCCAGGGTACGCCATACGCGGGCCCGGGATCGTCTGCTCTACACCCGACGGCCGGCGCGGCACATTGTTCTCCCACGCCTCTTCCGCGTCGTGCGCGGCCTCCGCAGTGCCGGCCGCTGCTAGGCCTATCACCCTCTCTACGGGAGTCGAGGAGCCCGTCTCCATCGCGGACGCGTCGCGCGCCTCTGTCTCGGTCCCCGACGGTCGGAGCGTGTTTTGTTACGGCGGCAAGTTGCCACAGCTCTTCGCCTCGTGCGGCAGGCACTGTCACTGCGGCGGGGCTCGCGGAGCCGGCTTCGGAAGCTGCCGCCGCTATAGCAACTCAGGTCGCGGCGCTAAGCCGTAGCAGCTCACTTGGGTTTTCGGGTGTGCGACGCGAGATGACGGGGCAGCGCAAGGAGCTGGCCATCTTCAACAGCCAGATCAGGACGCTAGTCAAGAAGGTGGATGACATCGCGGTGCTCGCGGACAGGGTGACGTCGACGCTGACGCTGCAGCGCGGGACCCTCCACGACTTGGCCACGGACGTTGGCAATGTGGCCGCTGAGGTACTTTGCGCTCGTTCATCGGCTGCCACTGCCTCTCTCTCAGCGGCCGGCCTGGCATCCTCGGACGTGCCTCAGTCCCAGGAAGATAGTGACGAGAAAGACGCGCAGTGGGTGGTCCTGCTGCGCGCAGACATCAACAAGTACCTCATGCAGCTGTTCATCAAGGCCCGCGATGCGGGGGACGTGTGGCCTGCGACGCAGCACATCAATGAGTTCTCGCAGGCCTGGACGGCTTCGCGTCTCAATGTCGAATTGAGCGCTGCGCGGTCACTACTAGAGCGCCGCTGGCGGCTCCCGCAGCGTTCGAGGCGTACGTCGACGGCGGAGGAGGATGGAGACACGACCCCCGCGCCTGCGCCGGCGAGCCGCGACACTACGATGGGCTTCCTGTATGTGAACCGGGCGGTGTCGCACTTCTACCAGAAGCTCGGCAACAAGGCTGTGGCGGCTTTCCTAACATTCATCAACGATGAAGAACAGATTGGCTCCCTGAGGCGTCTCCGCGGGACGCAGACGAAGTACGAGGTCGTTCTGTCACCGACGGAGGCGGCGCCGCTGCTCGTCGACAATTCCTTTATCACGGAGTTTACGTACGACTCGGCGCTCATCCGCGCTCTCACGGTAGTGTTTTCTACTCTTGGCGTGCTGCCTCAGTTCTCCGAGGACGGGCCGGTGCGAGATGGCCCACGCGTCATCGCGTGCCGCACGGCACATTTGGCGCTCGTCACGATGAAGATTAGGCAGCACATCAAGATGCGCGCATCGACAACATCTGTCGACGACGGGGAGCCGGTTGTGGCCGTGCCCGGCCTCAACGCGGGCCATCGGGCTGAGTGGGTGGAAGAGTTGATGATCATAAGCGACGTCTTCATTGCGCAAGGAGACCGGGCGTGCAACGGACTCCGCCTGACGGACGGCAGTGCCCCGCACCGGGCTGACCCGGCGTACCGCACGCCGCAGGTTGACGACAACACGGCCGGCGTCGTCGGTTGTACGACGCCAGCTGCTGTCCCGGAAGACCACGCCGAGGCGGCTGCCTCACTGGCCGCGTGGCGAGTCATTGACGCCAATGATGAGGAAGACGCGTCCAATGGCTCCCGTGACGACGATGAACATGACAATGACGACGCCGTTGGAGCTGCACGTACGGCAGCTCGTCAGTCGCCCGAGGGGGAGAGCGTGGAGTGACGGGTGTCTACTACTGACTTGGTGGGAGGCTCCTCTGCTGCTGGATGGAGTCTTCCCGATCGGCGCTGCAGTAGACTCTACTTCTGTGGCGACTCGTGTGCGTGCGTTTAAGTGTGGCCCCGACGCGTCTTCCGTATTCATCTTCAGTGCTCGTGTCATGCAGATGATATCCTCGTAGCCTCAAAGGGTGAGTAGCACCCGCTTGTTTTTTCTGTAGCTTCTCTTTTGTTGGCGGCGTGGCATGTGGTTTTCTGCTTGCCGCACCATGTCCACCGGTGGGGAGCACTGCTTCTGTGCAACTGGTTGTCCTTCCGGACAGCGCTGCTGGTCACCCTCTTCCCCACACCTGGGCTGCACTGCGTCTCTCACCAGGCGTACTACAGACCGTATACCGCCGAAGCACAAAGAAAGCATCGTAGGTGAGCAGCATTGGGGCGCATAAGAAACGCGCCGTGCAGCACCGCTGCGGCATCTGATCCGGCACCCGTCCCGCAATAATAAGTGCAGGTTTGCGGCAATGGATTTCCACCACAAGCCATCGGTCCTTACGCCACGCTGCTTAGCATATTTAAGCCCAGACATCCGTGACAAGTGTGAGAGTCCCGTGACTCAGAGCCATGCATCGGAACATGTATGGAACGGGAGTCCAGCCTGTTCGCGAACAGCTGCCCGGACGGAAGGCTGAACGGGAGGAGCCGTCGTCCAGGGCGTCGATTCTTCAGACGATTCTGTTCCATTGTTGTTTGATGCTGGGCTCTGGATCTCGTGATGTTTTCTGAAACGGGCGGATTAGCCTTGCCAAATGCGCTGGACAACCATGACTACATGAATGGCATGCTACGATTTACTCCGACACAATTACATTTCGGATTGCGAGTCCACAGCCTGGTTTACAAAGACATCGGGCGTGATGAGTATCTACCATGGATGGCAAAAATACAAATTCTTGGCGGAGGACATCGTCGCGAAAATGTACCACGTACTGAGAACACCCTTGGGACTTGGCCTGCAGAATTGAAGGTTGATCTGAAACGATCCCAAACGGGCCCCCAGCATGATATTCGCATGTGTTTTGTCGCGTACTG
>ENA-ORXC01001865-ORXC01001865.1-marine-metagenome-genome-assembly--contig:-NODE-1865-length-11953-cov-3.726170_pt1 | contig 11953 bp, 10 predicted proteins | sample MGYA00237865_ERZ511478 | MGnify/ENA metagenome assembly ERZ511478 | reverse complement strand
CTCAAGAAAGACATCAACGCCCTGTTTCGCGATACTCCCGAGTATCAAGTCATGCTCATCAGCGAAGAATTCTGCGAATGGGACGGCAGCAAGCGCAGCATCGATCTTCTGGCCCTCGACAAGGATGCCAATCTTGTCGTCATCGAACTGAAGCGCACCGAAGATGGCGCGCATATGGAACTACAGGCTCTTCGTTACGCAGCCATGGTTTCGAGCATGACCTTCGATCGGTTGGTGGAAATTCACACACGATATCTCATTAAAGAAAGTGGCGGGACGCAAAGCCACGATCTCGAGGATCCGCGACAGCAGATCCTTGGCTTTCTGGGCTGGCATGAACCGGACGAATCCAAATTCGCGCAGGATGTCAGAATCGTTCTCGCATCGGCGGATTTCTCCAGCGAATTGACAACGGCAGTCATGTGGCTGAACGACAAGTACGGGCTGGATATACGCTGCATCCGCATGGTCCCCTATGACCACGACAACGGAAAGGTGCTTATAGATATCCACACCTTCATCCCGGTGGCAGAGGCCCAGGATTATCTTTCCAATGCAAAGATCAAGGAAACCAAGGAGAGGACACAGCGCATTTCTTCCCGTGACAACACCAAATACAATTTGAAGATCGGGGGAGAAGAGTTTCCTGGTCTCGGCAAGAGATTGCTTGTTTTCCAGATAGTCAGAAAACTTGTCGACCTCGGCCACAGCCCCGAGCAGATTGCCGCTGCTTCGCGTGGCATGAAGAACACCATGTTCCGAAGTTTCGACGGCGATATTTCTAGCGCGGATGCAGAGGCGCGTCTACGTGAGGAAGGAAAAGCGGGAAAGACGACCAGAGACAGTCGTTTCTTCACTAAAGACGATGAGATTTTCAAGATCGGAGGCCGTACCTACGTACTTTGGAACAACTGGGGGGCTGGTAATTTACCCGATACAGTCGACGGATTGATCGAGCGGTTTGCCGATGCTGGTATTTCGATCAAGCCGGACCCGATGGCTCCCTGACCGAACAGCCTTCTCTCTCAGCACGCCGGCAGCGTCGCCGCCAGCCCGCCTTTCGACGTTTCCTTGTACTTGTCGCTCAGGTCGATGCCGGTCTGGCGCATGGTTTCGATGCAGGCGTCCAGCGATACGAAATGCACGCCGTCCCCGCGCAGGGCCAGCGAGGAGGCGGTGACCGCCTTGACCGCGCCGAAGCCGTTGCGCTCGATGCACGGCACCTGGACCAGCCCGCCCACGGGGTCGCAGGTCATGCCGAGGTGATGCTCCAGCGCGATTTCCGCCGCGTTCTCGATCTGCATGTTGGTGCCGCCGCGCACCGCCGTCAGGCCCGCCGCCGCCATGGCGCTGGCCGAGCCGACCTCGCCCTGGCACCCGACCTCCGCCCCCGAGATCGAGGCATTGTGCTTGATCAGCCCGCCCACCGTCGCGGCGGTCAGCAGGAAGTCGTGCACCCCCGCCCGCGTGGCCCCGGGGTGATGCTCGAAATACCAGCGCAGGACCGCCGGGATCACCCCCGCCGCGCCATTGGTCGGGGCGGTCACGACCTTGCCCCCGGCGGCGTTCTCCTCGTTGACGGCCATGGCATACAGCGACAGCCATTCGTTGATGGCGTAGGGGTCGGGGGTGTTGCTGCCGCGCTCGCGGATCAGGGCCTCGCGGATCGCCTTGGCGCGGCGGCGGATGTGCAGGCCGCCGGGCAGGGTGCCTTCCATCGTCAGCCCGCGTTCCATGCAGCCCTTCATCGTGTCCCAGATCGCGTCCATACCCGCATCCAGCGCGGCCTCGTCGCGCAGGATCAATTCGTTCGCGCGCTTCATCTGCGGAATGGTCAGGCCGTGTTCCGCGCCCAGCGCCAGCATCTCGGCGGCGGTGCCGAAGGGATAGGGCACGCCCAGTTCGCGCCGCATCTCGCCCAGGCCCCCCTCGTGCTGCTGCTCCAGTTCCATCGCATCCACCACGAAGCCGCCGCCGACGGAGTAGTACGTGCGCGTCGTCAGCTTCTCGCCATGGGCATCCAGCGCCCACAGGATCAGCCCGTTCGCATGGCCGGGCAGGGCGGGGCCGTAATCGAAGATCAGGTCGTTCTGCGCGTCGAAGGCGAATTCCGGCAGGCCGTCATGCGCGATCGCCCCCGTCTCGCGCAGCCGCGCCTCCATCCCCTCCGCCGCATCGGGGTCGATGGTGTCGGGGGTACAGCCCAGCAGGCCCAGCCGCACCGCGCGGTCGGTGCCGTGGCCCTTGCCGGTGAAGGCGAGCGAGCCGTGCAGCGAGCAGCGCACCCGCGCCAGATCCGGATCGCCCCGCGCCCGCAGAACGTCGAGGAACAGCCCCGCCGCGCTCATCGGTCCCATGGTGTGGGAACTCGACGGCCCGACGCCGATCTTGAACATGTCGAAGACGCTGAGGAACATGGGGGGCCTCCCGGTTGACGAAGTGTCGTCCAGTATAGTGTTTTCTCGCGTGTGAAGTTGCGGCAAACGGCGGATGCCCTTCGGAAAGCGTCCCTTTGCGCTTTATCGCCCCGCGTGCCGCGCTATGGTGAGGCTCAACAGGTGAGGGAGCAGACCATGGCCACGATGCGCGCGATCGAGATACCGGAACCCGGCGGACCCGAGGCGCTGAGCCTGACCCGGCGGCCCGTCCCCGAACCGGGAGAGGGCGAGGTGCTGATCAAGGTCGCCGCCGCCGGCGTCAACCGCCCCGATGCGATGCAGCGCGCGGGCAACTATCCCCCGCCCCCCGGCGCGTCGGACATCCCCGGGCTGGAGGTGTCCGGCACCATCGAGGCGCTGGGCGAGGGCGTCACCCGCTACCGGGTCGGCGAGAGGGTCTGCGCCTTGCTGTCCGGGGGCGGCTATGCCGAATATGCGGTCGCGCACGAATTGTGCACGTTGCCGGTGCCGGACGGATTGTCGATGGAGCAGGCGGCGGCGGTGCCGGAAACCTTCTTCACCGTCTGGACCAACGTGTTCGGGCGCAGCGACCTGTCGGAGGGGTCGACGTTTCTGGTCCATGGCGGCACCAGCGGCATCGGGACCACGGCGATCCAGTTGGCCGGGGCCTTCGGCGCGCGCGTCTTCGCCACCGCCGGGACGGACGCGAAATGCCGCGCGGCGGAGGAACTGGGCGCGGAATTGTGCATCAACTACCGCGAGGCCGATTTCGTCGAGGCAATCAAGGGGGCGACGGAGGGCTACGGCATCGACGTCACGCTCGACATGGTGGGCGGCGACTACATCGCGCGCAACATGAAGGTCGCGGCAAAGCACGGGCGCATCGTCAATATCGCGTTCCAGAAGGGCGCGAAGGTCGAGATCAACATGCTGCCGGTGATGCTCAAGCGCCTGACCCTGACCGGATCGACCCTGCGCATCCGCTCGCCCGAGGAAAAGGGCGAGATCGGGCAGGCGCTGCTGCGCTATGTCTGGCCGATGATGACGCGGGGCGAGGTCAGGCCCGTCATGGACCGCAGCTTTCCGCTGGCCGATGCCGCCGACAGCCATGCGGCACTGGACGCGGACCATATCGGGAAGATCGTGCTGACGATGGGGTGATCCGGGTACCGGTGCCGACGATCATCCCGCGCCGATCGATGTCCCGCTCGCCCCGTCATCGGGCCGGGCGGTGTCCGGCTCGATCCCCATCGAGTCGGGGATGGACTTCACCGTCTTCGCGCCCAGGGTTTTCAGCATCTCGACCTGGCGCAGCACGTTGCCGTTGCCGGTCGTCAGCTTGCCCAAGGCCGCCGAATGGGCGTCGCGGGCGGCATCGAGCTGCCTGCCGACCTTGTCCATATCGGTGCAGAACCCGACGACCTTGTCGTAGAGGGACCCCGCGCGCCTGGCGATCTTCTCCGCATTGCTGTTACGGTTCTCGACGTCCCACACCGTCTTGACCGTGCGCAGGGCCATCATCAGCGTGGTCGGCGTGGCGATCATGACCTGGAGGGCGGCGGCGTATTCGGTCAGGTCGGGTCGTGCGCGCAGGGCTTCGGACAGCGCGCCCTCGATAGGGACGAACAGGATCACGTAATCGGCGGTGCCGGCGGTGACGGCGGCGTATTCCTTGGCGCTCAGGCCCTTGATATGCGCGCGCAGGGACGCGACGTGGTCGGCGATGGCGCGGGCATGGACGCCCTCGTCCTCGGCATTCACCGCGCGTTCATAGGCGACGAGCGACACCTTCGAATCGATCATCATATCCTTCTCGCCCGGCAGCGAGACGACGACATCGGGGCGCAGGGTGCGGCCATCCTCGGCCCGCACGCTGGTCTGGGTGACGTATTCGTGCCCCTCGCGCAGGCCCGAATTGTCGAGGATGCGCCCCAGCACCGCCTCGCCCCAGGCCCCCTGCATCTGGGTATCGCCGCGCAGGGCCTTCGTCAGGCTCTCGGCCTCGCGCGAGACGGCCTCGCTGCGCCGGGTCAGGGTGCCGAGTTGCTCCTTGAGGGCCGCGCGCTCCTGCAAGGCGCCCTGGTGGGCGGTGCGGATTTCGGTCTGGAACCTGCCGATATCCGATTTCAGCGGCGCGACGATGGAATCGAGTTGCGCGCTCGCCGTCTTGCGGAAATCCTCGCCGTGTTCGCGGATCACCTTTCCGGCGAGGGCGTCGAAATGACTGCCCATCTGCTCGCGCGCTTCGGTCAGTTGGCGGGTCATGAGGGCGCGGGCGGCTTCGGCATCCTGCAGGCGCAGGTCGGTCTGGCGGGCCTGTTCGCGCGCGCCCGTCTCCAGCGTGGCGATGCGGGCGGCGGTTTGCGCGCGCTCGTCGGCGGCGGTCGCCCGGGCCGCGCGCGCCTCCTCCCGTGCAGCCGAGAGATCGCGTTCCAGTGCGGCGCGGCGCTCCGCCTCCCCCGCGCGCTCGGCCTCGAAGACGGAGAGCGTCGTCTTCGCCTCGCCCAGCCGCGCGCGCATCGCGCCGACCACCCGCTCCAGCCTGCGCGCGCGCAGAAAGGACCAGATCGCGACCCCCGTGCAGAGAATCAGCGCGACGATCACAAAGGTCGCGAGCGCGGCGGTATCGGCGCTCATCGCAGACCCTTGACGTTGGACAGGCCGTTCAGCGCGCCGCGCCAGTCCTCCAGCGCCACGCGCAGGGCCGCGCGCCCGCCGGTATCCATATCCGCGACCTCGGCGATTTCGGCGACCTGCATCCCTTTCTCCGCGATCAGCGCCTGCGCCTCGGGGTGGTCGGCATGGGCCTGAAGCAGTTCGGCGACGGTGCGGATCTTGTATTCCAGTTCCGGCACCACGCGCGGGGCGGCGCGGTCGAGGCGGTGGGCGATGCGCAGCACCTCGGCCCGGCCCCGCGCCGCATCCAGATCGGTGGCCATGTAATCGGCCAGCACCTCCGCATCCGCATCCAGCCGCGCCAGCCCGATCAGCGCCCCCTCCGGTCCCGCCTCCACCTTGCCCAGCGTGTCGAATCGCTCGGCGGCATCGCGCAGGATGCCCTCGATGGTGACGAGGCGTTCGGGCGCGACGCCGCTGCGCCCCTGCATCGCCACGTACTGCCCGGCGGTCGAGGCGACGAGCGGCAGTTCGCGGGTGACGATGCGGTTGAGGGCAGGGCGCAGGCGCGGCTCGGTCGCCAGGCGCTTCTCGATCCGGCGGGTGGCGACGACCAGCCGGTCGAGCGGACCGTGCATCACCGCCTCGCGCCCGATGCGGCGGCGGGCATCGGTCAACTGCCCTTTCGCCCCGCCGACCAGCGCGCCCAGCGCGGTTTCGCCGAAGGCCGCCAGCGCCGCCGCCTCGCCATCGGGATCGGGGGGGGCGGGGACATCGGCGGTGAGATAGGCGGTCAGCAGGATGTGGACCGCGAGGATCTCGAACCCCGAAATCCCGGTCCCCGTCCCCCAGGCAAAGGCCCAGACCGCGCCGGTCGCCCACAGCGCGATGCCCGCCTGTCTGACCAGCGCGCGAAAGAAGGGATAGCGGTTCAGCCCGCTCCACGTCTCGCGCGCCTTGGCCACGCGGGTCGGCGTTCCCCCGCTCATGCGCCCCGATCCTCGCCCCAGTCCTCGCCCCAGTCCCCGAGGGCGACCTGCGCCAGCGCCAGCGCGGCCACGGCGGCGGTATCGGCGCGCAGGATGCGGGGGCCGAGGCTGACGGGCAGGGCGGCGGGGTGCGCGTGCAGGCGCGCGGCCTCCTCTCGCGAGAATCCGCCCTCCGGCCCGATCAGCAGGGCGGCGGGGGTGCCGCGCGGGATGCCCGCCAGTGCTGTCAGCATCGGCGGAGCGGTGCGCGCCTCGTCGCAGAAGATCAGTCTTCTGTCCGTCGGCCACTCCGCCAGCAGGGTCGTCAGCGGTTGCGGGGGGTCGAGATCGGGGATATTGACCCCGCCGCACTGCTCCGCCGCCTCAAGCATGTGCGCGCGCAGGCGGTCGAGATTCAGCCGCTCGGATTGCGTATACCGGGTGATGACGGGGCGCACCCGGGCGCATCCCGTCTCGCACGCCTTCTCGACGATGAAGTCCGTGCGCGCCTTCTTGATCGGGGCGAAGATCAGGTGCAGGTCGGGCAGGGGCGTCTGCGGGCGCATCACCGCGCGTGCCGTCAGCGTCGCGGCCTTGCGGTGGGCATCGGTCAGGTCGGCCCGCCACTCCCCGTCCCGCCCGTTGAAGACGGCGACGCCCGCCCCCGCCGCCAGCCGCATCACGGTGACGAGGTAGTTCGACTGCCCCCGATCCAGGGCGATCTCGGCACCCGCATGCAGGGGCGCATCCACGTGGAGGCGGATCTTTGGTTCCGTTTCGTTCATGGCCCGAATATTGACTTTCGCGACGGATTAGGCAATGGCCCTTTCGGCATTTGCCTTTCCGTTCCCGTCGCGGATCGGTCCCTGCGAAGGGTTTCGCGTCGTTTTCGGCGTGCCTATGATGCCCGTCGACATCGATGCAACCGGACGAGGAGGGAACAGGTGAGCGGATTGCTGGAATTCCTCGCCCAGGCGATGATCGTCGCGGTCGCCGGTGCGCTGTTCATCGGCCTGACGGCCTTGTTCTTCGATGCCGTCATCCTCCGGATCTCGCCGAAGAAACCGGATCGCGTGATGACCGGTGAGGTCGGCGAGGCCTTCGAGAAGGACGAAGGCTTCGACATCCTTCTCAACTCGGGGCAATGGATCGAGAATGTCCGGTACGAGAAGATCGTTCACCTGAATGCGGAGGAGGAGTGGCCGGACCGGTCCTTCGCCGTCATGCGCGACGGGACCAGGCAGAAGGTGCTCGTCCGTCTGGATTCCGTTCGCGTGATGCAGGGTGTTCAGGCCCGCGCGCATGACGGCCGGTTACCGAAGGATCGAACGCCATGACGAATTCCAGCGTTGCCGATGCCGTGCGCGGCAGTTGGGTCGATACCGATGCCCCTGCCGCGTGGCGGCCCTATCTGCGGATGATGCGGGCGGACCGGCCGATCGGGTGGTGGCTGCTGCTGCTGCCGTGCTGGTGGGGGCTGGCACTGGCGGGGGCGAGCGGCGGGTTTCGCTGGGGGGATCTGTGGCTGATGGTCGCCTTCTGGATCGGGGCGGTGGCGATGCGGGGGGCGGGGTGCTGCCTGAACGACATCGTGGACCGCGATATCGACGGACAGGTCGAGCGCACGCGCTCGCGGCCCATTCCGTCGGGCGCGATATCGGTGCGGCAGGCGGTGGTCTGCATGGGCGGGCTGTGCCTGGTCGGGCTGGCGGTGCTGCTGACGATGAACGGGGCGGCGATCGGCATCGCCTTCGCCTCGCTGATCTTCGTGGCCATCTATCCGTTCATGAAGCGCATCACGTACTGGCCGCAGCTCTTCCTCGGGTTCGCCTTCAACTGGGGGGCGCTGGTGGCGTGGGCGGCGCAGACGGGGGCGCCGGGGTGGCCCGCCGTCTGGCTGTATCTGGCGGGCATCTGCTGGACCATCGGCTACGACACGATCTATGCGTGCCAGGACAAGGAGGACGACGCCCTGATCGGCGTGAAATCCACCGCCCTGCGCTTCGGCGCGCATACGCGGCAGTGGATCGCGGGGTTCTATGCGGGGGCGGTGGCGCTGGCCGGGATCGCGATGGTCTCCGCCGGGCTGGGCTGGGGCGCGCTGCTGGTCGCGGGCTTCGCGGCGCATCTGGCGTGGCAGGTGCGGGTGCTGGATGCCGATGACGGGGGGGTGTGCCTGCGGCTGTTCCGGTCGAACCGCGAGGCGGGGTTGCTGCTGGCGGGGGCGATTCTGGTGGCGGGGGTGGTGTGAGGGATCACTCCCCCTCGCCCCCCGCCGACGCCATCGCCTTGTTCTTCACGCTGCGCACGAACATCCAGACCAGCAGGATCACGGGGACGACCAGCAGCGCCTTGGCCATCGTCTCGGACAATCCGGCCCCCTTGGCCAGCGGCATGACCAGCAGGGCGGCCAGGCTGACGGCGTAGTAGCCGATGGCGACCACCGACAACCCCTCGACCGTCTCCTGCAATCGCAACTGCCGCGCCGTGCGCTCGTTCATCGAGCTGAGCACCTCGCGGTTCTGCTCCTCCAGCGTCACGTCGATGCGGGTGCGCAGCAGGGTCGCGGCCCGCTCGGCGCGTTCGGACAGGGTGCCGAGGCGCGCGCGGGTCGCCTCGCAGGAATGCATCGCCGGGTCGAATCGGCGGTTCATGAAGGATTTCAGGTTCATCTGCCCCTTCAGCGGCGCGGCGGACAGCACGTCGATCCGGCGTCCGACGATGGCGGCATAGGCGCGCGAGGCGTCGAGGCGATAGGCGTTCTCGGCGGTGATCGTCTCGATCCGGGCCGACAGTTCGGTGATCCGGTCCAGCATCGCGCGCTCGGTCTCGGTGCTGCCGCCCCCCACGGCGGCGGTGGTTTCGGCCAGCGCCGTATCGATCTCGTTCAGCTTGGGCCAGACCCCCCGCGCGGCGGGCAGGGCCAGCATCGCGATGGCGCGGTAGGTCTCCACCTCGATCAACCGCTGCACGATGCGGCCCATCAGCGGGCGCTCGAACCCGTGCAGGCTGCGCACGGCAAAGCGCATGTAGCCGTCCTCGTGGATGCGGAAATCGCCCCAGAAGCGCGCATTGTCCTCGAACATCGATGCGCCGACGAGGCTGTCGTCGCTGAAATGCGGGGCCAGATGCCGGGGGATGTAGGGCGAGCCGAACCCCTCGCCGGCATCGAGGCTCTCGCAATGGATGTGGATCGCGGCCAGCACCTCGCCCGTCAGGCCCGCGATCCAGTCCTTCGGCAGCAGGTCGATGGCCGGATCGGCGAAGGGGGTGTGCGAGGGGGAGGCAGGCCCGGCGATGACCGTCAGGGCCAGGAACTCGGTATGCCACTCCCACTTTACCCGAAAGCGCCCCGCATCCAGATTGTGCTGGGGGGCCGAGAGCGACGGGCGCGACGCGCCGAGGCGCTCGCACAGGTCCAGCATGTGCTGCTTCGCCGCCTCCTGCTTGCCCGGCGGGGCCGCGATGGCGAGGTGCGAGACCCGGCCCGCCGGATCGAGCAGGGGGAACGGGCGGGCGTGCAGCTCGTTGGCGAGGCGGACGCGGTCGGGATGATCGGTCAGGGACATGGGGGCGATGTAGCGCAACACTGCAACCCGGAACAGGGCAATTCGTGGCGGATTGAATTTGGCTGGATTTCCCTCGCCCGAACCCCGTATGGATCACGCCGCCGGGCGCGGTCGACGGGGTGCCTTTCTCTCGCCTTGACCCCGTGTCTCCTGTCGCTGCCGATGCCGAGGTTTGAAGGATGAGCACGATGCAACTTGCCGACTTGCGGACCCGGGTGGGGGCGTTCATCGCATCGTCCGGAATCCAGCGGCTGATCTTTCTCGTCATCGCGATCAACGCCGTCGTGCTGGGGCTGGAGACATCGCCGAGCGTCATGGCGCAGTACGGCCCGCTGCTGACGGCCATCGACGCCGCGTGTCTGGCGTTCTTCGTGGTGGAACTGGTCGCCAAGCTGTTCGCCCGGGGGCCGCGCTTCTTCCGCGACGGGTGGAACGTGTTCGATTTTCTGGTCGTCGCGATCTCGCTGGCCCCCGAAAGCGGGGGATTGTCGGTCCTGCGCGCGCTGCGGGTGATCCGGGTGCTGCGGCTGGTCTCCGCCGTGCCGCAGATGCGCAAGGTGATCGAGGGCCTGATCGAGGCGCTGCCCGGCATGGGCACGGTGTTCCTGCTGATGTCGCTGATCTTCTATGTCGGGGCCGTCATCGCGACCAAGACCTTCGGCGCGGATTTTCCCGAATGGTTCGGCACGGTGGGGGCGTCGGGCTACACCTTGTTCCAGATCATGACGCTCGAAAGCTGGTCCATGGGCATCGTGCGCCCGGTGATGGAGGTGCATCCCTATGCCTGGGGGTTCTTCCTGCCCTTCATCCTCGTCACGACCTTTGCCGTGGCCAACCTGGTGGTCGGGTTGATGGTCAACTCGATGCAGGACGCGGTGGAGGAAAACGAGGCCGCCGCCGACGAACGCCACGAAATCCTCGACGCCCTGCGCGCGATGGAGGCGCGGCTGGCGAAGATCGAGGAGAAGATCGGGCGGGAGTGATCGTCGCGGAAACTACCGCTCCGGCCCGGGCGGAGGATGCCTCGCGCAGCGGCCCGACGGGATTTGTCGAAAATTAGATATAAAATCGTCTATACTTACGAGTACAGTGCGCGGGGATGGATGCCGCGCAATACGTATCAAATTGTACGCCTTTTGACTTCGGGCCTACAAAGTAATGTTTACGACTTACGGGCATTCTTCTCTCAAGCCACCGAGGCACGAGAGACAGGAAACAGACCCATGACCGCACTCAAAGCAATCGTCGCCGCCGCCGCCCTCACCGTCACCGGTATCGCCGGAGCCGACGCGCAGTCGCTGACCGATCTGAGCGCCGTGTCGGTCATGGCCGCCGAGACCTCCGGCAACCGCACCGCCACCGCTACGGGCAACAGCTTCACCAACGGCCAGCAGGCCCGCTTCGGCCAGGCCGCCGACCCCGGCTTCCGCTCGATGGTCAAGCTTCAGGTCCGCTACGACGACGAAGGCTACGTCCTGACCGAGCATTGCGGCGGCACGGTCATCGGTGCGCGCTGGGTCGTCACCGCCGCCCATTGCGTCGCCCCGGCGGACGGCTCGAAGTGGTCGCATATCGACCTGACCACCGGCGACCGCGAGCACGAGGGCAAGGGCGCGATCCGCCGCACCGCGAGCTGGGCCGTCGTCCACGCCAATTTCGAATATTCCACGCTGACCAACGACATCGCCCTGATCCGCCTCGACGAGCCGCTGCCCCGCGATATCGTCCCCGCCACGATGGACGAGTACCGCCGCCCGAGCGTCATCGCCGGGGGCATCGCCCAGGCCGCAGGCTGGCCCGTGACCGGCCCGCTCTCCGGCCAGCCGACGCTCCAGACCGTTGCCCTGGCCGTCAAGGACGTCGCATGGCCCGGCTTCATCACCGTCACCAGCCCGCAGGGCCGCATGGAAGGCGTCTGCCGGGGCGAAAGCGGCGGCCCGCTCGTCAACCGCAATGCCGATGGTAGCGCAACCCTCGCCGGGGTCCTCTCGGGCATCGAGCCGGGCACCAACGACCATACCGGCGAGCCGTGCATGATGGCGGGCTACGACATGTACTTCACGCCGATCGCCGCCTATCGCCAGTGGATCGGCAATGTCCAGCAGCTCTGCGACAGCAACCCGGATGCCTGCCGCACCGAAGAGTCGTCGAGCTTCTTCCTCTCCGCCGCCGATGACAGCGCCGAAAAGCGAGCCGCAAGCTGGCGCATCGCCGCAAAGTAATCCGGACGACGGACAGGTCCGGGGGGACCACACCGACGAAGGCGGCGCACCGGGGGGAGCGCCGCCTTCATCCGTTCTCCGGTGCCGGGATGACGCGACGTGTTCTATTCCGCCGCATCCCGGAACGCCGGTGTTCCGGGCGGGGTGTAGCGGGGCGGGGTGTATCTGCGGGCCGTCCG
>ENA-ORXC01001863-ORXC01001863.1-marine-metagenome-genome-assembly--contig:-NODE-1863-length-11955-cov-270.937616_pt1 | contig 11955 bp, 11 predicted proteins | sample MGYA00237865_ERZ511478 | MGnify/ENA metagenome assembly ERZ511478 | reverse complement strand
ACAATAAACATTACATCTTGACTTGTTCTTTTTCCTTTATACTTTACCAAATTCTCCTTAAATAACCCGTTATTCGCATCAAATTTGGCTCGTGTAAAGAAAAAATAACGGCGTGAAGATGTAACGTTTATTATCTTTTCATCCCTAATCACCAATCACCAAAGCGAATTAAAGGAAGTTACATTAATCAGTTGGTCGTATCGTGCGCCGAAGGGTCGATAATAGACGAAGATATGATAAATATTTTCTGTTTGAAACCAGTTACCGGTGGTAAAATTATCGTCTACTTCGTTGGTTTCATCGGCTACGTAGGCGTAGGTGTAGTTGTAAATACCTTGTTTGAGGAGGGTTTTTAGGAGGTAGGCTTGTTCGGCGGGTACGTAGCTCATTTCGTATTCGGGCTTGATTTTCCAGTCGGTCAATTCGCCGAAAAGATAGATACTGCCGTTGGGATATGCCTTTTCTGCTTCTAAAGTAAAAAAGGTCGTGATGTAGTCGGATTCGAGTGCGTCATTGGATTCGTGGGCGTTATTAACGATATATTTCCCGTTGATGTCCGGTTCTTCGTGAATGCGTGCGAGGTCTTTCATATCCACGTCGCGGCGGACGTGCATGTAGTGCATGCTGCCGTCGTCTTCGAGTTCTTGGACGTAGTCGCCGCGTATGCGTGTGCTACTCAAATCGACAAAACGATATTCGCGCCCTGCCGGAAATACGATTTTATCCTGATAATCGTACATCAATTCTTTACCACGTACAAAAAGCGGTTTTAGCCCTTCAAAAGCCTTGTCCCAACGTCCGTTTTGCAAAATAACGACTTTCACATCTTCGCGTGGCGCACGTATATCGAGGTTGGTATGGTTGATACTGAAATCAATTTCGTGATGCGTGCGTTTTTTACCTACCGAGATAGGAATGACCATATCAAACGCTACACTTACCTGATTATCAGCGACCATAAAACGGCGCGTGAGTGCTACGTCATTTTCATTATTATCCAAAAATACCTTTAACACATAATTGCCCGATTTGGTGAATGCCATGCTGTTATTTGGTAAAGTGAGTTCGTAATGTGTGTACTCGACGAAAGTATTGAACGAATATTCGTAGTCCAAAATTTCCTCTGTTTCAAAGCCGTCGATATACTCCATTTTACCAAGTCCGGAAGGTGTCCAATCGGCATTGCAATGGGTAATCGTATAATAATAATCTTTTATATCCGCATCCATATCATCAAAAGAAAGTCGCACAAAGCCACCTTCTAAGTTTAAAATCGGATAGTTGAGCCTATCGTCTCCGGCATAGCAGCGCACCGTGCGAATGTTGTCTTTATATATGTTGTCGGTGTTATAGGCTTGCTTTTGTGCCGTCAAATTGACCGCAAATGAAGCGAAAGTAAGCAGTAGCAATAATTTTAATCTATTCATGGTTGGTATTTTCGTGGCTAAAATACAAATATTTCGCCAAAAGTAGTTTTGATTTTGGAAATGTTGGGTGAAACGACTTGGAGGTACGTTTAATAATTTACTTAGACGATGATTTATTTTACTCAGACGTAATTTTCTTTTGTTTTAATTTTTGAAAAAAAATACAAATTAAAATAGCTATGTTTCACTTGGATGGTTGCGTAGCGCGATATTTCAGGTTCGCCACTCCCGTATGTATAGGACGAGCCGAGAGCGTCGTTCTACGGTGCTTTTATTTGGTTATTTTGTAGATGTGTTGTAGTTTTAGGGCTTGGATAGCTTCGGAGGGGTTTTGTTTACCTTCCGAAAACTTCCCTAATAAAATTAGTGATGATAAAAGATATTTTCGCTTTAATTAGAATAAAGTCATATCTTGTTGCATTATAAGTATCAGGAACAAAATAAATATATATTCTCGACTTGTTCTTTTTCCTTTATACTTTACCAAATTTTCCTTAAATAATCCGTTATTCGCGTCAAATTTGGTTCGTCTAAAGAAAAAATAACAACGTGAAGAATGTACATTTATTTAATTCCTGTTCCTAAACGAATATTAAGATACGAATGATAAAATCAGTTATTATAAAAAATTTCATGGCTCATTCAGATTTAGAAGTCAAAGATATTCCTGCCATAAATTTAATAATTGGTAAAAATGATACTGGAAAAACCGGATTATTAAAGCTCCTATACTCTATTGCCAAATCCTTAGAAATTTATTCAAAAAAAGTAAAAACTACGGAGGTTGTTTTTTCCAAAGAACTTGCGAGCAAAATGTCGAGTACATTCATGCCACGCAATAATGGCTTGGGAGATTTGGTGCAAAAGGGAAGCCGTGAAAAATTGAGCGTAGATTTATCAATCAAGGGAGATAGTGGGAAATACAGCCAAGACATCTATTTTTCATTTGGGGAAAGAACAGAAAGAAAAATACCGGATTGTAGCAACGACATTAATCCTATACCCGAAGATACCATAAATGCCTTATTCATTCCTGCAAAAGAAGTGCTAACCGCATTTTCGGACATCCGTATCATAAGGGAGCAAGAATATGGCGTTGGTTTTGATGACACATATTTAGATTTAATTAAATCATTGGATATACCGACTAAGGGAAAAGTTGAGAATGGTTTGAGTTCGGTAAATAAATCGCTTGAAGAGTTATTTGACGGGAAAATCGAACAAACCGGAAAAGCCGACCAACCGTTTATATTCAAGAAGGGCAATCAAAAATTTGCCATTCAACAAACCGCAGAAGGGATAAAGAAAATAGGTATTTTGACCACCTTAATCAATAATAGACAGCTTGGTAAAGGCACGATATTATTTATGGATGAGCCTGAAACTGCACTACATCCCGATGCTGTTCGTCAAATGATTGAAATGTTGGTAGCGATGTCTAAAGCGGGTGTACAAATCTTTTTAGCTTCCCACAGTTACTTCGTTGTCAAGCAATTAGCTAATAGTTCCAAACGTGAAAATATTGAAACACTCTACTGGAGTTTAGAGCGTGAAAATGGACAGCCAGTGACCAGTAATTTCAAAAAAATCAACGATGGCGTACTTCCTAAAAATTCAATTGTGGATGAAGCCCTCAAAATGTATGAAGAAGAAATTCAAATCAACTTAATGGATTAAACAAAATGATGCCCTTTACTGAAAGTTCGATAACATTAAATTTTCCTGACAACAATTACTTTCGATTAAGCGAGTGCGATACTTACAAAAAGCTGCAACACATCAGAGAAATGGATTTTTGTTGGTACGATAAAAATGACGACAAATTATACTTAATTGAACTCAAAGATTGGGGAGATGCAAGTATCAATGAAGAAGACGACCCTGATATTAGCCCTGAAAAAATAGAAGAAATGAAACAAGGCATCACCAAATATAGAATCAAAAACCTCTTGGAAAAATCAATTGACACACTCTGTATTTTCTCCTCAATTTTACTCAACAGACCAACAGGACGCAGCATAAACGATTGCGCTCCATTCGATATTACAGTAAACACCGAAATTATCTTGCTTTCAGTTATCAATTGGAATGTGCCGGACTTTAACTATGTATCGGACATCAATTCAGCGTATCGCTCTCGCTTAAATTCTTATGCCAAACTATTTGGAGTTAGGAAATATCACGTCATCACGAAAAAAATAGCTGCGGATATGTTTGAGTGGATTACCTAATTTCATTCCACTACTTCGCAGATGTGTACGTAGCGTAACGCCCCTGTGCCGACGAATGACGGCATCCGGCTTGCGTATTCGCGTATGTATGCCACACTCATGCGGAACGAGCCGAGAGCGTCGTTCTACGGTGCTTTTATTTGGTTATTTTGTAGATGTGTTGTAGTTTCAGGGCTTGGATAGCTTCGGAGGGGTTTTGTTTACCTTCCGAAAACTTCCCTAATAAAATTAGTGATGATAAGAGATATTTTCGCTTTAATTAGAATAAAGTCATAGGCTTTATTACCAAACATACCACCTTATTTTACGAAATAAAAGACGACACTATTGATCTACTCGTCTTTTGGAATAATAGGAGAAATCCTGATGGCCTTAATATCTCGTAACGGAACACCCTTGCACCGATTTGGGAAATGGTAAGATACGCATCAGGGATGCTTTCATTCGACTACTTCGCAGATGTGTACGTAGCGTAACGCCTTCGGCTTGCGCCCTCGCGCATGTATGCCAATGATATTTATTCCCAACCCTTAGCCTCCTCAATCAAGGTATCAGGATTGCGACTACTATGATGTATTTTTACAACATTCACGGTTTTCTTTTCCTCGTTGATGTAAAAAATAATCTTGTATCTCCATTTTTTGGTATAGCGATAAGGGATGAGGCATAAATAAATTAAGTTTTTTGACGAAGTTATTTTTTCTTTAGACGAACTAAATTTAACGCGAATAGCCGAGTTATTTAAGGAAAATTTGGTGAAGTATAAAGGAAAAAGAACGAGTCAAAATCTGAATTTATTTTTGTCTCATCCCTAAGTCCGTTCTTCGGTGCTGATTTCTGCAAATAGTGAGTTTGCTGAAGGCATTTTTTGGAGTTTTTCGGCTTGCGCTAATATGCCATTTGCGACTTTTTCGGCGGTGAAATCGGAGGCGTTTGCTTTCAGGTACTTTTTGATACTCCGCAAATCCGATTTCGCGCGACTTGATATTTGAAGGTCGTATTCTACCATTCTTTCATTTCTTTACGAATTTCCTCAATGGTATGGTAGTTACCGTTTTCAATATCTTCCGCAGCTTGGTCGCATTGGTCTTTTAGTTCCTCGTAAGAGATAGGTGTACCGTCAGCTTCGTAGCCTGCCACTTGCTGTTGTCGGTATTTATCAAACATTGCATGGACGATTTCTAAAAATGAATCATCCGCTTCATCCACATAGCGATGCAGACGCTCTTTGATTTTTAATGTTGCATTCATACAATTATTTTTTCCAAAGATACTGATTTTTTTAGAAAAATGTAGCGCGATATTTTCAGTTCGCACCCTTGCGTTTATGTATAAAAAACTTCAAAATATCAAAACGCTATGGCATTAGTTCGTATTTTTCCTTAAATTGCATTTGTAAACAATAAAATAAATAAAAATATAGATGATAAAAGATAAAATATTAATAGATTTAACGGCAATTAAAAGCCCTAATTTGTTGAACCAAATCTTTGAGTTTATCCAATTGCTTAAAGAAAATAGTGCGGTTTCGGAAGTAGGTAACAGAGACGAAGTACTGTCATTGGCAGGACTACTTAGTGATGCCGATGCTGAAGAAATTATCGCAGCGATAAATAATGAATTCTGAAAATCGTTTGATTTTAAAACTGTCGCTATATCAAAATCACAAGATGTTGAATTATGAGTGACGGGTAGGACGCTAAGAAATTGTAAAAGTGCCATTCTTCGGAGTGGCACTTTTCATTTAAACGAATCTAACGTGAAACGAGATAGTCGCATTTTAAAGGGGTCGAATTCGACCCCTTTTTTTATTTCATTCCACTACTTCGCAGATGTGTACGTAGCGTAACGCCTCCGGCTTGCGCCCTCGCGTATGTATGCCACACTCATGCGGAACGAGCTGGAAGCGTTGTTCTATGTCTCGGATTGTTTTTACTTTCCCATTAGATTCCCTAAAACAAGTTTGTTTTCATTAAAAGTTGATATATTTGCGTAAAGGACTAAATAGTTACACTACGGATAACGAGATTGGCAAAATAAATGAAGATAGAACTTAAAATAAAAGATGATAAAATATATGCTCCACTGTTGGGCAAATGGGTTGCCAATACTCAAGAAGAAAAACTGAAACAAGAGTTTATTATATATCTTGTTGAAAAATATGGATATGTTTTAGAGCAGTTGGGGCAGGACGTACAAATTAAAAAGAGGTTTAAAGCAGATATAGCAATATGGAAAAATGTTGAAGAAAAAAAGAAAAAGAAAAAACCGTCAATTATAGTTGCTGTTGAATGTAAAGCGGAACATATCACCATTAAAAAAGAAGATTATTTGACGGGTTTAAAGTTTGCAGAGGCAGTGGAAGCTGACTTTTTCATCGCAAAAAATTTAAAAGAAAAAAAGGTCTTTCACATCTCTGAATTTTCCTCCACTGAAAGGCAATTGGTGTACTTAAACGATATTCCCAAAGCATCAATAATTAAGGATAATTTTCAAATAACAAAGTTTATCAATGATACAAAGAAGTTTACAAGGGATGAATTTAGTAAATTGTTATTCAAGTGTCACAATATTATCCGTAACAATGATAAACTTTCGCCCGAAGCGGCGTTTGATGAGATAAGCAAAATCCTTTTCATGAAAATCCTGCATGAAAGAAATAACGACGCCGAAGTTCTTTTTTCGAAGGAGGTCTTTCTAAGAGATGAAAAAAAATATGAAAAAACAATTAGACCGAGTCTTGAAAAAAACGCCCCTCATGCTGCCAAAGATTATATGCAGTATTTATTTGATGAAACCAAGAACGTCTATGAGAAAGATGAATTATTTGAAGCCAGTGACCGCATAAAGTTAAAAAGAACAAGTTTTGAGGCAATTGTATCTGAACTTGAAATGTTTAATTTATCCGCAACATCTGACGATATTAAGGGGCTTGCTTTTGAGGAATTTTTAGGTAAAACTTTTAGAGGCGAATTAGGGCAGTTCTTCACGCCTCGTACTATCGTTGATTACATGGTAGAAATTTTAGACCCGCAGGAAAATGAATTGGTGTGCGATCCATGTTGTGGCAGTGGCGGCTTCCTGATAAAAGCTTTCGATTATATCAGAGAAACGATTGAATATTCGATAAAGAACGAAAAGACAAAAATCAGAGCCAAACTAAGAGGTAAAGCTTTTGATAAATTAAGTGTAGATGAGCAAACTAAAATTAAAGAAAAGGAAAATGAGTTATTTATACAGTTAAATAATGAGTTTGATTTAAATAATAAAAACGGGCGGTTGTTCAATTTATCCCATAATTGTATATACGGAACGGATGCCAATCCAAGAATGGCACGTACCGCCAAGATGAACATGATAATGCACGGTGACGGACATGGTGGCGTGCATCACAATGACGGCCTTTTGAATATCAACGGTATTTTTGAAGAAAGATTTGACGTGATACTCACCAATCCTCCCTTTGGCGCACGAGTGAGTAAGAATTTAAGGGTTTCTTCTGCGGACATGCCTGATGTTAATAAAATTAAAATTTATAAAGGAGATTATCCTGAATATGAGGAAAAGGTGGTAAAGCCTTTGGAAGAATGGATTAACTACATGGATTCAAAAGGAAATAAAGGCAAACCTATCTTAGATTTATTTGATACCGGAAAAATAGGGCGAGGTCTGACAGAAGTGTTATTTATAGAGCGTTGTTTGAACCTTTTAAAACCCGGTGGAAGAATGGGGATTGTACTTCCCGAAGGTGTATTGAATAATAGCCAATTAGAAGGATTGAGAGACTATGTAGAAGGGAAAGCTAAAATTATCAATATCACCTCAATTCCACAAGATGTTTTTATCGCTTCCGGTGCTAATGTAAAACCAAGTATTCTATTCTTCAAAAAATTCACATTAGAGGAAAAACGAGAATACGATATAATCATCACAGAGACTACTCAAAAAATTTACGGAAAATACCAGCCTGAATTAGATAAGTTGAAAAATACTTTTGAAGAAGAACAAAAGCATCTGAAAGGCAGAAAGGACACAGTAGGGCTAAAAGAATTAAGGAAAAAGTATAAATCAAATATAAATGCAGTGGAAGGTCGGATTCAATCAGAGATTAAATTGACTTTTAAAGAAGAGTTTGATTATCCGGTTCCTGTAATAGAAGTAGAAAAAGCTGGTATAAGTAGTACTGGCGCACCTTGTGAAAATGAATTGGAAGAGGTAGTTAAAGAATTTGAACATTATAGAAAAAAAGTGAAATTATGGGATGATACTATGGAAGGCATCAGTTATTCTTTAAATGGTAGTGAAAAAATGATGCGTATAGTAGGTGTCAATAAACCAGAAGTTTTCTATGTTTAATGGGCAAAAGACATATAAGTATTTAAAAATATTTCCTTTTCAGGCTATGCCGAACTGGAGTGCTATTTTCATTCAACAAGATAAATTTCTATTTCATCCAAATATAAAATCAGAAAGAATAGGTAATTTAATAAAAAGAGTTAAGACTCCAATTGAAGTTAAAGACAATATCAAATACAAAAGAGCAAAAATCAAATTATATCATGGTGGAATATCTGTTAGGGATGAAAAACTTGGAAAAAATATAGGAACAAAGCGACAATTTTTGATTAAAGAAGGACAGTTTTTACTCTCAAAAATTGATGCAAGAAATGGTGCTTTTGGCGTTGTGTCGCCAGATTTAGAAGGAGGTATTGTTACTGGAAATTTCTGGACGTTTGAAGTCGATTATTCAAAACTCTATCCACTTTTTCTTAGCCTATTGGCGAGTACAGAGGTGTTTCAGAAAATATGCCAAGCAGCGAGTGCTGGAACAACAGGAAGGCATTATTTACAACAAGACCTCTTTTTAAATTTTAAAATCCCACTTCCACCAATAATAAAACAAAAAAAACTTGCAAATGCTTATTGGGAGAAAATAAATTTAGCAAAAGAAACAGACAAAGAGATAGAAAAGATAGAGGCGAAACTTCAGCAATTCCTACAATCGACTTTGGGAATAAAGAGAAAAATACAAAAATATGATAAAAAGATTATTTATTTAATAAATTATAAATCAATTGACTGTTGGGGAGTTGACAAAATATTACGTTCAGAGACTTTCATATCATCTAAGTTTGATATGGTAAACTTGGTGGGTAATCCATATTTTTATATTGAAGCATTTAGAGGTAAAAGCCCCAAATATGATTTTAAAGGAACAAAATTAATTTTGAACCAAAAATGTAATCGTTGGAACGAAATTAACTTTGGATTTGCCAAAAAGGTAAATGATAATTGGTATAATAGAATTGATAAAAAGTACTTTACTCAAGAGGGAGATATTATCATTAACTCTACTGGTGAAGGAACAATAGGTAGAGCTACTTACATTAAATCAGATTATTCAGGTTGGCTGTACGACAGCCACGTATTACTTTTGAGATTGAATACTAAAAAAATTAATCCTGAGTTTTTTACTTATCTTTTTAACAGCAATTATGGTCAAGAACAAATAGCGAATTTGAAGTCAGCCAAATCTACAAAACAGACTGAACTGGGAATCCAAAATTTGCTAAAAATACCTTTTCCAGTTCTCTCAATAAAAGAACAAAGTAAAATAGTTGAAATGTTTAAAGGAAATGAAATCAGAGTTAAAGGGTTAAAAAATAAGTCAGAGAAACTTCGAAGCCAAGCCATATCAGACTTCGAAAAAGCCATTTTTAAGACAAAAGAAACTGCATGAAACTATTAGAATTGCAAGTCGAGAAGTACAAAGTCATAAATAATTTTTCCATTGATTTCAAGGATAACTTGTCTGTTATCATCGGTAAAAACGGTGCAGGGAAAACGACTTTTTATGAGATAATCACCTCTATTTTTAGTGCTTTACACAGATGGGAATCGGATGTGAGTGTATCTAATTTTAAATTAAAATATGAAATTAAAACACCAAGCAATACCAATTCAAAAAGCCCATTTATCAACGAAGAAAAATTAGAAATCACCATAACAGAAGGTCAAACATCTAATCATCCTTTCAACATATCAATAAACGATACAAACTATTCAAAAGTTGAAATCGAAGAAAATTTTGGCGATATATATTTTATTATTCCTGATTTAATGATTTATTACTCAGGATTTTCGGATAGGTTAAAACAATTCGGTGATGTTCACGAAAAATTATATGTCAACGAATTTAAACCCAACACAAAAAAACGATTATTTTTTGATGAAATGTCTCGGATAACAAATAGAGAGTTATTCTACTTTGATGTTCGCAATCATTTTGAAATATTATCAGCCGCCTATTTATCGTTACAATACAGCACGCAGGCGGATGACTTTCTCAAAAATTCTCTTGGGCTCAAAAAAAGTGAAAATAACTTCCTTGTCTTGGATATAACCCGTCCTTCTTTTCTTTCCAAAGGGAACGTCGAAAATTTCTGGGAAGCACCTGCACAAATGCTTAGGTTTTTAAATTTGTTAAGAAAATATGGACATACACTTTCACAAGAAGCAAATGAAATTCGTCTATCTTTTAATTTAAAATCTTGGTATGCCTTGCGTGCCGAGTACGTGGAAGAAAAGGTCTTATTCTACCACTTGGATATGCTTCAATCCACAAAAATGCTCACTCAAATATTGGTTTATATCACTCCCATAGATAGCACCGAAGATATTGAAATCGGGGATTTAAGCGACGGGCAGCAGCAACTTCTAATTACAAATGCCTTTTTTGAATTATTTGCCAATGAAGATTTATTGGTGTTAATGGACGAACCAGACGTATATCTTCACCCTTCGTGGCAAGGTAAATTTATCCAGCAACTTCAGGTCAGTGACTCATCCCATTATATAATTTCTACACACTCACCTTTTTTACTTTCTCATTACGACGGAGAGGAAGTGCATTTATTTAAAAACGGCAGAGTAGAAAATACTGCAAGATACTACGGGCGAGAAATAAACGAAATCCTAATTGAAATGGGAGAGGGAAATATAAGTTTGAGACCCCAAGAAATTGAAGAAAAAATAGATAAATTATTCAGACAAATCGGAGAAGCGCAAACAGAAGAAGCCTTAACTGGTGCTAATAATTTTTACGAAAAATTATTAGAAGAAATTGGTGAAGGAGAAGACGATTTGTTATTACAACAAGCAAAATCAGAATTAAAATATAAGAAATTTGAACTCAAGAATGCCGATAAGTAATGAGACACATAGATAAAACAAAAACTACACAACCAGATTTTCTTTTACGATTTCGCAAGCAGACTAAAGATACTATTTCTTATAAGGAAATGAGAAAATTAAAGGATGCCAGTAGTAAAAAATACTGTAAATTTGAAGGAACAAAAGAAAACCCGGATATTGGAATATTCGAAATGCAACTTTTACAATATCAAGGATTCTTATGTGCTTACTGCAACAATAAAATTCCTGAATTTAAGAAGGTAAACAGTAAAAAATATTGCAAAGCAAAAGTAGAACATTGGCATCCTGAGTCCTCTACTTTGTCAGACAAGGATAAATTAGATACAGATTACAAGAATATGCTAATTTGTTGTAAAGGCGGAGAGATTAATAACGAAGAAGTTTATTACTGCGATACAGCCAAGAAGGAATTATTTATGACATTAGACCCAAGAGAAAAAAGCCATATTGACAAACTAAAATATACAGAAAACGGTCAGATTTATTGTATTGATTTTGAAGATAAAAAAACTTTAAAAACCCAATATGACGAAATTAAGAACAAAAAAGCCACTCCGATAATATACAGAAATGGAAAAATAGGGTATTTCCTTGAAGCCAAAAACCTAACCGATGATGAATTAAATATAGCGATTCAGTATGATTTAGAATTTACACTAAATCTCAATACAGACAAACTCAAATACCAAAGAGAGGCAAAATGGAAGAACATAAATGATGAAGTTTCCCAAAAGTTTAAACAACCACATTTGTTCAGTCTGGGAAAAAGACAATTTCTAAATTCTAAAATAAGTTTCCTTGACACTATTGATGACGACGGTGAATATGAACCTATGTGCATGGTTAAGATTCTTTATTTGAGAAAAAGATTAAAACGCTTGAGAAAAGAATAAAACACAAATTCCCTACCTTTGCGAACGAATCAGTACCACAGTATTGTTGTACTGCAATATCGTAATTTTAACCACAACACAACGACACCCCAATACCACAACACGAAAAAGAAAAAATGAACATATCCGAGCATTACACCCCGCAGGACACAGAGGACAAATGGTACGCACATTGGATGGAGAAAAACT
>ENA-ORXC01001861-ORXC01001861.1-marine-metagenome-genome-assembly--contig:-NODE-1861-length-11959-cov-5.946137_pt1 | contig 11959 bp, 18 predicted proteins | sample MGYA00237865_ERZ511478 | MGnify/ENA metagenome assembly ERZ511478 | reverse complement strand
CACAAACGCAGCGCCTGCCGCCGTTTTCTCCAAGCAAAACAAGGCCCACCCGGTCAGTCCGACGTCGAAGACCCGGCAGTGGACGGGCGTCCAGGAGAGTGCTAAAAGAAGCGCTGGAGGTTATCGTCCCCCAATCGAACCTCCACGATAAAGTGGCGAAGCGAAGCGAGAATGGAGGGCACCGTCAAAGATGCGCTCTCTGCGCACTCCATGAGCTCGTCGCACACATTCTTGCACGTTAGCTCACTACATGTCACGGACGCGCCCGTGTACACCCTTCCCTCCCCAATAAAGTGGCTCATAGCCAACTTCACCTTCCTCATGTCCGCACCGTCCGGCAACGCCACATACCGCAGCGCCGCTCTCCTGATGTCCTTCCCCTTTGCTCCAAAGAACGGGTTTGAGCTCCCCAGCATCTCTTCTACTACTCTGCCGCCGCGGCCGCCCAGGCCCGCTTCTCGGTTGAGGCGGCGCTGGCTGGCGCGATTGACCGCCGAATACTGCGGCGCGGTCCGCAGGGTTTTCTCCAACGCTGCAATCACCGCAGTCCGGCGCTCGTCGAGCTCAATCGCCCCCAACGCCCTAGGAACGGCTTGTCCCGTCCCACCCGCGGGTTGGCCACTCACATCTGAGGCATAAGCCCTTACTATGCGAGCAGCTGGACGAGAAATCCCATCATCCTTCGTCGCTGCGGAAACGCCCGCCGCCGTTCGAATGGCGGCCGTTGCAGCCGCCCCGCCCAAACCAGCCAGATCAATTATGTCTGACTAGGCGGCGTGTGCTCGAAACCGCTCCCGGTCCGTCGAACGAATCGCCACCAGCGCGCGCTTATGTCCGCACGCGGCCTGGTTCTTCTCTCGAACTGTCCGTGCAATATTCTTGAGGGACGACTGCAGCCGCATACGTATCTGCTCCATGTCGTGCTCGGCGCAAAACCAGCGCGGCGCGGCCCTCGCCACGATGGCCGCGTCAACGCTATCGGGCAAGTGTCCGATCAAGCCACAGACTGCGCAAGCCGCCGAGCAGGGCCCATACGTGCTCTGCTTGCAGCCACAGCGAACGCTCACTTCTCTGTTGACGGGGCAGCGGATGAGCGCGTGCCCAGGCACACGGCGAAGACCGCACTTGCGAACACGCCCTGCCGTGTTCTCCGAAATCAACACCAGACAAAAAAAGGTGGCACAATAAGAAATGGAAGACAAGAGGACACAGCATGAACAGTTAGTTTCCTGTGCTCATTCTCATCGCTGCTGTGACCATTTCACTGCAAAAAACGAAGCTGTGCTCAACCCTGATTTGCGTGTCAACAGAAAACGGACCGGTGCTCACAAAAACATCAGACGTCGCTGTCCAGGGCACCCGAGCGTACCGGGCGGTGATGACGCATCTTCAGTATGTGCCTTGCCTGCGCCAATGGAGGCCATGTTGACGACAGGACACCCGTACACGCGCGGAAGGGACAGAAGTGAGCCAGAACGCACGGTACGAGCGGCACCTCAGGATGTGGAACAGGCCGGGACGCAGACAGTGAGACAGCGAGGGCCCTGTCAGCTCTCGAAGGCCGTCGTCATTGTCGTCGCCATGTGTTCCGCGACCTGGCCCGCACCAAATTGGTCGCAGGTTGTGCCAAAATTGTAATTGAGATGAAATGAAAGGAGTTGTATAATACATGTATAATTGTGTTGGAAATTAAAAGTACGGCTTTGTGTTCGTGTTTCTGTTCGGATCGGCCAAAATTGGGCAGACTGAAATAGTTGGGCAAAGAGTTGAACTTCGTGCTGCTGCATCGCGATTGTACATGGTACCAGAACAATGGGTTGTACGGAACTGTGCTTTCTCGGGATCTGCGTCCAACGCTCTTCCTCTCATAGAACTGTCCTTCCTCGCATCAGCGTTCATCCCTCCTTCCCCTGACCCCTTCCCCCTGTTTTTCGTCTACCCACTCTCAGCCCGCTACTCTTCGCGCTCCCAGAAACCACCGTTCCACCTTCCCCCGTGCGCTAAATCTCCAGCCGCGCACACCCCAGCAGCGGCATCGACCACTCTCCGTCCCGTCCCCACGACCACCGCCACGACCACCGTCGTCACCACCAGCGGAGCCACTGCACTGAAATCGCACAATCATCTGCCCCGTTCCAATGACGGCTCTTTCGGGATGACAGCCATCATACCCACCTCCGAGAATGGCAGCACCCACGCCGGGGGACGGAGTCTGGACGGCGAACGGGGGGCACAAACCAGATGAAAGGGTAGGGGGGGCGCGGCAGGATGACTACAGGGACAACAGAGGCGGTGGGGGTTGGAACAGGGGGGGGGGTCTGCGAAGGATTGCGGACGGGGGTGAAGGCGCGGGGAAGACGTGGGGAGGACGTGGGCGCGCACTGGAAGCCCTTCGAAAGACTTCTGTGGGCGCTAGCACCGGGGCGATGCGTTGGGGCGGGGCGGGCCCGATCAGGAGAGTTCGGGGAAGGCGAAACACTTTAGGCGCGCAAGAACCTCATTGGCTGATCAGGTCGCTTCACATGACACTTTTTTCGGATTCAACCATTGAGGGCGCCATGCTGAGCGACAGCTGTGGGTTTGATTCGACCATTATGTGGCAAGAAGTGCGCGTGATTTGAAACTCGCCAGCGGCGTTTGGTTTCCGCGCTGGCTAACCGCGTCGACCCCAACGGGGTGCAGGCGACACGCCACTTCCGGCCCCCCGCTACCGCCCCGCCTTCCACTGTGTTCCTTTTTATCCCCCCCGCCTCTGCTCATTGTGTTTCTCTTCTTCACCCCCTGGCGTACCCCCCCCCCAACGTTACCCTTTTTGTTGGGCTCGGTGTGGATGATTTGGCTTCGGTCGAGCTTTGGGTTAGGTATTTTTGGCATTGTGGGGACAACACTTAGCGACGCAGATGAGGTAGAGGGGAGAGCGACTGCCGTCATTAGTTGAGGACTCGTCTGGTAGCCGCTGCGGGAGTATCCGCCATAGCGGCGGTCGTGGCGATGGAGATGATGGAGTGGAGGGGGCGGGCTTTGTGAGGCGATGTCGCTTCTTTTGGGGTGGGAGAGGAGGACGATGGCAATGTAAACTGAACGGGAGGAACTGTGTAGCTATGCATACGCCTAACGACAACTCAGGGACGGGGGGGGAAGATGGAGAAACAAGAGGGGCTAGGCAAGAGCACGATGATGGCGGTCCCAGATTGGAAGCGGTACACGGTACACCGTTGAGAATATTGATAGACCATTTGGAACAGACACCGACAAGTAGGTAAAAGAAGTTATCTGGGGATCTAACTACCGCGAGTGACCGGAGAGTCGAATCTGACCGTGATCGGATGACGGCCAGCCATTGGCTGAGAAACGACTCGACATCTGTCGAGTGGGCGTGGTCAGTTACTCCATGTGCGTGGCGGTTCCTGCCCCCTGGAGCTACGGCGTCCACATATCCGTCTGACTCCAATTCTTAGCAACTGGCCTCTACAACCTTTCTCGATATGGTGCGCGCACCTCTGGAGCACATCGATTATCGTGGGCACCATAATATGGGGGGGCGACTCACATCATGCCACGATTCCGGGAGAAGGCACCATATGTGACGCCTTACGATAAGATCCTCATTGTGTGCGCGAACGTCATTTTTGAGATAGGACCGCCACCAGACGCGCCGAGTCGTGATCACTCCGTTGGCGCCCCTTCTGCAAGCGAGGGTGATCCGCATTGGTAATTCCAGAGGCATATGTCGAGTTTTCACATTTCATTGACTTTAGGCAAAGCCCAGAAAAGTGCACCGATTATAGAGTTCTTGGCGGGCTACATCTCGGACGACACACCGCGATGCAGCAGCTCCACTCGCGCCATCGCTGCTGTTTGGCGGGATCCGCACTTGGCGTGCTTACGCGCGCGGTTGCCGAAGACTCCCGTGAGTCGGGGGCTCGCTGCCATTTGCCCCACTGCTTTCGAGACGTGCGCCGGGTCGTCTTCTAGGCCGCGCTCCTCCGTGCACCGCTGCGCTCCACGGTGCACTGCCGCTTGTGCCGAGCTGCGCTCGCCCGTGAGGCGTGCGCCCCATTGTCCACGCCGCGCTCCACCGTGCACTGCCGCACGTGCCGCGCTGCGCTGCGAGTATCGACTTTACAACTGTTTTCTGTACGTTTCCATCACTATAAGGGTGCTGGTACTGGGAGAGAGCTGACATGGACCACAGCTTGCTGCCTGCATGCTTCCTTTTTGGTCGACGCTCTGTGCGCGGTTGGGCAGCGGTATCTGACAGCGATGTCAGTGCCATGCGTTCTTTCCTTTCTATGTTCTTCCCTTCTTGGTGCCTCACTTGCCTTCACAGAAGACATCGAGGACGCGTCCGCGGGGGTTCGGGGCGCCACCCCCGCTGCCTCCCCAAGCGGCAGTCGCCGTTCGCGTGGCAGCGACGGTCTTCTCATGCTGTATGCGGCTGGCGTGGGCCTCCCTGTGCGGGGCCCTGGCTCCGGGGCTTCCAGCTTGTCTGCAGCGGACGCTCATAGGCCTGGTTGCAACGCCACCCTGCCCCTGGTGGTGGTCGGTGGTCTCCGGTGGCGTTCTCTCGCTCCCCCTCGAAGCCTCTGGCCGGGCGACCGATGAGCTCCGGCGAGGAGGCGTCGGCGCGGCGGCGGCCACTCTCTGGCTCGACGATGGCGGCGCCCTCGGCGTAGCGGAGGACAGTGGGGTTGCCGGCGGCACCGGCCCCCCCCCCCCTGTGGAATTCTAATGCGCGGACCATGCTCCACGCGTAGGCGGCGACGGCTCGGCGACGGCCGTTCTCCAGCTCCACAACGGCGGCACCCTCGATGTGGCCGCAGACGGTGAAGCGACTGGCGGTGCTCGCCCGTGGCCCAATGCGGATTGCTACGGGGCGACAGAAGCGCTCCGCCTAGGCGGCGACGGCGCGGCGGCTGCCGCTCACAGGCTCCACGACGGCGGCGTCCTCGACGTGGCGGCGGACGGTGGGGCGGCTGGTGACGCCAGCGGTCTTCCACATGGAGATTTTGGGGACTCGGCCGATGCGCGGCGCAGAGGCGCCGTCTCCGACGACGTTGCTGCGAATCTTGACTCTGGCGCACGGGGAGGTCGAGCAGACGGTGAGCTACCCGGTGCACTCGGCGCCACCCAGCGCTCAAGGGTCCCGATTCCCTTCTTCCGGAAGCTTTGGCTGCACATGGATTCATGTCCGGGCACGAATACGTCCCAGTTCTTTCTTGGGGGCCTGGGCATGCTGCTAGCGTGCGGCGTTGCCGACTGCGCGCAGGTCCTGTACATGGTCGTGGGCCATACCAAGTTTGGCCCAGACCTGGTGGCACGGTCTCTGGCGGGCGTATTTAACCGGTCGGACATGTACAGCCACGGGCAGCTGGTGCACCTCTTCCGCGCATACGCGACTGCGGGTGCCTACAACAGACGCTCCTGCGTACATGGAAGCAGGGCACCCCAACGATTTTCACGCCCATTCATCACATCATATCCTACCGATGCATCTCTCTCCTGGCCAACGACGTACATGTGGACCTCGAAAGCCCCGTCGCCTCCTCCCGGCCCAAGTTTTAGGCGTTCCCTCCCCCTGAACCACTATTTTTGGACCATGTCCTCATGAGAGAATGCACCAAGACAGCTGGTCGCGGGCTCCGGTCGAGCGTATTCCCCGCGCTCCGTCGGGGTGCCTATCGGGGTATTAGGCGGGATGAGGTGGGGGGCCTCAACGACACCCCAAAGCAGACGATGCTGCTACCGTCAGCGATGCTGTCCTACCTGCGGGTGCGACTCTTCACTCGCCGGTCCACCGCGGACCCAGTCTGGCGTGAGCAGCGGGGATGGATGTCCGTGACGACGGTCAAGCAGGTCAACGCGGCCATCGAAGCGATCAAGCCGTACGGGCTGGAGCATAGCAAGGTGCTCTATGGGGCAAAGGACGAGTTGGTCGCCAAGATCTACGAGAAGTACGTGCCCCACCGATTTGTACCCGACGACCACGCTGTCTCCGACACCGGTGCGAGCGGCATGGCACGCGCCGTGTGGAGACAGACGTCCATTTAGCCCGCCACCACGGAGCTATCGACAACGCCGGGCGCTGCGACAGCCGTGACAGGAGCCAAAGACGCTGAAGGATGCGGCGGTACCGCGATCCACCCGGCTCCGGGGCGCTCAAGGAATATGAGATGGGTCAAGCTCCAACACGCAGAGCCGCTTGCAGACCTGCTTCTTTGTGCTCCGTACGACGGACAACTTCCGCGAGCGCTAAAGGACTGGGCGGTCACTGCGACCAGAATGCCACAGGAGGACGGCCAGGAGTGGGAGCCTGCCACGATCAAGCGGCACGCCAGGGTGGTGGCCAAGTCGAGGGATGACCTGCATGAATAAACTCTATGTTCTCTGTCGAGAGCCGAGGTTGCATTTCCGCGACAACGAAAAGGGAAAACAAAGCACTAGTATCAGAGCTACCAAAGAGATGTATCAAACAAGATGCACACGGGAGTTGATAACGGCGCCACGTCAAGTGAAGGAGCTAGGGCTCGGGCCGTATCCTGTCCGGTACACAGGGGGGTCATCGACGCCGATGTTCAGCGAGCCCAATAGAAGATCGCACAACGTCGACAGGGTGTCATCCGATGACTTGGCGCCGCCAACCGTCTCGCTGCGCGTGTACACGTTGTTCCGGGAGAAGCGGGTGCGACCGTTGGGGGACCCACAGCTCTCGGCACAAAAGATGTTCACGTAGTGGGTGTGGACCGACATGAAGTAGGTGGGTCCAGGCTGCGGAGACTGGTTCCACACCGGCACGGACTTGTCCTGCTGGTAGTCTGAAGACACACCAATCCGATCATCACTGGCGGCGCACACGAGCGTCTCCAGCTTAGCGTCGTCCACGTCCACAGGCAGCTGCATGTCCGTCGCGTCCGCAGGAAACAGTTGGTATAACAGCACCGACAAGCGATCCTACCGCTTCGCTGCGTTGACCACGCATTTTCGTTCGTGCTGCACGGCGCAAGCGGCCTCATCCTCGTGCGCTTCGTGCGCCGCCTCCAGGTCTGCGTTCGTTTGCTTAACCTCGGAGCTGGACTGCTGCCGGATCAGATAGCCCTTGTCGCCCTGCTGCTCATGAAGCTTCACCGCCTGCCGGGCCGACCGAAAGTCGGCTCGCAGGCACTCGCAAGTTGAGCACGCGTCTGTCTTGTGCGGGTACAGGGTTGTGTGCTCCTCCGACGGGACCGCCTTGCCGTAGACGCGGAGCACGGACCCAAAGAACTCTTTCATCCAGCGAAGGGGCACCTCTCCGCTGACCTTAGCATGCCCTGACGCCACGAGCACCTCTATAATGCCGGCCGCGAGGGAGAGTCGGCAGAGTCGCCGCTTACCTTGTCCGCGGCCATCCGCAGCACCTTCCACTTGGCGTTCAAGTAGTAGGCGGCCCCGTGGTAGCGCCCATTCTTGTCGGGCGTCCTGCCAGTTGGCGTCCTGTGCGCCCGCACAAAGACAACAAACAGCTAGCGCTCCGCCGACTTCATGCGGTTGGATGTTCGCCCCAAGAGGGCGTGGTCGGAGTAGACGGCCACCACCGTGGAGCGCCAATTTTCTGAGCTGCTAGTGTAGAACTGCTACACGGAGAGCAGGCAGGTGTCCGGTCTGATGATGCACTTGATAAGGCCTTCCGCGTTCGGGCTGGAGGAAATCTCGGACTTGGTCATGAGGAAGACCAGGGCCTTGGCCGCCTGCACAGCCTGCTTGTGCATTGGGCGAGCCAGGAGTTGGAGACCCCGAGGAACTCGCGCGCGCACGTTTCGTGCACGACCACGTTTCCCTGCCCATCGAACAGCAGGTCCAAGATGATCGACCCCAGGCGCGCGTAGTTGTACACCGACTGGGCGCCCTTGCAGTCCCCGTCTTTCTCCGCTGTATGTCTCTCTCGTGCTGTACGCCGAGCCGGCGTAAGCTGGTGCGCAAAGGAGACAATCATGGATCTTCAGCTGCAGCGACCGTTAGCGTCGAAGGATACACGGCTTGCTGGCGCCGAGGATGCCGCATCTGAAGAGATGGGCACCATGCCGTTACTGTACGTGCCGGGAAGATGCCGCCGCGCCCGCCCCTCCACCAACACCGTGGCGTGGTTCAGGCGCCGAGCCGGCCCCGGCACATACTTGCGCCTCTTTCTCGCCCGCCTGGTCGAGTTGATGTCGGTCGAGTCGGTGCCGCTGCTCTCGTCGTCGGGATCGATCTGGAAGTCAGAACCGTCGCTGCTACCATCGTCTTGGGCGGCGTCTTCTGGCACGCCCGACCGCCTGCCGATTCTCGAAGGCAACCTTGTTTTGTGGGCGGGTCGTTTGGTGGAGCCACCGTCCTTGTCCATCTGCAGGTCGTTGGTCGTCTTCCCGACCGAACCGGCAGCGCCAGCGTTGAAGATGGACATCCCCATCGGTAGGGCCCATGAGCGAGTTGCAGAAGGTGCCGCGGGAAGAGGGGCGACCACGAGTAGTGCCGCCTCAGGTGAAGTGGGAAGAGCGGAGAGCATGCCCTGGGCCGTCCGCGGTGCAGCGGGAAGAGCCGGATGCACAGTATGAGCAGAGCCGAGCCCCTGAAACCGCCGACGCTGCACTGGCATGACGCCGAGTTGCTCAAGGTCGCCCGGGGTGACGAACTCCAAGTCTGAAACTGTCTGCACCCCCATCTCCTCTTCAAAGGCAGCCAGTTATTTCTCAAACACGCTGGTCGTCATCCAGTCCCGAAGAGACGACATAGTCTTGCACCCAATCGAAGGGGTACCAGGACAGCTGTGGAGCGGGAGAGGTACAGGTAGGGTGATTTGTAAAGATCCCGTGGGGAGGTAAGCAGCAGAGCAGCCCTTCTTTTCCCACAGGTATAAGTGGAGGCATCCCATTTGGACAACGCATGCACACGTACCCAGAAGCCGTGACATCGCCGGCAACCTGCTATTGGAGGGCTCGCGAACGCCGAAGACCCTGCAGGCACGCGGCGCGAATGGCGGTAGCCTGGGCTCCGGCCGGTACCGGTGCAAAAGTTAAACTGTCCGACAAGTATGCAGGCCCACCGACAAGAAACGGCTGGCAGGAAAGACCCAGAAACGGAGCCGACGGCGGCAGCTGCAGCTCGAGCTGCCGTAGACGCCAGCACCTTCCAGCGCAAATAGAAGCATAATGGTGGACGCGCCAGCCAACCGACATGAAGCGGATGTCGGGAGCCGTGAGGCAGTGGAGGAGACCCTGACAGGCGTCAGTACCAGACCCAGTCCGCTAATCCCAGGGCGCCACCACCGCCTCAGAGCCCTGCGGTGGGCACCGGGAGGCTGCTGCTCACCCAGCACGACAACAGGAGACGGCCAAAGAGACTGCTCGACCAGTGCCTACCAACTCCAGGAGCCATGAGACAGCGGACAGCGGACGGTCACCAGTGCCAGCCGCGAGACCCCTGTTCCATCGTACCTGACTGAAGGTGCTTCGTGTGCCGCTCGATGAATGAAAGTGAACAGTCCGCGGCAGAGAGAGGAGGTACACCCCAGCTGTCGGTGCCGTCACGTAGATGGGGTGCATCTGTGGCCGCGCTCTCCCAGGTGCCCCCGCAATAACGAAAAGGCTGACAACGCCGGACTCGGCCGCGTGTCTGTCGAGACGTGATTGTCACAGCAGTGCGCTCGGTGGCGAGGTGGAGCGGCACGCGCACACTGGTGTGGGGCCTGGATCACGCGGCTCAACTGACTGCTGCGTGGATCCCCCTCGTCGGGAAATGAGGGGGTCGCTCCGGAAGACTTTTAGATGCACAATCGTCAAAAGCCCGTATCTCAGCTCGACCGATCTCAATTGCAACGAGGATCTTATCGTAAGGCGCCACATATGATGGTGTTGGTGCGCACCGCTGGGCATGCTCTTAGAGCAAAGCCACCCATGTCAGTACTATCTTGCTAACATCTCAGTTGGGTACGCGACGTGGCGCCCTCTCAGAGATCGCCTAACCCGCGGCCCCGAAAAGGATGATACGCGCAATAGACTTACTCACCAGGAGGCTACTTTATCGTCGATAGTCACGCTTATCGGTGGGTTGTTGGTGGTCTATTCCAACGAAGAATATCTCAGAGGAATCATAGAGGCGCGTCAGAGGCGAAATCCCTCTGATACACCCCAGATTGTTGCGATCGGGCTGATTGAAGGCGCTGATCGTCTGACATGACGCAGACACGAAGCACAGACACGACGTCAAGTCGGCGATCGTTCTAGAATGCGTCAATACTGTGCCACATGGCAGCACCCCAGGCTGCCACCGATTCAGGATTGACAGCCTGCCCGCACGGCCTTCAGTCAACCATCCTGGAGCACACCAAGTGCGGCCGAGCAGCACAGAGAAGCGCTGTACGTCTCTCGCTTGTCGCGCAGGCGACGGCAGAGGGGGCGGCTGAGAACGGTCTCAGAGCGCGAGGGGGGCCGTGAAGTGGCCGCAGGTCTTGGGTCTGTGTCGCCTTGATACGTCACGGCGACTCACATCGATCGCGTCTGTGTCCGTAGAGGCTGCCAATGTCGATTATTGGGTCACCTGTCGTTTCCGGTCTGTGCGATCGTCGGGCGTTTGTTGTTTGGCGTGGTCGGTTGTCAACAGACACGTTTTACATTGCAACGATGTTGCATCGAGCCAATGAGAGGGCTCGTAGTATAGTCCGACCGTCATGAGACCCTGTCTAAACGGGCGATGTTCGAGCGTGCTCAGCACGTGCACGGCGTGTCTGACCAATGGGACGCGTGCATTCGTGCTCGCGGCGACTGCGAGCGCTTTCCGTGCACTTGGACTTTCTTGTGTCTGAGAGGCAGTTACGCAAATTTACCAGCGTGCACGACGCACGTGCACGGGTTTTTTCTCGATTTCCCGTGCACACTGAACACGTGCAGACCAGCCCAACTGGCCACAGCGCTGTCACAAGCCCCCATGAGAAACAAAGTAGCCTCTGTTCTGGACAAGACGAAGTTCTCTGGCTGACGTGTTTCCGAATGCCTCGTTAAGACAGCCGCATCCCAGCCGTGCTCAGACACGGACTGCTTTGGCCGAACACGTGCTGAGACACGCGCCGTTTAGACAGGGCCTCAAGCTCGCGCTTGAGGCCTTCGCGGACAATTTTAACGCAGACCGGTCGCTACGGTCCGCGGCCAATGACAGCAAAGTACTTGACCTCCCTCGCAACTTCCGCTTCTGGGAGCAGATGGAGACGATGTCGTGGCTCTCGCGGCCGGTCGTGATCGAAATCGGCATCATCGAGAGACGAAGCACCAACCTGTCGGACGTATGCGCCGTCTTTGGGCGTTTGTACGCCTACTTCAAGTCTTTGAAGGAGGAGACGGCTGCGGTTTCGTTGACAGGCACTACCATCTCGCCTGTGTTTGCCGTGTCGGCAGACCCGTCGGTCACGGCACTCACGCACCAGGTGAGTGGCTCGGCGCTGGGCTTCCTGCAGTGGCGCCTGAGAAAGTACAACGACACCTCGCTGCTCGTCATGGTGCACATCCTCGACCCGTCACGCCACCTCTACGGGCTGCGGACGTCCAACAGTGGTGTGGCAGAGCGCAGCAATGCTCTCCACCTGTTCTTGGCAGTAGCAGCGCGCTTTTGGGCTGCTCGGGCAGGACCCCACGGACACCGCCGCCGCTGATGTGGCCGCGGCCGAATCCCTACAAGCGCTCTCTACCTACTTGGACGGCAGCTACAAGGCGCTGCCTGCTTTCAACCTACCCCCTGCCGGTCGTACCCGCATCTCCGCCGTGCGCATGTGGCGGCTGTGCCAGACATTCTCATCGACCCTGCTGCCTAAGGTGGCCCAACGGCTGTTGTCAGTTTCTGCCCGTGTCGCCGAGCTCGAGCGTGTGTGGTCCGGCATGGCCCTTGCCAACACCCCCATCCGCAACCGCCTCAGCACCGACAAGCTGACGGCCATGACGCAGATCAAAATCCACTT
>ENA-ORXC01001860-ORXC01001860.1-marine-metagenome-genome-assembly--contig:-NODE-1860-length-11959-cov-10.258711_pt1 | contig 11959 bp, 12 predicted proteins | sample MGYA00237865_ERZ511478 | MGnify/ENA metagenome assembly ERZ511478 | reverse complement strand
GCCCATAAAGTCGAAGTGGCGGTTGGCCACCCGGAACGCCGCCTTGCAGGTGCCACACTTGGGGAACTTGGCCAAGCACATGTACGGGTATACGCGGACGAGGCGGTGAGCCAGCATGCGTGTGACACCCAGGTCCAACACCTGCATATGAAAGATAGTAGCGACAACAGGGAGCACAACGCAGAGAGACACCAAAACTCCAAAGCCAAAAGGGGTTAGACCGGCCCCTTAGATCAGCATCGCACACACAACACCTGCTCTCGGCGAGACGGCAGCGGGATCGACCAGATCAGGAACAATAACCGCACAACGCACATGCAATGCATCAAAGCCCACCATCTTGTACATCAAGAAGGGGGGCGACGCCAAGCCGCCCATGGCAGCCAGGACGGGCACCTCGCTATGTGCGCTGCTGGTCGACTCAAGGTGCACGCGACGATGCGCGTCACGCTGCCACAGCCGGTGCCCGGCCGCCTCGAGCTGGCGTCGGAGGAAGAGGAGAGCGTTGCGGTCTAATGCCGTCAGAGCCTTCGCCGCGCCGGCGTCTCCCACCGATACCTCACACATGGAGCAGGGGAACGCGCACTTTCCGCCCTTAAGGCACAGGACCGCCTTCTCCTCAGGCAAATCACATATGTAAAGGAGGATACGGGCAAAGAGAACCAGCTCGCGGTCCCCCCATTGCACCTTGGTGCCCGTGTTGCTGGAGGCAATCGCGTCCCGGAAGGCGAGGAACAGCACGCGCTGCAGCAAGCCGCACCGCCGCTGCCGCGCCCTGTTAGCAGCTCCCGGCTCTTTCTGCTTCCGCACGATTGGGATGTATGCCACAGTTACCCAGACTGCGTCTCTAGTGTCCACATTGACCACGCGGACCCGCAGCGGGTACAACTGGTGAGCTATCAAGCGCATTGCACGGGGCGCGACGGAACCAGAGATAGCATCGGTCCAGTGTAACCGCGTGGTCAGTACACGGCACAGCACAAAGCACCCCAGTCGACCAGCCTCGCACCCGCGCACTCATCTCGACGCGCTCCCACCACTACCCCCATCATCAGACGCGAGGAGCCAACTTACCACCAGACCACGCCAATTGGCTGGCGTCGCTAAAAACGTGGAATGCCAGAACGAAGCTGTTCTGGCCGTTCTCGGCCATCACAGCCGCCTCGCAAAGACGGAAGGCGTCGCCGTCGAGAGGCGACTCCCGGTTATTTGTGGGCGGCGCCGGCCGGTCTCCACCACTCCACAGCTTCACGTCCTTTCCGTCCCGAAGAATCTTCAACGCGACCGCCAGCACCGACCGAAAATACGCCTCGTACACGACGCCGCCCTCCTCCAGCTGGCACTTGAACCAACCCTCCTCGAGGACGGCGTCGTCAATGTCGTCCCGCAGCCCGTCCTTGAAGCCATTCACAGACCCGAAGGCGTCGCGCAGCGTCTGGTAGTGGCCGTCATCCACCACCATCCCTGGCTTGGTCCCATCCCACGTATCTAGGAAGTCAAAAAGGGCCTCCTGTTGCTTCAACGAGCAGCCGCCAGGGCACGACGTCAGCGCGTACGTCTGCAGCGCCCGCAGGCGCACCGAGTCAAACCGCCCCGGCGCGCACGTCTTCCGCCTCTTGATGAGCGGCTCGGCGTGGCTCCAGTCCTTCTTGTCCTCGTAAAACGAGCGGACCTCAGTGGTCACGGAGCTGTATTTGTACGCCAACGGGGGTGTGACGTCATCACCGTCGGTCGGGGAGTCGCCGGCGTCGCCGGACTTTCTCTTGCGCCCAGGCGGTGGCCTCGCGGGCCGCCGTGTCAATCTCACTACCTCATCCATTCCCGCCAGGGTGTCCGCAATCGCTGTATGGTTGAAGGAAATCTTGATTGGGGTCTGCGCCACGCCGGCTGCGGCGTCATGAGTGGCGCGGCCCCCCATGTTGCCGCCGCCCACCCCCGCACCGCCATCGACAGCATCATGCGCGGCAGCCGCCACGTCGCCGTCAGTCGCAGAGGCCGCGCGATTCGCGGCCGCAGCACCGCTGGCACCACCAGTGCCGCGGGCGCCGACGGCAGCAGCGACACCGTCCTCTTCGACTATTACACCCCCGCCCCCCGCGGGGGTGTCTCCTTGCTCGTCGTCGTCGCCTAGAAGGCCATCCTCCTCGCCGTGCCCCTCGCCGCCATCATCACCATCCCCATCACCACTCCCGGAACCCTCTCCCCCACCACGCGCCGCACCTCCTGTGGGCACCAGTCTGCTGCCGAACACCCCCCGCCTGGTGGAGGTGGCGCCCCGCGCATTGGCACCCGTCGAAAGCGTCCCGTGCTTTCGAATGCGATGGGTCACCAGGTTGCAAAACTCTTTGAACGTCCGAAGGCATATCAAACAACGCAGCCGCGCAGCAGACGGTGGTAATTCCGACATGTTCAAGTGCCAAGACCACCCGACCACAGTTCCAAAAGGAGGGAAGACCACAGCGTCTCGCTTCGGTGAGCCAGGTGCCCGTGCATTTGTACACGAGCCACGCCCACCCCCTCTGGCTCTGAAGCTGTCTGCTAGACATACACCCGCGTCTACCGTACCTCGGTCAGCATCCAGACAACCGAGAGAAATTCACAGACACCAACGTACCAGACCGACCAGAGCCAGCGTCGCGCTGTCCGCCGCCGCCTCGGTCCGACACCCCCTCGACCCGCTGTCAATGTATCAGCAGTACCCCCGTGGCCTGCGACTAAGAAGACAGGACCGATTAAGAGGGCGGCTCCAACGGGTGGGGAGACAGAAGCGGCTACGTGGGCACCGCAGACCAAGTGGGTCGCGGGGAGGCGCCGCCAACAGAGGTAGCGCGGGGGTGTCAAGACGTGAGGCAATAGGAGAGCACCGGGGAGGTCCACGCTGGTGCCGCCGTCAAGACGTGCGGCAGAAGGGGGGCACCGGGGAGGTCCACGCTCGTGCTGCAGGCAGGATGGGCTACGCGGAGGCGTGTACTCCAGCGCCGCCGACTCACGGGAAAAGAGGAGGTGTACGTGGGCGCCGCCCACAAGGGGGGGCACCGGGGAGGTCCACGGGCATCTAGGACTGGGTGTACGCCCGAACAGCGTCGTTGAGCGCCCCAGACAGCGAGAGCCATGAGGAGGCCTACATGCGCGCCGCCGAGACAATGGGCGACGAGCAGGCCTACGAGCGCACCGTCGACAATGAGTGGCGACGGGCGGGCGCACGGGACAAGGCGGGGCGCGCCGGCGTCAGCAGCCAGGATTCGGCCAACGCCGTAGCACCAGTGGGCCTGTTGCGCCCGCTCAGCGACAAGCGGCGGCTCCAGCGTCGTCGATTGCGCCTCGGGCGGCCGGGAAGGATAGGGGGGAGGGCGCCAAGGAAGCCCTGGTGAGGGAAAGAGGGAGAGAACCGTGGGATCTTACAAAACACACGAGGACGAGATGGGCCCCCGCGGCGCAGAGGCCACGTCGGGACAGAAGACGGCTCCGTCACAGCCTTCCACCCGCCGCTGGTGAGCAAACGTGGGAACTGTGAACCATAACCAATCCCTACGATTTCGAACAACAGGGGACAGTAGTAAACAATAGCCCCCCCCAAGCGGCCATGTGGCCCCCCCTTTTCTTACATGTAAGAGCTGTACCCCGTCGTTGAAGGTCATCTGCCATGGTTCTGACGTCGGGAATGTCCGATGTGAAATACTTCAAGACCCATATGTTGGAGGATTCCATAAACAAATACTGTCATACAGTGGATTTCACGGGGCTTGGACAGTGTTTCTTCTGGCAACCCACCAAATCGATCGCCTCGCGCCCAGCAGCCGGCCATCAAACCGCCGGACGCGGCTGACAAGCGGCGCCGGGTGCGTCGATGGGGTCCCTCGTCGGTGCTCCCTCTGCTGTCCCGTCTCCCGGGCGTTTTGCTGTTTACCCGTTTGCTGCCGATGTGTGACTGTCCGCGAGCGACGCCATCGCTGACCGGCGATGGGACTCGGCGTTGTCACCTTGAGCGGTTCGAGGCTGCCTGGTACCGCCCGTCTCCACGATCGGGGTGTGGCCTTGTCGGGTACCGCCCACCTCCCCGATTGGGAAGGTGCCTTGTGGTGTACCGCCCGCTTGACACTGCTGCTCACCAGGCGGATCTGAGAGCCTTTTGCCTATCCTACCGCTTCGATGAGGTGAGCGCAACGTTGTGCGAGTGGTGTGTTGGGCGGGACAGCGGATGAGTGTACCCGTCACCAGGTCAGTGGAGCGCGGGTGGTCGGTCGTTCTGTGCCCTCACACCGCCGTGCATGACTCTCTGTGGCTTCGTGGCCCGCTCTTTTGCGTTTCCTTCCCGCTCGCCTTTGGATTCGTCGCACCACATGGAGTGTATCTGCAGGTACTTGAGCCATCATCGGGGGCGCATCCCTGGTGTCGACGCTGCACCATCCCACTGCCCCCAAGTCGACCCAATTCCCGCTCCCGCCGCCACCGCCCTCGCGCTCCTCATCACCTCCTCCGTTCCTTCCCCTTCGAAGGCCCACCCTACCATCACCTACCCTCCCATGGCGCCCCGTCGGATTTCCCCTGCGTCGGAGACGCCGTCGCCGTCGCCCCGTGACCGTGAGAACAAGGAAACAATGCGGGAGGTCGCGGCTGCTGCCGCGGCGGCTCTAGGGCTTGACGGCGGTGCCATCGACGACTCCGCCCTCGAGCGTGCCAGCCACGTCGCGAGCCAGACCGCCGGCGCATTTGGCGGTCGCATCGCGGGCCAGGCCTCCTCCTCAACGCCGTCGATGCCCCAGGACGACGACCACGACCTTGGCTTCATGGCTTATCAAAGCATGCAGCACCACGCTGCGGTCGCGCGGCGGCAGGCGGCCACGCAGCTTGAGGCAGACCAGCCGCCGTCGCCCGATCCTGCCACGATGCCCTTTCCGTCTTTTCTCACCCAAGCGCTGAGGCCACGGGGTGGCGCATCGATGCCGCACCCCGGGGCGTTGTCGACGCCGACCGCCGTGCCGCGAACGACGCCGGCCCCGGGCGGGTCGACTCCAACGGCTGTGTCGCGGCCAACGACGTCTCCCCCCCGTACCCCGTCGGCTGTGGCAGGCTCGGGGCGTTGCGCTGCCAACCCTGGCATTGGATCCAAACCGTTCACGTCTGACAGGGCCCGCGCAGCGGCTGCCAAGCGCTGGAGCGCTGCTGCCGAGCGTCGACGCGGCAAGGCCGTTTTGTCTATTGCTTCCTTGCCTGGGGCAGCTGCGGTGGGCGCGTCTCCTAGTGTCGGCGAGGTCGCCGCTTTGGCGGGCCATATTTCTCTCGGCGCCGACAACGCCGGCACTACCATGGCTATCAACAGCGCTCCGGTCGGTGTCACGCCGATTGCCCAGGCCGTGGCTGCTGCACACGCCATGACGGCGGCGAAATCAGCGAACAAGGCCAGGACGGTGGCAGTGACGAAGGCGTCAATGGCGGCCAGGGCGGCAGCTAAGGCTGCTCAAGTGCCCAATGCCGCCAGCGAGCATCTGGAGGTCGGACGGAACGCCGCGGGAAGCGGGAGCAAGGTTTTCGCTGCAGGCAACGCGCCCGGTGGGCCGGGCGCGTCCGCCTCGGGCAAGACGCCCGGCGGGAGCAGGGCGCTCATCGGGGGCAAGGCGCCGGGCGGGGGGGCGCGCGGTGGGAGCAAGGCGTCCGGCGCTGGGGCGCCCGGCCAGGGTAAGGTGCCCGCTGGGGGAAAGGCACCCGGTGGGGGCAAGGCGGTCGAGATTGTGCTCGGTGCTGAGGAGGAGCTGCAGCAGCTGAAGCGTGACGTTGCCGAGCTACTCAAGCTGAAGTCGGAGCTGACCAACCTGAAAGCCTCCCTCGAGGTAAACGCAGAGGTGCTGGAGACGCACGGCCACTCGATTGAGACGCTCGCGACGTCCTTTTCGAATCTCAAGGTCGAGCTCCGAGGGTCGTGCAAGCCCTTTACACAGGCATCCTCTGGGAGCAACCCTGACAAGGACAACGACGATGAGCCGCCCGCCCGGAAGCGTGTACGCTTTGCGTCAGACGTGCGGGCAGCGCCGCCCGTCCACAAGACGGCGTCGCGGCGAACCGCTCCCTCCCAGTCGTCGTGGGCGCCGGTGGACGACGACTTGCAGGTGGACGGCGACCTACCGCCCCCGCCGCCCGTGCACGGCAACGCGCCGCCGCCGCCGCCCGTGCACGGCAACGTGCCGCCGCCGCCGCCCGTGCACGGCAACGTGCCGCCGCCGCCGCCCGTTCACGGCAGCGTGCCGCCGCCGCCCCCCGTGCACGGCAACGTGCCGCCGCCGCCGCCCGTGCACGGCAACGTGCCGCCGCCGCCGCCCGTGCACGGCAACGTGCCGCCGCCGCCGCCGGTACAGGGCGACTGGCCGCTGCTTGAGGGCTTGGCCCCGCGACACTCGGCTCGATTCGACTCATCTGCCAACGAGGCGCGGCGTATGACTGCGGCGCCCAGCTCACGCCTCCGCCGCCCGACTCCTCGAGTCGGCGACGTGGAGACGCGCGCGGAGGCGCAGGCCAGGCGGCGCGCGGAGGGCACGGTCGTGATGCAAGGCATCCGTGGCCTCCTCAACCCGCGCGTGACCAAGCTGGTGGCGCTGGCCGTCGTCTCTCGTGACGTTTTTCTCGACCCAGAGACGAAGTTTGAGATGATTGTGGACAACGCGATGGAGTACATGGACGTCAGCGCGGACGAGGCCAACGTGTTCCTCCTGGAGATGATCGAGCAGCCGACCAAGAAGCGCACTCGCGGCAACTTCTTTCCGAAGGCGGTGCGGGCGTGTGCGCCCCTCGGCATGGTCTTCTCGCACATGATGTGGGCGATCAAGTCGGTCGTCGTGGCAGCCTGGTTCAGCGTCGCCGCGAAGTCGGCTCCGGCCATCATGGCCGCCAACACGGCAAAGGGGTGGAAGCTGAACCACCGCTACGGCCAGACGGATGGCGGGCGGGCGGGCATTGTCGAGGCGGCTAAGCGGATGTTCATCTACCTCAATGCCCGCCACCGCATCAAGGAGCCGACCGAGTCGGGCCAGATGGTGACCGTGCACGCGACCATGGGCCACTACGGTATGATCTGCACCTTTGTGGCAGAAGCCCTGGAGGTGGTGGCAACGGGCGTCAAGGGCAGCGGCCCCGACGGTGACCGCTTCAAACGGTACGTAGCAGAGATGGTAAGCTTGGACAAGTACCTTCCCAAGGACAGCGCCGAGCACAACGGCCTGGTAATCGTGGACGGTGCCGACCCTAACCGCGCCCATTTTCCAGAAGCCTACATGCCGGATCTGGAGACGGATGAGGGCGGTGCCGCGGGCAACCTGGCGCAGGCCGCGGCCGCCGTGGCGTAGGCGGGCGTCGCATCTGATCAACTGGGTGTGGTCGCTGCGCCGCGTTAGGTGTGGAGAGCTGGGCGAATTGTCGACTGCAGGCGTGCTGGCGTGGGGTCCCCTGCGAGTGGTGTAGTCATTGTAGCAGTAGCGATAGATGTGAGCTGCTACTGTGGAACGCAGAGCGCGATAGCCAGCCACCGTGGCACTGGTGGCACCCCGCACCCACAGAGTGTGCAGGCGCAGGAAGAAGTAATATAGCGGCGCCCGACGGGCAGCCAGCGGCGCCCGACGGGCAGCCAGCGGCGCCCGACGGGCAGCCAGGGGGCTGATCAGCAGCCGGGCAGCTAGGGCGCGGACCGGGCAGCAGCGTAGCGGGGTCGCGCCGATCCGTCGGGGCGATCACGGATCCCGCCCCACCGACAAAAATGAAAGAATCCCAGCTTTCCTTTCAACATTCCGGTGTGGGTCATGCCTCCATGTGTCGGATGATACTTCCCAAGATGGCCGTTCATCGTAGGAGCCCGGTGGGGGGCATTTGACTCCATCGGTTTGTCGCATTGATGGACCCGTCCTGACGGTTTTTAGGAATCGGCGATGCCTCCAGATGAATCGGCGATGCCTCAAGATGAGCCATGATGACCCCCGATGGCCCTGACTGTCAAAGGAGACGATGGGTGTGTGGCTGAGGCCCATTACAAACGGCACGCTCAGAACGTGCATGCACGCGCATCCACCAAGGAGCGCACGCCGTTCCAATCACGTCCGCGTCAATATGAAATCTGTGCTGGAAACGGCCTTCCCACGCACGAAGGACTTGCCTCTAGAAAAGAACTCTTTATGGGCGATTGGGGCCAGCACGTGAGCGTGCGCGAGATTTTTCAGAATATCTCGCGCACGAACGCGGGTTCTCTCTGCCTCTATTCTGTATGAAATGGTGCCCGTTGGCTGATGGGAAGGACTGCACAGAGTGCCCTCAAGCAGGAACCACAAGACAAGCGCAGGAGATTTCCGTGTGAGAAAGTAGCCCCGTGTTTAGGGATGACGCTCGATTCCAGTTCACAACTGAACCTGCACCACCGAGAATCCGGCAGTTGTGATCCTCCAGGCCATCGATACAGGATACAACGGAGGGCGCACACGCCGAAACTTCGGTGCTTCTGCGCTTCTCGGTCTGATGACTCGCTTGACACACCCGGAAGCCTTCATGTGAGGATCGGATGCCCGGGGGGGACAACGGACGATCCGTCAGGCCTACTGCAGTTTTCTCGCCAAAGTCTGGCTTCCCGAAATAGAAACACAGAGTTCTGCGAGGTCTTTCTCCGTTCAATGCCTATCACAACTTTCCCACAATGAAGTCATGACGGGTTAGGAGTAGTTGTGCCTCTCCATTTGGCAGTGCAGAAAGCTGTGATTTGGCCGGACACAACTCCAGTATTCATTGTATCACGTTCGTACCGTGGGCGGCCCTGGCGCGCACTCCCCCAGAGAGCTGGCGTTCTGCGCAGCCCAATCATCTGTGTCATCGGGACAAGACCACTCATACTAGTCGCTTGTCGCACAGAGGAATTCCGGCGGTGACAGCCTCCACGTCTCCTTCCACTGCATCGGCTGGCCGAGGCCGTCGGCTGCTCGCACCACGTGGAGGCTGTCGTGCTCCGTCCCGGTGGACTCTCGTAAGGACAGGCTGGCTCGGAGCTCCACAGACCACCCTGGACAGACGCCACGCATCTGTCTGTGCGCCCGCCCCTACCAGATTGCGATGCAGCCTAGATTCGCTATCGATTCACAGCCGATGCAACATATTGACCTTCAGCAAGGCGTGTTTGCAGTTGGGCTTGCGTCTTTCCACCTGGCGAGAACCGTCGTCGTGACATGCGACCAATGAAGGGAAGCTGGCATCGTGCAGACCGCCCAGAACCTGAGGATATCGGGCATCCTCAAGACAAGCTCTATCCAGGCATGACCGATCACCACTTGATCATTTGAAGACTTTATCTCTCCGTCAGTCAGCTATGATATGAATTTCTGCAGCCCTTGGTTGAGGGTTCTGCATACACGCCTTCTCGTACCAGCTCAGTTATTTTGGGTGCCACGCTGGTGCTTGAGAAGAACGTAGAGAGGCACTTTGGGCGGTCGGTTGCGAGCATAATCAGTCCTGTCGGTGCGCACAACACTGCATTTTATTGCTCAAACGATTTCGAGCACGCCGACAATCGTGGAAAGAGAGGCGTGCCAGGGCTGTGCGAGGTCGTGGCGGTCGAGCGTCCACCCGGAACGCAGCAAACTACCTTGGCTCCCCGCCTGCTTCCATCCGTGGTCAATTGGGCTCGCACTCGATAGGCGGTCGCCCGTCAGCTCTGCTGACGGCCGCGTACGGTCCCAGCCGTGGTCTGTGGCAGGGGCTGCGCGCAGGCTTGGCGAAATGGGCGTGGAATGCGCCGCCTTCGCATGCTGGACAGGTCTACAGCAGCTGCTGGCCAGAGACTGTGCTTTCGGGGCCACAGCAGTGGGCAACGTCCAAGGAGCTGCTGTTGCGGTTCAGATGAGCATGAGCTGAGGATCTTTGACCGGGTAACCAGGTTTTTCGAGCATCACATCTGTCAACATGCTCATATCAATGGAACTTCCTGATCAGTTGAAGCAGCCACTCACCGGTGCAGATCTTATTCGAATAAGTTCCTCCCGACTTTATTCACAGTGGATGCAGTCGAGCTGCCGGAGGCACCGCCGACTCCGCCTGACCGAAGAACGTAGAATTCTAACAAGTTGACACCAGGTCTCTCGGAGTTGTTGTAAGGCCGACTAAGTTATCGAGAGTTCATGCAACACTACATGAACCTTGGCCTGGGCGATCGGCGTAGCCCGGACCGAGAACCGGTAGCAGCCTTCTGACGCGTGATCACTTCCACCCTAACCAACCGTACACCATTCACTACCCTGCGTACCGACAAAAACGGCACCTACCGCACTCGCGTCGCCACCATGACGCTCGCAAACGCCATTGACACTGCCACGGCGGCTGCAAAGGCGATCTTGGCCGATTGTAGCCAGGACTTGGCTGCGGAGCATGTGAGAGCGTGCGGGCGGCCAGTCGGGCCGCGGCCGTAACCGATAATGCTGAACACCAGGCGCAGGCTGTGCGTCGCTGGATCGTCTCCGAGACCGATGTGGAGGCCATGGACCTGACGGTCAACCTAGTCTTGGCTAGGGAGGATGATGATGAGTGATGGAGCGGTGAGATGATGAGAGTGGTGTGGACATGTCCCGAGATCGTGGCTCGTCAATTAAGTATTGCATTTCATCCGATCCGAGATCCTCGAGAATTGCGTGTGTAGTACTTCTCGTTGGTCGCGTCGTACTGAGTCGATGAGCTGCGCATCGCCGAGTCTGTCAATATTCGTGCAACTCCCGTCTGGAGACTGACAAGGAGTGCCCGTGAATATAGTCGAATATTGACTGTGTCGCAACAAGCTCCCAAGCAGAAAAGCCATCGACCATCGAAACTCGATAAAAGAAAATCACTGAATATACATGTGTTGTCCGAGCTGGAGGACACAAGACCTGCGGGACTCGCACGTCCGGCCACGCACCTTGCCTGAGGGTGTCGAGGGGCTCCAGCCCGTCGGCCATCTGTCAATTTTTCCGTCTCGGATGCCGAGCTCGTCGTCTGAGGGCGCGTTCAGGGGGTGGGCCAAGGGCACCGTTGCCGGCGCCACCTCACTCTGCCACCCTCTTGCCCATTCACCCGCCGCTCCAGCGCCCATCAAAAAAGCGGAAAATAGCGGCCCTTTGGTCGGCGGTGTGAGTGGGGTGGCATCTGATTGTGGTGGTGGTGTCGACACGTGGCCCTTCAGGTGGCGGGCGTTGTAGGTCGTTGGGCACACGGAGCCGCAGGGAGCCACCTGGCTGTTGCCGCTCGCTGCCACGGAGGCGTGAGCGAGCCAGGTGCCCCGACCGAGGCACCCTGCAGACAGGCACTGTGCCTGGAGCCCCATCGGCCACTCAAGCTCCCGAGCGGGGAGCCTGGCTCTCGGTCCGTCTCTCCCAGTGTCCCTGCAGCGAGTGCGGGCAGGGGTGGGGTCTTTCTGGGCCCGGGCCCGAGTTCGTCGCGAATTTTCGACTTGTTCGGCGACTGCGCGGCTAGTGCGCGGACCGCGTCGGAAAGCAGACACTGCGGTCGATGAGTTCCGGAACGAGAGAGAGGGGGGGTGCGAGACTTCGGGCCCGGCCGCCCTTGGTGTGTCAGTCTCGAGTCACCATTCGATGTTCTGGAATACATCTTTCAAGGCCGGCACAGCTGGCGGTGCCGGCGACACCGAGGTCGACGGAGCGGCCTGTCCGCACGACCCAACGTCCTGGTGCCCCGCTGGCAGGGGTCCCCGACCCACTGCGCCGCGGAGGCTGGGTGAGGTGGCGGGCCTGCCAGCTGACCAGTTGCAACCCGCCACCCCCTCGTCCTCGTGACAGCTTGGCTTTACTTGCGCGTGTCACATGCCGAACCGCAGCAGCTGGGCAATTGTAAACGTCCGTGGTGTTGCGCTGGCAGGCCACTCCGACGGGTCCCCCACCGCCCGCCTACGTCAGTCTGTGGAGGGGTGAGGGGGGGCCTCGAGGCACGTCTGCGGTCCGTGCCGTGCCCATCC
>ENA-ORXC01001859-ORXC01001859.1-marine-metagenome-genome-assembly--contig:-NODE-1859-length-11963-cov-5.745920_pt1 | contig 11963 bp, 13 predicted proteins | sample MGYA00237865_ERZ511478 | MGnify/ENA metagenome assembly ERZ511478 | reverse complement strand
GTAGATATAGTCGCTCCACTACGTGAGATACCAGGTATCATAGCGACTGCTTGAGAAACGCCAATTATAAATGCATTTGAAAAAGTTACATTCTTTTGAGTGTCTTTTGCTCTATCTGCAAAGTATAGTAGTACCGCAGTTACAAGTAGCATACAACCTACAAGCATAATATTTCCTCCAAAAAGTGCTTCAAGTTGTTCTTCAAAAAATAACCCTACAATTACTGCAGGAATCATTGATAACACAATCTTTGCAGAAAATTGTGTTTCTTCATTCCACGTAAACGAGAATAGGCCGCTTATAATTTCTATAATGTCTTTTCTAAAAACCACAATAGTAGAAAGTGCTGTGGCAAAATGTACTACTACTGTAAACATCAAACTTTCCTCTGGAACAGAAGTATCTCCTAAGATTGCTTTTCCTAGTTCTAAATGGCCACTAGAAGAAACTGGCAAAAATTCTGTAAGACCTTGAATGACTCCAAGGATAAATGCGTCTAGATTATTCATAACCGCAAAGATAAGATTGTCGTTTTAAGAGCCAAGTGTTACTTCCCTTTATTAGGGTTAAGTAGTATCGCATAAACTTCTATACCGAAACCTATGAGAATCACAGCAGGTGCTAGACGTATACGCCTCCATGAGTAGATCTCAGGATTAAAAACATTAGGGTCGTCACTACCACCACCGGACATTAGTATAAAGCCTAAGGCAATCACCCCAAGTCCAATGAGCATCCAAGTAAAATTTTTCTTGCCAAAAATAAATTCGGTGTCTTGTTTAATGACTTCTTTACGTTTTTGTTCTCCCATAGTAATACTTTTATACTGCTAGTAGTATAATTCGTCTGTGCGCAAATTTAAGAAACGTTGTGTTGCAAGAAAGGTGCTAAACCAAGTAATCACGATACCCATCATAAATACTCCTCCAAAAAGTGCTCCTAATAGTAGTGGATCATCAAGTAATGTGAGTTGTGGAAAAGTCTTGTTTGCATAATACAATACTCCAGCCATCTCTGCCATAGCTATAAGCGCTCCTATAATCCCTAAACGCACACTTTTCCAAACGAAAGGCCTGCGTATAAATTTTTTAGTCGCTCCAACCATCTGCATGGTTTTTATGGTAAATCGCTTAGCATACACGGATAATCGTATAGAACTATTAATAAGCAACACTGCTATAAAAGTGAATATTCCTGAGATAATGAGAATCCACAGGCTCATTTTCTTAATGTTGTCGTTAAGAAGTGAGATTAACGGCTTATCATAAGTAACCTCTTCTACAAAATTCTTAGAAGCAATTTCTGCAGCAATTTCTGATACTTTCTCTGCCGATACATAATCTGCATTAAGGTATAAATCAATACTATTTTGTAGTGGGTTTTCTCCTAGGTAGTCTACAAAGTTTTCTCCTAAAGCCTCGCTATGCGCTTCGGCAGCTTCTTCTTTTGATACAAACTGTATAGATTTTGTGTATGCTGCAAGCGATAGCGACTTCTCAAGCTGTTTCATTTCTACATCTTTTGCTCCATCTTTAAAGTAAACACCTACAGCAATAGTTTCCTTAAAATAGTCGGCTACTTTTTTTGTGTTAAGTACTAGTAAGCCTAGTATACCTAATAGAAAAAGCACCAAAGCAATACTAATCACCACCGAAAAATAGGAGGTAATTAATCGTCTTTTTTGGTATTTCTCAAAGGATGAGCTCATCTGCTAGGGTTTTGAGTAAAAGTAGTAAATCCTACACACTCCATTATCAAACGAAGAGAATCTGATAGTATTATTTTGAAAAATAATTTATAAAAAATCATCACTCTCCACATAAGCCTCAATCACGCGCTGTTCGCCTTCCTTTCCTTTTATACTATTGCCATGCTCCATCCCCAAAACTCCTTTGAAATCGCGGCTATAAATGTATTTAAATACATTCTTATAATTTATCTCTCCAGAGGTAGGCTCATTGCGCCCTGGGTTATCTCCTATCTGGAAATAAGCAATCTCTTCCCAGCACTTTTCGATATTAGGAATTAAGTTTCCTTCTTGAATTTGCTGGTGGTAGATATCAAATAGCATTTTACACGATGGACTGTCTACCGCTTTGCAAATTTGATATGCCTGCGGAGACTCAGATAAAAATTGTCCTGGATGATTTTTAAAGTTAAGTGGTTCAAGCACCATCACAATTCCATGTGGTTCTAAAATGGCTGCAGCTTGTCTTAGAGTCTCCACCACGTTTGCTGTTTGATACGCCATGTTTTGACGCATATCTACATGACCGGGCACGACAGTTATCCATCTCGCATTTACACGTTTAGCAACAGCTACAGATTTTCTAATTTCTTCTAGAAACTCGTCTCTCCATTCTTGTTTACCGCTTGCTAGGTGAGGTGTTGTCCAGTAAATTTTATGAGCGACAAAGACTCCCATGGTCATCCCGCGCTCATTCATGGTTTTAGCCATTGCTTCTTGTTCGGCAATGGGACGGTTACGCATCTCATTATCTTCGAAGGCGGTAAATCCCTGATCTGCCATAAAATGAAGTTGATCAAGCACATTTTCGCCAGCGAGCTCTTTAAACATGCCTACGTGGGGAGCATACTTGAGATTAAAGGAATGTGCGCCTTTCTGTGCTTTCGCGAAAGCGGAAACATCTCCCATCTCATTAACCATAGCGTTTAGCCCAATAGTACCTAAACCTAAAAAGGAACTCGTAAGAGCTCCTTTTTGTATAAATTTTCTTCTGTCCATAACATATCAAAAATTTGCTAGATTATAATAAATAAACCCTTTACACTCTTGTCATTTATAGAGCGCTCAAGTATATAAAATAGCTAATTATAGAGAGTATGCCTTACCACCTGTAGCTTCCTCTAGTGGCAAACAACCTACTTGTTTACCTGGAATAGGCTCATAAGCGAGTACATTTTCTCCTATTTCTTCTGAGGCTTTCCATCCCCATATTGTCATACCTCTTATGTTTCCAATAAGGCTAAAGGCTCCTGCGTCTGGATCTATTTTTACTGTTTTATCCTTTCGATATGCTTGGTAAAACTCTCCTAGGCTTTTATTAAAAACAGTTTCTTGTTCTTTTGAGGAAGTAAGGTATTTTGCCAGTAGTGCATCATAATCCTCTGCTTCTGCATCTTCAAAGGTTTTTCCTGAGGCATCTTGCAATCTATCTGCAAGAGCGTCAAACCCTGCAAGTATTTGCACTTTACCTTCTGCATCTACCGCTTGATTCCAGTAAGTATCTATAAACTTATGTGTACCTACATCTACCGCCCCTGGAATAAGCTCATCAGAAGGGATAATAAGATCTACGATATGGCGTAATGCTTTGCCTTGAGAATTGCTTAAAAATACAGGCTCAAAAACAGGTCCATCTGCCTTACAACTTTGTAAAAGGCTTAATATTGTAGGGGTTGCAACGAGTGCTACACCTCCTAGTCCTAAGTTCTTTATTAATTGTCTTCTATTCATCTTACGCTTCTTTTTTGATTTGAGCAGCAGCGTGATTTGCAGCACGCGCGCTAAAAGCCATGTATGTGAGTGATGGGTTTACACAACTTGCAGAGGTCATAAACGCTCCATCTGTTACATAAACATTAGGAACAGCGTGTAACTGGTTATTACCGTTACAAACTGATGTCTTAGGATCACGTCCCATACGAGCCGTACCCATTTCATGTATTCCGTTACCCGGAGCACTAGGATCATCCATAGTCTGGATATCTGTAAAACCAGCGTTTTTAAGCATATCTTTTGCACTTGCAATCATATCCTTACGCATTTCCCACTCATTTTCTTTCCACTCTGCGTCAAAGTTTACCTTAGGCTGTCCCCACTTATCTAGATCATCATAATCTAGAGTCATTTTATTCTCATGGTAAGGAAGACACTCTCCAAAGCCCATAAGGCTCATGGACCATCCTCCTGGTTTTTGAATCTCTTCTTTAAGCTTTGTACCATAACCAGCCTCTGCTATTTGTGGTTGATATTCTCCACGACCAGCACCACCTTGATACCCGTAACCACGCTTAAAGTTTTTCTGTTCTGTCTCTCCTCCTATATTTCTAAAACGAGGGATATATACACCATTAGGACGACGTCCTTTGTAATATTTATCTTGATCACCATCCCACTTTGCAGTAGCTCCTGCTTTAAAGTGGTGGTCCATTAAGTTGTGTCCTAGTTCTCCAGAGTCATTACCCATTCCATTAGGAAAACGTTCACTCTTAGATTGCATTAAGATACTAGCAGATGCGATGGCAGATGCACAAAGAAAAACGGTCTTTGCCTTAAACTCCATTTTTTCCATCGTGTCTTGGTCTGTAACCTTTACACCCGTTGCTTTTCCTGTTTTTTCATCATACATCACCTCTGTTACAATAGAGAATGGACGTAATGTTAAATTTCCAGTACGCTCTGCAGCTGGTAAAGTAGACGAGTTACTAGAAAAATATCCTCCAAAAGGACATCCTCTCATACATCTATTTCTGTATTGACAGGCGGAACGACCATCATACGTTTTTGATCCCGTAATATGAGCTACGCGCCCTATAGTGAGTAAACGACCGTCTTTATAATTTTCGGCCATGTTTTTCTTTAGTACTTCTTCTACACAATTAAGCTCCATAGGAGGTGAGAATTTACCATCAGGTAACACCTCAAGACCTAGATTCTCTCCAGAAACAGAGATATATTCTTCTACTTTATCATACCAAGGAGCAATATCGTTGTAACGTACTGGCCAGTCTATCGCGATATTTTCTTTTTTATTTGCTTCAAAATCAATATCAGACCATCGGTAACTTTGACGTCCCCACACCAGTGAGCGACCTCCTACATGATAACCACGTATCCAGTCAAATCTTTTTGTTTCCTTATATGGGTGATCAACATCATCTACAAAAAAGTGACGACTCTCTGCTTTGTGCACATATCCAGTACGAGATTGCTTCTCATAACGAGCATCCACCTCTACCGTATTATTACCCTTTAGCTCAAAGTCCCATGGATCTTTGTGCATGGTAGGATAATCTTCAATGTGCTTAACCATACGACCACGCTCTAGAACAAGCGTTTTCATACCATTCTCACATAACTCTTTTGCTGCCCATCCTCCAGAGATTCCTGAGCCTACGACAATTGCGTCGTATGTTTCGTTTTCGTTAGCTGTATTCACTATATAATGTATTAATGAAAAAAATTTGTGATGTAGTTTACCAAATATATAAATTTTAAGTTGTTTTTTGTTAATATGAGAAAAAGGTTACCTTAGTCAAACACTAGATTTAACAGTAATCCATGGGCGAAAACGTTATAGTTCTACCCTCCAATTAAATTTTATGATGAAAAAATATCTCCTAGCTTCTTTTTTATGCGCATTTACACTCCTTTCTTGCAAGACAGAACAGAAAAAAGAAGGTGATAACGCTTTCGCGAAAGCAGAAACAGAAAATTCTCAACAACCAGTAGCTATTTTCAAACATTCGCTAGCACAATGGTCACTTCATAAACCATTTCAAGACGGAACAATGGATCCAAAAGATTTTCCGCAAATTGCCAAAGATCTTGGTTTTACAGGAGTAGAGTATGTAACTCAATTATATCCACAACTAGAAGACAAGACTAATTACCGTGAAAAAGTAATGAACTGGGCACAAGAGATGAAAAAAAAATCTGATGCCGCAGGAATAGAAAATGTACTTGTTATGGTAGATCATGATGGCGAACTAGCAGATCCAGATCCTGCAAAACGTGCACAGGCCATCGAAGTACATAAATACTGGATAGATGCAGCAAAGCTTCTGGGAGCACATGCAGTACGAGCAAATCTTTTTGGAGAGCTAGATCCACAAAAATGGCACGAGTACTCTGTAGCCTCACTTTCGGCAATAGGAGCTTATGGAAAAGAACAGGGAATTAGCATCATTATAGAGAACCATGGAGGATGGTCAAGCGACGGCGCAAAGCTCGTGGCTGTGATGAAAGAAGTAAATATGGAAACCGTAGGCGTACTTCCAGACTTCGGTAACTTTTGTGTAAAAAGAGAAGGTGGAGAGCGCTGGGGAGCACCATGTGTACTAGAATATGACACGTATAAGGGAATAGAGGAAATGATGCCTTATGCAAAGGGAGTGTCGGCCAAGTCATATAACTTTGATGAAAATGGTAAGGAAACAAAATTAGATTACCAACGTATCATGCAAATCGTTGCAGATAGTGGTTTTGAAGGATACGTAGGTACAGAATATGAAGGGCCGCTAGAAGATCCAAAAGAAGGTATTGCACTTACCAAAGCATTAGTTCAACAATCAATAGACAACCTTAAATAATACCACTATGAAATCTACGACTAAGTTTCAATTATCCTTTATGATGTTCCTCGAGTTCTTTATTTGGGGAGGTTGGTTTGTCACGTTAGGCACTTTTATGGGTAATAACCTAAGTGCAGAAGGGGGAGAAATTGCAGCTGCATTCTCTACACAATCATGGGGCGCCATTATTGCTCCATTTATTATAGGGCTTATAGCAGATCGTTTTTTTAATGCAGAACGTATTTTAGGTGTGCTTCACCTAGTGGGTGCAGCATTAATGTATATGATGTCTCAAGCAACAGACTCAGCAGTGTTTTATCCTTATGTTCTAGGTTATATGATTGCATATATGCCTACACTCGCACTTGTAAACGCTGTAGCCTTTAACCAAATGAAAGATCCTTCTAAAGATTTTCCTTTTATTCGTGTATGGGGAACAATAGGGTGGATTGTTGCAGGTCTTTTAATCAGTTTTGCTTTTGGGTGGGATTCTCAAGAATCTATCGCAGCTGGATTGCTTAAAAATACCTTTGTGATGACTGCAATTGCATCTGCTGTATTAGGAGTTTTTAGTTTTAGCTTGCCTAAAACACCTCCAAGTGCAAAAGGAGAAAAAGTAACTATTGGAGATATTTTAGGCCTCGAAGCTTTAGGATTACTCAAGGACAGAAACTTTCTTGTGTTCTTCCTTTCTTCAGTACTTATTTGTATTCCGCTTGCTTTTTATTATCAAAATTTAAGTCCGTTTTTAACGGAGTCTGGGGTAGAAAAATCTACGGCGCTTGCATCAATAGGCCAGGTATCTGAGGTTGTTTTTATGTTATTACTTCCTTTTTTCTTTAAGAAATTTGGGTTCAAAAAAACTATCCTCGTAGGGATGCTTGCTTGGACATTACGTTACTTATTATTTGCTTACGGAAACACAGGAGATCTATTCTTTATGATCGTTACGGGTATCGTATTACACGGTATTTGTTATGATTTCTTCTTTGTGTCTGGGCAGATTTATACAGATAGTAAAGCAGGGCCAAAAATCAAAAGTGCCGCTCAAGGCCTTATCACACTCGCAACCTACGGTGTAGGTATGCTTGTAGGTTTTTATGTAGCGGGTAAAATTACCGATGCAAATATCGTGGGTGAAGGTCACGACTGGAGCTCTGTGTGGATCTTCCCAGCCATTTTTGCAGCAGCTGTATTTGTGATATTTGCAGTGTTGTTTAAAGAAGAAAAAATAGAGTATACGGAGTAGTAACAGTAGTAGTAATTAGGGCTTAAAAGTCTTTCCCTTACCCTAAAGGGCGGACTTTTCTTAGGACAAGCATTCATATACTAGATGTAAATAAAAAATAAAACAAGTCGATTTCCGCATCCTTTAGGGAAGGAAAAATGGAAATCGGCAAATTAAAAACAGCATAGCATGAGTAACAAAATAAGATGGGGCGTCCTAGGTGGCGGTGGCGATAGTTTAATAGGAGTTTTACACCGCGTAGCAGCAAGTATGTTTGATGCCTACCAGCTCGTAGGTGGAGCTTTTAATCCAGACATAGCCATCAGCAAAGAATTTGCTGCGCAAATTGGTATCCCAACAGATAGAATTTATGAAGACCTAAGCGAGCTCATCGCTGCAGAAACTGCGCTTCCCGAAAACGAACGTATGCAGGTGGTGTCTATTCTCACGCCTAACTTCTTGCACTTTCCTATGGCAAAGCAGCTGCTGGAAGCAGGGTTTAACGTGATCTGTGAGAAACCTATGACGATGACGCACGCAGAGGCGCTAGAGTTACAGGCCATCCAGGAAGAAAAAGGCAACGTTTTTGGACTTACACACACCTACACAGGCTATCCTATGGTGCGCCAGATGAAGGAAATGATCGCAAACGGCGAGATAGGCGAAGTTCAAAAAGTAGACGCTCAGTATTACCAAGGGTGGATCAATAACCTAATACACGATAAAGAGCAACGTAACTCGACCTGGCGTTTAATGCCAGAAAAATCTGGTATTTCCTGCTGCCTGGGTGATATAGGTGTGCACGCTTACCAGATGTTAGAATTTGTCACTGGGCATAAAATTAAGTCGGTACTGGCAGACCTCAACCATTTGTATGCAGATAATGAGATGGATATAGACGGCACCGTTTTACTACGTCTAGGGGAATTTACAAAGGGCGTTTTACGCTCTAGCCAGATCGCCACCGGAGAAGAAAATAACTTTACCGTCGCTGTGTATGGTAAAAAAGCAGGTCTCAAATGGGAACAAGAAAACCCTAACTATTTATACTTACTAGAAGACGGCCAACCTATGCGTGTGCTCAAACCTGGTCACGCCTACAATAGCCCAGTTTCTCTAAATGGCACAAAATTACCTCCTGGGCATCCAGAAGGCATCTTTGACGCGATGGGTAATATTTACAAAGGTGTTGCCAAAGCCGTACGAGGAGAAGACTACCACCCAGCCGAGTTCCCAGGAATGACAGACGGTGTGCGTGGTATGAACTTTATCGAGAAAGCTGTGCAATCGCATCGTGATGGGAATGTGTGGGTGGAGTTGGAGTAGATACGCTTTCGCGAAAGCAAATAAAACCTGTATCTTATACCAATTTGTGTTTATAATGTCTTAATAAATCGTTTCTTTTTCACTTATTTTTCGTTTTAAAATAATTTCCATAACTAAGGCTATACAAAGGATTTTAAGCTTCAAATAAATAAAAAATAATTCAATTTATTTTAGCGGCATTATAAACACAAATTGGTATTAGAATGAAAATGAAATAAGATGTTGACAAAAGAAAAGGTAAGAGCACATTTAAAAGACATGCCAGAGGAATTCACTTTTGATGAGCTTATTAATCATTTAGAGCTTATGGAAAAGATTGAAGTTGCTTTGGCAGAGTCAGAACGAGGAGATGTAATTTCTAATGAAGAGATGAAGGCTGAAATAGAAAGATGGTCAAAATAAATTGGACAAAACAATCCAAAAATGATCTACAAGATATCTTTGAGTTTATAGCCAAAGATTCAAAACTTTTGGCTCATAAAGAAGTTTCTAAAATTCAAAAGCATGCAGAGGTCTTAAAAGATTTTCCAGATAGTGGAAAAAGATTCGAAGGACTTCACGATGAATCTTTAAGGGAAATCGTTTACTCCCACTATAAAATATTATATAAAATTGTTACATCGGAAGTGATTAACATTCTTACCGTGCACCACGGAGCTAGAAGCATCCCGAAACGGAAATTGAAGTATTAGAATTCGCTTTCGCGAAAGCGTATAAATAAAAAGTATAACCATAAATTACACAGAAGTCTACAAAACGATGAGACTTGGGTGTAATTAAAAGAAAAATTCTCCTTAGGAGAGATCTATAGAAGATTATGAAAACAATAAAAGGACCCGCCGTATTTCTTGCCCAGTTTATGGATGATAAAGCACCGTTTAATTCGCTAGACGGATTGTGTAAATGGGCTGCAGATCTGGGCTATAAAGGCATACAAATCCCTACTTGGGAAAACCGACTCATCGATCTTACGAAAGCTGGAGAGAGTAAAACCTACTGCGACGAGCTCAAGGGAAAAATAAATGATTACGGGCTTGAGATCACAGAGCTTTCCACACACTTACAAGGTCAGCTTGTAGCGGTACATCCTGCATACGACCTGATGTTTGACGGTTTTGCGCCAGATGATTGTAAAAACAACCCTAAAAAACGTACCGAGTGGGCACGCCAGCAAATGATAAGTGCTGCAAGAGCCAGTAAACACTTAGGGCTTGATGTGAGTGCTACCTTTAGCGGGTCGCTACTCTGGCATACCATGCATCCCTGGCCACAACGCCCAGCAGGCCTGGTAGAAATGGGTTTTGAAGAACTTGCAAAACGCTGGTTACCGCTTCTTAATGAGTATGATGCTTGTGGCGTAGATGTGGCTTATGAGATTCACCCCGGCGAAGATTTACACGATGGCGTGACCTTTGAGCGATTTCTAGAAGCAACTGGTAATCACAAGCGTTGTAATATCCTTTATGACCCGAGTCACTTTGTATTACAACAACTGGATTACATTGAGTACATCGATCATTATCATTCTTTTATAAAAGCTTTTCACGTAAAAGATTCTGAGTTTAAACCTGATGGGAAACGCGGGACTTTTGGCGGCTACTCAGACTGGCAAGATCGCGCGGGACGTTACCGCTCTCCAGGCGATGGACAGATAGATTTTAAAACTATTTTTACGAAGCTTACCGAGTATGGCTGTGACGTATGGGCCGTGATGGAATGGGAATGTTGTGTAAAAAGCCCAGAACAAGGAGCCCGTGAGGGAGCGCCTTTTATTGCAAGTCACATCATAGAGGCGACACAAAAACGCTTTGATGATTTTGCGGGCGAAGCGATTGATCAAGAGCGATTAAAAAAGATATTAGGATTATAAGATGGATGCAACAGTTCGATTTCTTATTATTTGTTTGTTGCTTTTTTGTGGTATAACTGTACTTTCTCAAGAAACCGTCATACACGTAACGCATAAAAACGGACACAGAGTACGTACACTCCATGAGGGAAGCACGATTAAAGTGCGCACCCTTGATGGAGATAAATTTAAAGGGAAGTTTACTGTTATTAAGAAGGATACTATTGAAATAGATGGAGCTTCCATTTTACTTTCTAACATAAAATCAATTCGCAGAAAACCTTTGGCAGTCAAGATTGTTAAAGGGTTTTTTATCACTGTAGGTGTGGCAGCAATCAGCATACCTATTATTGCTGGATCAGGCGGTCTGATAGTTGCTTCTGGCGTCGCTATTGCTCTTTATGCTAATTTGGTAGGATTTACAGTCCCAGAATTTTTTGTGAAAACCAGAGCTAAGCCCAAGTGGAGTTTTAGCATTGCTGAAAATGCAACTGTTCCATAGAATGAAAAAATCTAACTTAAAGTGATTTTAAAATGAGGTCTGTTTTTTTACTGTTTTTAGTGATTATCCTGAGTGCTACAGTGCAGTCTTTTGGACAGGAATATGCCTTAGAAATTCATGACGCTAGAACTGGAAAGGATAAAGTGATAAAGCCCAATAAACGTATCCTCGTCGTCACAAAAGAAGGCGAGCGTCACAGAGGAAAATATACTATTAGTGACGAATCCCACATCTCTGTTGATGGAGTGATGATAGCTCTAGAACATGTACAAAGAATAAGAAGAGATGCCTTGGGTATGAACATAGCCAAATGGACGGCAATTAGTTTAGGAGGGTTTTATATTGGTCTTGGACTTGCTGTATCCAGTGGTATTGGCATTTTTATTACGACCTCCTTAGGGGGATCTCTTATCGCTGGAGGATTTTTACTCCCTACCTTTTCGAAAACACCTAATTCAACATACTACTCCTATAGTATTGTCGATTTAATACCCAACTAAGTATGACAAGAACAATCTATATCGCAGCAGTGGCTTTAATTGCACTTGCTTGTAAAAATGAAACTAAAACCACGGTTATAGACATTAGAAGCGGAGAAGGCAATACTTTCTCTATAGGCGGTAACACTATTCCTGCCCCTAGTAGCACTACCATTCTCTTTGACGGTTCTAACTTTGACGCCTGGAAAGGCTATGGTCAAGACGCGATGCATCTGGAGTGGAGCGTAGAAGATAAGGCAA